>Ga0272443_10003074_pt1 | contig 20187 bp, 24 predicted proteins | sample SSMAcet12_FD_193581 | JGI IMG/M metagenome (GOLD analysis project Ga0272443, IMG submission 193581) | Marine sediment archaeal communities from Little Sippewissett salt marsh, Falmouth, MA, United States - SSM-Acet-12 | ecosystem: Environmental > Aquatic > Marine > Wetlands > Sediment ... | reverse complement strand
GACGTCGAGAAGGCCGAACTCCTTGATGCTCTGGAATACCTCCTCCAAGCTCTTCCCGATCACGTCTTCTCTGCGCAGCGCTTCCGCTCGCTCTGCGGCTTCGTTGAAATCAACGAAGACGAAATCCTCGCCATCCGAGCTAGCTTGGTAGATGGCAGCGCAGCTGCTCATGTGGCTGAAGAGCTGTCGGAAGCGGTCTCCGCTCGCCTTGGCCTCTTCCTCGGCCTTGCGTCGCTTGGTCAGCTCCTTGGCAAGGTCGTCTGCCCGCTTCTCGAGCTTCGCTACCAGTCTCGCGCTGTACAAACGCAGGAGATCGACCTCTTCCGTCAGCTCCGACGAAGTCGCTGCGCGGCCCTTTCCGTTCGCGCTGTCGACAACCGCTCGGATGCGGGCAAGGAGCACCTCCGGCTCAGCGGGCTTGAGGATGAAGTCGTCGGCCCCCAGCTGCAGCCCAAGCACCCTGTCGTCCTTCTCGGTGTACGTGGCGGTGTAGAACACGAAGAGGACGTTACGAAGACGGTCGTCCTTCCGCACCTCACGGCACAGCTGAAACCCATCCATCACTGGCATGAGGATGTCGGAGATGACGAGGTCAAATGCGCCGCTTCGGAGTCTGTCCAAAGCCGCCTCGCCGTTTTCGGCTGTCTCGACTGCGTAGCCGTTCCCAGTCAGGAGAGTGGATAGCAGATAGCGGGCGTCCTCTTGGTCATCTACGGCCAAGATGCTCAACGTTTCCGCGTTGGTTTTCACGCCTTGTCTGGTCATTGCGCCTGCGCCCCGCCGCTTGAAGCGGGAACGATCTGATCAATGAACGTCTCTGGATTGGACGGTTCCTCGGCAAACCTCGTGCACTCCGCAGCAATGGCTGGTCGACGGTCTGCCGCCGTCTCGTATGAGGTCACGACGTCGATGGGCGCCGCGGAGAGGTGAACACGACGCTCCTCCCGCGTGTCGGAGATGCACTCGATCGTCCAATCCTCGAGCGCTGTGATCGCTCCAAGGAACTCGGGGAAGAATCCGGTCTCGCCGCCGTGTGTGTCAGTAAGGAGCTTCAGCCCTTCTTCGCAGGACTCGATGCAGACGGTCTGAGCGGGCAGTGCAAAGGTCTGAGTCAGGCGGAGGATCAGAAGGGCTGGCCAAAGCGTGGCTCGACATAGCATGCTTGCAGGGCGGCTCGTCGAATCCGTGCACAAGCTGTCGGATACAACCCTCTCTACCATCATGCGGACCTGGGCCTCGGTGCTCGAGGTCACTTGCCGGCGGGCTCATAGAAGGAAAGCGTCCAGGCGCTTGTGTGGCGACGCAGGGCTTGTAGAAGCTCGACGATCAAGGCCGTCGAACAAGAAACAGTATACACCATCTGGATCGATATTACGCGCTAGTCGGTGAGCAGTGGTCCGATCTGGATTCGCGACGCGCAAAGGTTTGGCTACGTGCGTCGTGGCGCATACCACTGGATGAAGAAAGCGGCTACCCGTGATCCCGCTTGTCCGCGTACATCAGCTTGTCGGCTTCGGCGAGGGCTTCCTCGACGGTTTGGCCGCTCCCTGAACTCCAATGAACGCTGCCGATGGCGAGGGTCACGGGGAACTCGAGCAGTGGATTGGTCTTGTTCCTCTCAGCGACCTCTGCCACAATCCGGTCTCTGACGAGGTCGGTCTCGCCGTTGGTCTCTGGAAGAACGACCAAGAACTCGTCACCTCCGTAGCGGACGAGGATGTCAGCGTCGCGGACGTTTCTCTGAATGACCTGTGCTATGGCCTGAAGCACCTTATCGCCCATGGCGTGGCCGAACCGGTCGTTGATCTCCTTGAAGCGATTGACGTCGATCATCAGGAAGCCGATCGAGTGGTCATATCGCGATGATCGGCTGGCTTCTCGTTCAAGCAGCTCCTCGAGGGCGTAGCGATTGAGAACGCCGGTCAGGGGATCGCGGCGCGCCATACGGGCGAGCTCTTCCTCGAACTGCTTGCGCTCGCTGACATCGCGGAACACGCCCAGGAGACAGGTGCGGCCTTCCAGCTCCATATGCGCGGCTCGAATCTCTACGGGGACTAGCTTGCCGCTCTTCGAGATGAGGGTCTCTTGAAGCGGTCGGCTGGGATCGCTCACGCGGTGCTGGCGAAAGCTCGAACTCTCACCCTCCCCGCCGACGCAATCCTGTGGAGGGTGGAGGATGGACTGCGGCTGACCCACGAGCTCCGCCTTGTCGCGGTCAACCATTCGGCATAGCGCGGTGTTGCAGTCCAAGATTGCACCCGTATCCGCATCCGACAGGGCGATGCCGTCGCTAGCCTCGTCGAACAGGGTGCGGAACCGCTTCTCGCTCGCGCGCATTGCCTGCTCCGTCTGCATGCGCTCGGTGATGCGTCCGACCCGTTCCGCGAGCGCATCGATGAGCTTCCTCTCTTCCTTCAGGAATGGGCCTTCGTCCTCTTCCGGTCTCTCGTCAAGATAGGTGACTTCGATCACCCCTATCACAGCTCCATGTACCCTGATCGGGGCGGATAGCTGCCATGGGGACTCGGCAAAGCTCGCCGTGCGGAACTCGCGGTCCCCCATCACAATCCTGGCACAGGCGACCTCCTCGTGTTGCCAGCTACTCGGAAGGATATCCGTGAGCTCCTGATACAGCTCATCCAGAGAGATGTCCTCCCTCTCTGCGATCTCGGCCAGGCTATACAGTGCACGCAGCTCTTTCGCGCGCTCTCTGAGCTCGTGCTCCGCGTGCTTTCGCGCCGAGATGTCGCGTGCGATTCCAAGGACCAGGCGCCGATTGCCAATCCTCACAGGGCGGGTTCGTATCTCGACGGCAACCGGAACCCCGTCCTTGCGGATCAGGGTGAACTCGTCAGGGCCTGTAGAACGCCCTAGCAGGTTCTTCGCAAGGAGAGAGGCAGCTCGCGGCAAGTCCCCAGCCGACAGAAGCCTCAGCTTCAGGAAGCTGCTGCCAATTAGCTCCTTCCTCTTGTAGCCGGTGATCCTCTCGGCCGCGGCATTGCCGTCTACGAACGTCCCCTTGAGGTCATTGAGGTAGTAGCCGTCTGGAGCGTGTTCGAACAGGATCTCCAGCCTCTCCTCCGAATCCCTGAGACGCGCGTCCTTCTGCTCTAGCTGAGCCACCCGCTCGCGCAGAACTTGCAGCTCATCGTTGTTCCGTGTATCGCCTCGTTTGGCGGAATTCATGACTCTCCTCGTCCGGCTGAGTGCGATTTGAGCTAGTCTACTTCCTGCGTCGCCTCTTGGTCGAACGATGAGTCAGGGTTCTTGACGCTGACTCCGGGATTCGATTCAAGCGCAATGCCGTGACTGGCATCAGCCCTCGCAAGGAGCGAAACCAGGGAGTGAAGAACCTCCGCCTCGTAGATCATCGAATAGGCGGTTTGGAGCCTGGGGGACTGAATGTAGAACGCGGTCGTGCGTCGCTGTATGGTGACGAGACCGTCGTCTGGGAAAGCACCTTCCTGCGACTAGCGGTCTAGGGTCAAGGAGTCTGACGCTTCCTCAATTCGGCAGGATAGAGCGTCAGGGCCCGTCGTGGACGCGGTTCTTGGATCGGATTGCCCTGCCTCTCATGTCGCGTGGAGATGATCTTGGGGCGGAGATGGGACATCATCAAGAAGCAGGGGAGCGGAAATGAAACGGTGTCCCAGACCAGAGTCGCACACCAGAATCCTGAGGGCAGCTGCATTCCTCCTGTTGCTGGTGCTTTCAGGGAGTGTGCTCACAGGCTGCAAGCTGCTCGAACGGATCAGCTTGCTCCCGGAGATCGTAGAGACCCCCAATGACGCGATTCGTCACATTGAGAAGCAAGTGCGGCGCGAGATGCGCCGCCTTGACATTCCCGGCTTCGCCATCGCCGTGGTTGACGATCAGAGCGTGCTTTGGGAAGCCTACTACGGCGTGGAGAACATAGATGCCGCAAGCCCCGTCACCACCGAAACCGTCTTCCGTGTTGGATCGATCAGCAAGGTCTTCACTGCTCTAGAAGTCATGAGGCTTCGAGACGAGGGCCTTTTGGACCTCGATTCACGGATTGAGGAGTACCTGCCGGAGTTCGAAATCCAAAGCCTCTTCCACTCGGATGAACCGATTACGGTACGCAGCCTTCTGACGCACCGCTCCGGATTGCCGAGGAATGGCACACTGCCGCTGTGGTACTGGGATCCTGGCACCGCAGTCCTGAACGAACTTGTCGGATCCTTGAAGGATGCATTCGCGGTAGCACCACCTTGGACCAGATACAAATACTCCAACATCGGCTACGTCACATTGGGGCTCCTCATCGAAGAGCTTAGGGGCGGGTTGTGGCCGTACTACATGCAGCGAGAGTTGCTCCGACCGATTGGGATGAGCTCGAGCGCGTTTCTCTCGGAGCGACTGCCATCCGGCCGCACCATCGCAACAGGCTACTTCCCTGTTAACGGCAAGAACCTCCCCGGGGGGGAGTACGACATCATCTACATGCCTTCCGGGAATCTGCATGCCCCGGTGAGAGACCTGGCTACGTTCATGCAGTTCCTCTTCAGAGACGGCCGTGTGGACGATACCCAGCTGATCCAAACGGAAACACTGCGCGAGATGTACAGACCGGACTACGCCAGCGATCGAGATCCACAGAAGAACGGCCTAGGGTGGTTCACGGACGACACCTACCTTGGAGAGAGGGTCGTGTTCCACGACGGTACGAACGAGGGAACGATCAGCTACTTCGCCATGGTGCCTGACCGGAAGTTGGGTCTGGTGGTGTGTGCAACGTCCGATGCATTCGAGACCGTTCACGTGGAGTTCGTGTTTGAGGCGCTTGACACCCTGTTGCAGGGCATGTACGGGGTTCGCCGCCCGCCGACAGGCGCTAGCTTTGACGAGGCTCAGGCCTCAGCGGACGACGTGACAGAGTTCACTGGCGCCTACATCCTCAACGGTGATAGACTCGATATCGAGCAGACCCGGGAAGGGCTGTCGGCAGGTGTATCGGGCTTCGCTTTGCCTCTGACGGCAGGCGGTAAGACGCGCTACACGGCGTCTCACACGATGATCCCCGGTGGATACTTCACGATAGACTTCCTCGAGTCCGGGGATGCGATGGTCAAGGTCGGCGGAGCCTATGCTGTCTTCGCCCCGAAGTATCCTGTGGCGGAGTCTCTCCCCGAGACGTGGGAAGCTTGGCTGGGCTCGTACGAAGTGCACCCTCGGCACGAATCGCGCTACAGTGATGCGGAGATCCTCTGGACCACGGACATCGTGTTTGAGGATGGAATCGTCTGGTCGGAGGACGGGAAGGTCCTTTTGCCGCTTGACGAAACCCATTCGCGTATCATGGGAGGCCCGTTCGAAGGCGAGACCATGCAGCGAGACCCCGATACGGCGGCCATCGAGTGGGCTGGATTCCGCTTGATACCAGTGGCGCCATAGCCGTGGCGCGAGCAGCGTTGGCGTGCACGACAACATCCAGAAGGTGCCTCATCTCCTCCGCAGAAGAAGCTTCATAAGGCGTGCCGGCAAAGGCGGTTTGGAGCCTGGGGGACTGAATGGAGAACTCATGTCCTCGTGGCGGCATGGTAGACCAGGACACCTGAAGCGGAATCTACCATCCATTGGGCAGAATGGCGCTCGACGGTCGTGACCCGATTCGGATTCGGTGAGTTGATAAGCTGATCAACCCATCAACCTGGCGATATCGATTAATGCTCGAAAGGCAGAGCGGGGAGCAACAGCTGCCCCCCGCATTGCTCGCCACTTGGTACTGCTAGTCGGTCGTTGCCGTGTACTGAATCACCAAGCTGTAGTCTCCGACCGGAAGCTCTGCCAGATCCTCATCCGTCACCGTCATCTCGTAGTCGACCGAGATGAAGTGAAGACCCCACAAGCCGCTGGTGGTGCTCGGGGTCAGCGCAAGTGCTCCTTCGATGATCGTCTGACTGGCGCCGTTTGGAATCGACGTCAGTGGATCGTCCCACCGGATCGTACTGGTCAGTGTCCAGCTCGTCGTGCTGATGACCCTCAGGGTCGATTGGTTGTCGCCGGCATAGGCTCCTCCGCCAGCGATTTCCCCAAATCCAACACTTCCATCCCCGATCACCGAGAGAGCGATCCACGACGGGATCGAGAACATTGCGGTAATCTGGACTTGGTCGGAAGCTGCAAGAGCGGTGCTAACGCCGAACGCAGCGACCAGGAATACCAGTGTCACGATTCTCCTCATTGAAACACCTCCAAATGGTCTGTCGAGTGCATCTAGCGGCTCGGCTACCATCAGGCTCTGGGCAGCCTGGCTGTCTCATCTCTCCAGTGGGACATTGAGACCCGCGGCTTTGCGTCCCGAGGTCGCCCCCGGTTTGCCCTTGTCACAGTGCTCGTACGAGGAGCGCTGACTTGAAGGTCCGTAGCTTTGCGTCCCGCCCTTTCGGACGGTTTGCCCTAGGTAGATGCTTCTCCGAGGACCTATCCATACTTCGCTATGCCAATGACCAACGGTAGCTCGCATCCGGCTTCGGGAGTCCCCTCATCCATGACGGACTGCCGATCCTTAGGCGGGGGAAGTATACCTACTAGCGCACGCCTTGTCTGTACCGCAGATCACCGTTGCGCAGTCTGTCGGTTTCGAGGACAGTGTGAGGTAGAATCATGTCGGTGGTCCGATCAGCCGCGCGGGCCGCTGGAGGGGAAGACAAGATGAAATGCAGGTTCGCTAGTTGGCCGTTTCGCCTAGCTCTCGTCATTCTGTTCGTTTCCTTATTGCGGATCGACGTGGCAGCGGTCAGGCTCGGCGGTGCGCAGATCACGCTGCAATCCATGTACTACTACAAGATGTGGGATCTCACATGGTTCGTCTATCGCGTCACGGTGCCTTCGAACCCGTCCGGCTTGGAATCCGCCTACTGGGTGCTGGGGCCAGGCGGATGCGTGACAGAGGACGTCCTCCATTTCTTGACATCCGAGTTTGATTGGGTCGACGATCCGTTTCACGGAATGCGTTTTGAGCTGACGAAGCAGTACGAGATGTTCTCCATCTGGCTGAAGGGCCAGTGGGACGTGGCTCCGACGCCTGCCGCGGCCCACCTCGGCGAAGCTGGAGAAGAACCCTCTGTAGGGACGATCGATGGGCCGGCGTGTGAAGAGGCGGCGATCTCGGTCGACGTGCTCAGTGAGTCGCAGGTTGTGTTCCCGGTCTTGAGCGGCCCGGGAGTCTTCGAATACAACGGTGCCACGGAGCTTCGAATCTCGAGCACGTCGCAAGGCTGGTCCCTTGGCCACTCGCTCGAGCTGGCAATCCCCGAGGAGGCGTCCTACGAGACCGTAGAGCGCATCTTCCATGTGCTTTTCGAGCCTTACGAGACGCTTGCCGGCACGGTACAGATCGGAGTGACGTATGAGCTAATCGTGTCCGAGGAGGACTTCGCCGGTCTGCCCGAGGGGACGTATACAATCACGGTGACGTTCAGGGCGACAACCGACTAGGCTGTCCCGACACTTCGAAGGAGAGGTGGAGTCATGACGTTTCGAGGATGGCGGCTGATCCTTACATTGGGTCTCGTCGTGGGCCTCTCGTTCGGCGCCCTAGGTGTCCGTTGGTCACCGGGCGAAATCGATCTGCTCCAGGATCCCGGGGCTCAGGAGTCCTACATCCTTGTCCTCCAGAACGACTCGACGGAAGTCGCTGACCTCCACCTCTGCGTTGCAGATTGGCTTCGCACCGAGGAAGGAGTGAACGACTTCGGTGTCCCGCTCAACGGAGCCCGCTGGGTTCTGGAACGATCATTCGCTGCGGGGGAGACCGTCGAGATCCGGTACTCCGTTCGCTTGCCCGCCTCGGGGTCGATCGGCGTGCAGGGGTCCTTCCGGACGTGGACTCCGCAGGTGATTGAAAAGATCGGAGGAGTCTCGACGATCGGCGCAAGCAGCTCGGTGGAGACGGGGACGGCACCTTCGAGCGCCCTGACGTCGGTCTCCCGGTCGATCGAGAATGTGGACGAATTCGGCACGGCGACGATTGTGCTCGCGATTCGTACCGCGGTAGATTTCGAGGGGCTGACAATCACCGAGGCGTGTGAGTCGGGCGTCGAGATCAGCAGTCTCGATGCCGCCGGCGGGCGGTTCAACACCGTCAATCAATCGTGTGCTGACTGGATCACTCTATCGCGTGGCGCCGTCAGGCTCGAGCCCGAAGAGTCAGTGGAGATCGTCATGACTGTGACCACGCCCGATGGCTTCTCCGGCCAGTACTGGTGCATCCTGATGGCTGAGAGCCGGGACGTCGTGATTGGCGAGGTCAGCGGCACGCAGGTCATCACCCGCCCCTCGGTGGGGCTGAAGGTCTTCGTCAGTGCGCCGAACACCCTCGCGCCAGCGGCAGAAGTCACCAACGTTCGTGTGATCGCGCTCGAAACGCTGATGGTCGAAGCGACGTTTGTCAACACGGGCAACGTGCAGCTAGTCGTGACAAGCGAAGCGCAGATCGTCGATCAGACGGGCGAGCCGGTCCGGGCGTTCCGGTTTACCGAACACGGTCGTGACTACTTCCGCATTCTGCCCGGGAGCACGCGGACGATCGTCCTGATCGACTACTCAGGTGCCCCTCGCCTCCCCGACGGTATGTATCAGGCGATCGTCAGTTTTAACTTCGGCGGCGATAGCCTGGTCGTCGGAGTGAGAGGATTCCGGGTTCGATAGCGCTAGCCTCTTCTGCGCCCGCTCCAGTTTCGCTAACAAGCCAATTGCGAACGTCGTTTCCCGTACATGGCGAAACGGATAGAAACGGATGTCTAAGGATGGATCGGCTGTGGAAGAATGGAGCTGTAGGTCCTTGACAAGTGAACCGAGAGAATGCGAGGAGAGGGCTCCTCGCAAGAAGCACACTTGAATGAAGGCAGTAACAACTGCAGCGGGCGGTCCGCTGCAGGGACTACATATCCTCAGAGAAGCATCTACGAAAGGCAAACCGTCCGAAAGGGTGGGACGCAAAGCTACGGACCTTCAAGGCAGCGCTCCTCGTACGAGCACTGTGATAACGGCAAACCGGGGGCGACCCCGGGACGCAAAGCCGTGGGTCCCATCTGCCCACATGCGAGATAGGACAGCCGGGCTGCCGCAGCGCCTGATGGTGGCCGAGTTGCTAGATGCACTCAACTTACCACTAGGAGGTGCTTTCGATGAGGATGCTCAAGGTTCTTGGTGTGACCATGTTGGTAGCGGTAGTGGCAGCTGGTGTTGTGATGGCAGGCGAGGACAGTGTGACCGTGAACGCCTCGTTCACGGTTCCGTCCTGGATCTCCCTCTCCGTCGTCGGCAACGGCGACGTGGGCTTCGGTGAGATCGCGGGCGGCGGCGGACACGCTGGGGACAGCGAGACGCAGCTTCGCGTGCTGAGCACGACGAGCTGGTCGCTCTCCAGCACGATTCTCTGGGATCAGTCAACAATGCCGGATGGCGCGAGTCAGTCGATCATCGAGAGCGCGCTTTCGCTCACGATGAGCGCCGAGGGCGGCATGTGGGGTTTCCACACTGTGTCGGTGACGTACCAGATGGACGTGTCGGATGAGGACATGGCGGAACTGCCGGTCGGCGACTACAACCTGGTGATCCAGTACACCGCCACGACCGACTAGTCGGTCGGCAACGGAGTCATACCTCACAGATGCAACGGGGGGCGAGTCATCGCCCCCCGTTGTCTTCTCTCAAGCTCTCGGTTCACGACGCCCATCCCCCGAGAGGAGCAGCGGTGCAAGATGCCAATGTGATGTACATCACACGACCCTGGGGGACTCGAACCCCAAGAGGCTGTTCCCAAGGGAGACAGCGAGAAGCGTTGTCTTCGTGGGGCCTGGCACAAATGCTCGGAACCGGATGCAGCAACTGAAGATTGCGGCTTGCCGTGGAGCCTGGGGGACTGAATGTAGGCGCTTATCGGGGTGAGTAAGGAAGAACTGGGAAGCCATCGGCTCGTCGATGTGGCCGAGCTCGCACGGAGTAGGCGGTTCCAACTCCACCGGAACCAAGACCCTCCCTCCCGGGCTTACCCTGATTCGCGTGTAAGTCTGACAACGGAAGACCCAGTTCAGATCTGCAATCCCCGCTCAGGCCACCTCACTCACGCCGATAAACGATGAATGTAGAACGCATTCGTGCGTTGCGAACTGGTGATAGGTGCCCTGGCGATTGGTAACAGCGTCAACTCGACTGCCGACAACTTCGAGAAGCGGCCAAGCCCCTTGGTCCGCTCTTCCCTCTTTGGAACGCGCTTGACCTGAAGAAAGACGGCCTTGACAGGCAACCCACTCGGAGTTAACGTTGTAAACATGACTCGCAAAGACCAGATGATCAAGGCCGGGCGGAAGCTCTTCCTTGAGCGTGGGGTTGAGGGCATGACCATGCGCGCGGTCGCTCGTGACGTTGGTGTGTCGGCGACGGCGATCTACAGGCATTTCAAGAGCAAGGACGACCTTCTGCGTGTAGTCGTTCGTGTAGGAAGCGAGCGGTTTGCTCTGTACCTCACCCGCGGTCTCGAAGGGAAGACGCCGCTCGAAAGGCTCCAGAGGACGGGTGAAGGGTACCTCGACTTCGCGTTTGACCATCCCGAAGACTACCGAATCATGTTTCTCTCCTGGGATCGACTGGATCTCGGGGCGCACTCGGAACGAGGTACGACGCAGCCAGCCCCGATGTTCCGGTTCTTCCTCGATCGCGTGAAGGAGTGCCTGCCTCAGGCGCCGCAGCCAACGCCTGACGTGGTGATGCGCTCGGCGCTGCTCTTCTGGGCGCAGGTGCATGGGATGGCAAGCCTCTACATCGCCGGTGGGGGGGCGAGCCTGTTTCCGGAGGAGGAGTTCCGCGAGATGGCGCGCCTCCAAGCGCAGACGCTAATCCAGCTGTGGAGCGCGAGTCATGAGGGAGCGCACAGGAATGAGCCGGTCTAGGGAGGTGTCGATGCAAAGACAGCGAATACGCAAGGGCATGATTTCCGTTTCCGCCTTGCTGTTCCCGGTGGTCTTCTTCTACTTCTCACCGTACCTGATCATCATGGCGGCTGGTGAGCGCACGGTGGCGGGAGCGTTCATCGTGTTCGGAAGTCTGTTCGTCTTCTAACTTGTCGTCGGGCGGGCGTTTTGTGGATGGCTCTGCCCCATGGGAGGGATTGCCGAGGCAACGTCCAAGCTTCGTGACAAGCGGATCCGCCGACGGGGGATCGACTGGATCAAGTTGACCTACTGGCCGCTGTGGCTTGCTTTGATCTTCCTGACCGTGGTCCGCGCAGGGGGCTTCAAGCAGGTCGACTTCCTCTACCAGACGTGGCACGGCATCTCGGTCTCGTGTCTAGGCTCGGCGTTGCTGGCCCTGATCATCGTCGCAATCGTCGTTGCATTGACACTCATCGTGGGACGACGCGCATTCTGTCACAGCCTCTGCTGGATCTCTCCGTTCATGATCATAGGGACATGGATTCGAGAGCGCTTGCGACTTCCCGGTCTTCGTCTACGCGCGGCGCCGGAGAAGTGCGTCTCGTGCGGAGCCTGCACGAGCGCTTGTCCTATGAGTCTGGATGTTCAGGAGACGATGGTCGCTCCCAACAAGATGACCAAGCGGGAGTGTGTTCTGTGTGCGACCTGCGTGGACGCGTGTCCCACAGAGGCGATCACGATTCACTTCGAAGCTGCAAGACCCAGGCGTATCAGTGAGGACCGTCGGAACACACGGCTCCAACATAGAGCAGATGGTGAGGACTCACGGGAGGACTAGAGATGAAGACTCTGATCGTCTATTACTCGCGAAGCGGGACCACGCGGGCTGTCGCTCGCCGGCTTGGCGAATTGCTGGGCGGCGACGTTGAGGAGATCCGAGACATGAGGTCTCGGAAGGGGGCAATCGGCTTCATGCGATCTGGCTTCGAGGCCCTCGGAAAACGGAAGACAGCGATCGTCCTGCCCGCGAGCAATCCCAAGGACTATGACTTGGTTGTTGTAGGGACGCCGATCTGGGCCGGTCGCATCGCCAGTCCCATGCGCGCGTACCTAAATCAGATGCAGGGAGCGATTCCGTGCTGCGCCTGCTTCTGTACGTCTGGCGGCGGGGGATACGCATCTGCGCTTGAGGAGATGGTAGAGCTGGTGGGGTGCAGGAAGTGCGCGACTCTTGAGCTGACTGAGAAGCAGGTGAAATCCGAGAGCCTGTCGAGCGTGCTCGCCACGTTTGCGGACAAGTTGCGAGGGGATACGCAATGACTGTGGTCCGCGTGGATGCTGCACCTCACGCGGCTTCGATTCGGGCCTCAATGTACTCGTAGGCGGACGCCTGCTTAGCGGAGAACAGATAGGAAAGACGGTTTGGAGCCTGGGGGACTGAATGTAGAACGCATTCGTTAGCTGCTTCGTGGTGATAAGTGGATCTAGCTGGTGGTGCAGGCCATCGCACTTCGAGAGTCAGCGTGGGATGCGGCCAGGAATCGCACGAGAAGCGGGAGATGCAACTTCATATTGCAGCCACATGTGCCTGGTAGGATGTACGTGAGGCTTTGCGGAGACACCAAGGAGGGCATATGAAGCGTTCGATCGTCAAGGTGGCTGTTGTGTTTGGCTTCTGTCTGGGGCTTGCGGGAACAGGCTTCGCACAGGATGCAAGCGAAGCCCGACCCCGTGTCTCGGGGAGCATGTTCGGAGGCTCGTCGTACCCGGGAGGACACCTGAAGTACACGTACAAGATCGAGCGAGCAGGCGTTCAGGGCTATGCGACAGCGACGACGGAGATCACGCCGCAGGGAAACGGCCTGTATCGAATCGAGTCTTCAAGCACGGATGTAGTTCCGCTTGATCGAGTCACGCTCGGCTTCTTCGGGATCCCGCTACGTGCCATCGGGATCCGGGTTCCGATGAACACGCAAGGAACCGTTGACCTTTCTCCGCTCGATGCAATCGCATCGGATGAGGTCGAGCCGAACAGCGAGATCCTGCTCCCCGACGGAGGGTATCTGATCACCAAGGAGGCAGGGACCCTGGCTGACTTGGGAGTTGTATTCGGAACGTACACACACGCCGACTACACGAATGTCCGCATTCGGATCGCCATTGTCCAGGATGTCATGCTTCGCTCGTTGCTACCCGTGCTTCCGTTGATGGAGCTGGAGTACATCCCTGAGAGTGAGCAAGCAGCGAGAGATTTCGTGAGGTTCGGCGCGATCGAGCTGATCGGGTTCACGTACGAGCCGGAAGAGTAGGTGCCGGATGTTCGAGCTGAGGGATGTGCACAAGATCTACCGCATGGGTGAAGTGGAGGTCCACGCGCTACGTGGCGTCGATCTTGAGATCGCCGGAGAAGGCATGACTGCCGTTTCCGGCCAGTCTGGTTCTGGGAAGTCCACGCTGCTTCATCTGATCGGATGCCTCGACAAGCCGACAGCCGGGGAGATCAGATATGAGGGAGAGCGGCTTTCCGCGTTTTCCTCGCGCGAGCGTGCTCTGTTCCGGTCGTCCAAGATTGGCTTCGTGTTCCAGAAGTTCAACCTGATTGCTGGCTTGACTGCGGAGGCGAACGTTGCCTTGCCCCTGCTCCTGAGGGGAGTTACGCCGCGGGTTGCCAACGAGCAAGCGCAGGCCGCCTTGGCGATTGTCTCGCTAGAGGAGCGGTCCGAACACCGCCCAGCGAAGCTCTCCGGTGGGGAACAGCAGCGTGTCGCGATTGCCCGTGCCCTTGTCGGCAAGCCAGCTGCACTTCTGGCGGACGAACCGACAGGAAACCTCGACACAGAGACGGGACAGCAGATCATGGAGATCCTTTGCTCGCTCGTGGAAGACGGCAAGAGCGTAGTCGTCGTCACGCACGACGAGCAGATCGCGGACTCCGCAGATCAGCGAGTGATCCTGCGCGACGGCCGCATCGTTGAGGAAACAGGATGTGTCGAGAGGAGTGAGCGATGAGCAGGAACCTACTGAGACTTGCGCTGAGCAACCTCCGAAGCCGGCGTACGCGGTCCTGGCTGACCATTCTCGGCGTTCTCATCGGCGTAGCCGCGGTGACGGCGCTCATTTCGATAGGAACAGGGATCCAGCGCGCAGTGCTGTCGCAGTTCGAGGACATCGGCTACGACATCATCCTCATTGTCCCGGAAGGCGCAGGCGCTGCTGCAGGCCGTCTTGGCGGGCGCCTTGGGCAGTCGGGGCAGACTGACGGTGGGTCGTTCTCCCCCGAAGGCATCGGTCAGCCTGGCGGAACAGCCGCTGCCGAGCAGCTCCGGGATCGGTTGGCTGCAATCTCGTCTAGAGCAGCAGTTGACGTTGATGTCTTGCTGGATGATGTCCCGACCTTGACAGAAGCTGGCGCGCTCGGCACGCAAGTCGCCAGCGTGAGAGGTGCCAGCGTGAGTGGATACCTGCGCGTAACAACTCCAACACAGCAGTTCCTCGACGGTTTTTCCTCGGTGCTGAACGGATTCGCCATTGCGTACGGCCGCTCGTTCCTCGATCTGGAATCGAATGAAGCGGTACTGGGAAGTCGGGCGGCACAGCGACTGGGAGCTTCAGTCGGGTCATCGATCGACGTTTCCGGGGAGGCGTTTGAGGTTGTAGGTATCCTGGAATCGAGCGGCTCAGCGCGCGATGCAGTCGAGGGTCCGTCGGGACAAGGACTCACGCGCGAGATCAGCTCATCGGGCGGCGTTGCGACCGCTGCCTTTCGTGGCTTGTCCAACACCGACGATGCGATCTTCGTAGCTGGTGAACGAGCAGAAACCCTTTGGCCTTCCGCACAGTCGATCGATGTGACGTTCGCGCGCGTCGAGAGCGGTGTGTCCGTCTCAGAAACCCTTGACAGCATTCGTGTCTCTCTTGCGACGCAGGGCGCATCGGGCAATCCCGTTTCAATCCAGCAGATCGCCGATCAGATTCAGGGTACGCTCGGCATGGTGGAGAGCGTGCTCGCAAGCATCGCCGCTGTGGCACTGCTTGTTGGTGGCGTTGGTCTGATGAACACTATGTACACCGCAGTGCTTGAGCGTAGGCGGGAGATCGGCACCCTCAAGTCGATCGGTGCTACGGACGGCCAGGTTCTGGTTCTCTTCCTCATTGACTCCGGCTTGATGGGCTTCATCGGAGGGGCAATCGGGTTGGCGATTGGTGCTGCATTGAGCATGCTAGCCACGCGCGTGCTGGGCCCGGCGCTCGGAGTGGCCGGCTTCTCGCCGGTGTTTGAGGTGGGTCTGGTCGCAGCAGTTCTCGGTTTCTCCCTCGTGCTTGGCGCCCTCTCTGGCAGCTTGCCTGCACTGAGAGCAGCACGGATGAATCCGGTAGAAGCCCTTGCCGAGGAGTAGGTACAGAGTCCAGTGCTCTCGTGAGTGTGATGTGCATCACACGAAACCCTAGGGGATTCGAACCTCGAAGTTCCCTTCAGCAGTGCAATAGCAGCATTTGGCGTTCGTGGTACACAAGAACTGAAGTGGAGAGACCGCCCTAGGAAAGGGCGAAAGGCCGTCTGTGGTGGAGCCTGGGGGACTGAATGTAGAACGCACTCATGCGTTGCTGCGTGGTGACTGATGTCCCCCAGCGCCTTTCTGATAAGCGATTGCGTAGGTTTCGCCTAGGTTCTCAGCGTCATCTTTCCTCCGCAGCACTCAAGATCAGAGCAAGAACAGCCGCCCCCCTCGCAATCGCACTCCTTGACGACCTTGAGTTCAAGGCCGCAGTCTCCACACACGTAGACTTGTCCGAGCTTCATCTCGCTGCACACCATAGTCAATGCACCTCCAGACACTATTGCAGCAGGCGGGGCATGGTGGCGAAGGATGGTCCTCAAGAGGGCGTGCTCGCGAGCGCGACCGCCCTTGGCGCAGACGGCGCACTTAGCCGGCTTTCTGTTGCGGGTTACTGGAAGGTCTGTACTATGTGACATGCATGATTGCCGAAACGGGGTTGAGGATATTGTTGATCTGACACTCACGAAGCTCAGAAGGCTAGGCCATCGAATCACAGCCCCGCGAGTTGCCGTAGTGAAAGCCTTGGCAAGCTCGGCGGGACATCAGTCAGCCGAGGAAATCCTCGTGCGAGTGAATGAGCTTCATCCGTCCGTTGGTCGTGCATCGGTCTTCCGCACGCTGCAGCTACTTCTGCGCTCTGGTGTAGTCCTGTCGTCCTCGCGCGCTGAGAACCGGACGACATACCTGTTGTCTCCCTCGGGGCGACACCACCACTTGGTCTGTACCGAGTGTGGTCGAACGGTCTCCTTCGACGACTGCGTGGCGGAGGTTCTGGAAGCTGTCCTTGCGAAGCGGTATGGCTTCAGCATTTCCGGCCACCAGCTCGAGGTCTTCGGCAAGTGCGGCGACTGCAAGTAGCTTGACTCCCGAAAGCGCGTGGGTATTCTGTTGAGACATAGTATCAAGTAAGGAGGCTACCATGCGCATCCATCGGTTCGCATTCACATGGCTTGCGGCACTGGTGATTGCAGCCGGATTGGCCGGTACAGCGTTCGGGCTCAATGTCGTCGCAACAACGACCATTGTCGGTGACGTTGTCCGTGCCGTCGCCGGAGAAGACGTCAATCTCGTCACGCTCCTTCCAGCGAATGCAGATCCGCACGCCTTTCAACCGACGCCCAACGACGTGGTTGTCCTGTCCCAAGCCGATGTCGTGTTTCTGTCTGGAGCAGATCTCGAAGCGGATCTTGCTGATATTCTTGCCACGAGCAGTGGCTTGATCGTCGACCTCTCGGCTCGGATTGCTCTACGTGAGAGCGCGAGTCTCGAGCATGATCACGAGACGTCGGTTCATGACGAGGAAGACGAACACGCAGATGAGGAGCACAGCCATGGAGCGTACGATCCTCATGTTTGGTTCGACCCAACGAACGTGATGATCTGGACGTCCGCGATCGAACGGACGCTGGCCGAGCTCGATCCCGAGAATGCAGCGGGCTACGCGAGCCGCGCTGTCACGTATCGACGTGCGCTGGCAGACCTCGACCTCTGGATTTGGAGCCAAGTTGGGCGGATCCCCAACGAGCGTCGGAACCTTGTGACCGATCACCTTGCGTTCGGTTACTTCGCTGCCCGCTACGGATTGCGGCAGGTTGGCACGATCTTCCCTGGCACCAGCACGCTGTCGGAACCGTCCGCTCGGGAACTCGCCGAGTTGATCGACACGGTCAAAGAACTGGGCGTTCCCGCCATCTTTGTCGGCACGACGGTGAGCCCTGCGCTTGCTGAGACGGTCGCAGCAGACACGGGCACAGAGATGGTTGTCTTGTACACCGGCGCGCTCAGCGAGTCGACTGGACCGGCGCCCACGTACATCGAGTTCATGCGATTCAACACCGAGTCGATTGTGAGCGCTTTGGCGGACGCGGCGATGGATTGATGGCTGAGAGCGCGAAGTGTGCGCAAGATGGAGAGCATCGAAGTAGAAATGAGAAGGGCGTTTTAGAGCCCGGGGGACTGAACGTAGAACGCGTACGTCAGCCGTTTCGTGGTGATGCCTTGCTGCGTCTTGGTTCTCGGGCGCGCGGGATGCTTGCCATAGTTTGGTCGCTCCGACTGCGGATAGGGGGCGGCTCCTCAAGCGCGGACAATCCGCAAGGACGTTCTGCCGCACATTGAGGGATCTTGCCAGGAGTTGGGTCGCCGCGTATATTAGTCATCACGAATATGGATATCGCGACCGGCCCCGACCTAATCGAAGAAACGTCTCAGAAGTTGCGGATCCTGTCCGTCGAAACGCGGCTTCGGATGCTGGCGCTGCTTGCGGAGCGGAATCTGTGTGTCGGTGCACTCGCCTGTCAATTGGGCGTGAGCCAGGGTGCTGTTTCCCAGCATCTCAAGATCCTGCGAGATGCCGGCCTCGTGACGGCCGAGCGCGATGGTTATTTCGTTCACTACCGCGTGGATAGGGAGGCTCTGGCGCTGTGGCAGCGCGAGCTTGGTGGAATGCTGGATCGACTTCAGGAGGAGCCGAAACCTGTGGTCGTCGCTGCCGAAGCGACAACCACGCAGTGCAAAATGCAGAAGGAGGGCGCATGTGCAAGAAGGAAGAGCAAGCCGGTTGTCGGAAGGGCTACGACGTGAAACCGGGCGATTGCACCCCCGAACAGATCCAGGAGTGCCACGGCGACCAACCGTGTCACCCGTGCGGGACCAACCCGTCCGATTGCTCACCCGAGCGGATCCGCGAGTGCCACGGTCCCGACGCGGGTCATCCCTGCGAACAGGAATAGGAGAACGGGATAGCGGCAATACGGGTGGATGGTCTCTCCAAGGCGTTTGACGATGTTGAGGCTGTCGCCGACGTTTCCTTCGAGGTCCAAGAGGGCGAGCTGCTCGGGCTTCTCGGTCCGAACGGCGCGGGCAAGACAACGACGATTAACATGCTCACAGGGCTGGCGCGGCCTGACAGTGGATCGATCGCAATCGGCGGCATCGACTGCACCGAGAATGTGAAGGCGGCGCAGCATCTGGTCGGTGTCGTGCCGGACGAGAGCAATCTGTACCCGGAGCTGACTGGGAGGCAGAACCTGACGTTCTGCGCCGCCTTGTACGGCATCACCAAGGGAGAGCGAGAGGAGCGGGCGCGGCACCTTATCGAGCAGTTCGGGCTGAGCGACGCAGCCGACCGCAAGTTCGCTGGATACTCGAAGGGGATGAAACGCAAGCTGACAATTGCCGCTGGGATCATCCATCGACCGCCGATCCTCTTCCTCGACGAGCCGACCACCGGGATTGACGTCGCCAGCGCGCGGCAGATCCGGCAGCTGATCGCGACACTCAACGAGAACGGTACGACGATCCTGCTGACGACGCACTACATTGAGGAGGCCGAGAGGCTGTGCGAACGGATCGCTTTCATCGTCCAGGGTCGCATCGTACGGATCGATCGAGTCTCTGACCTACTCCAGCCCCTCCAGCAGAAGCATGTCGCTGTCATCGACCTCTCTGAAGCGATGCCAGTTGACCTGGAGGCACTGTCATCGACCTTCGTAGGGGCCCGCTTCGAGACGCCTCGGCCGGGCACGATCCGCGTCGAGTCGGACACGAGGCTCGCCGTGGGACCGATCGTTCGCTTCCTGGAAGAGGCGGAGGTGGAAGTGGCCGAAGCCCGACGTGTTCGCCCGTCTCTGGAGGAAGTCTTCGTCAAGATCACGGGCATCGAAGCCGATGCGATGCGCCGTGAGAAGCAGAAGGGAGGTAGAGGATCATGACGCGCTGGATCGCCTTCTGGAATATCCTTGCCAAGGACATGCGCTCCTACTACCTCAAGCCCCCCAACATCAGTTGGGGCATCATCTTCCCGTTCGCCTGGACGGGCATGTTCCTCATTCGATCGGGTGGTTCGGTGGGCGATGTGCTGTCGCTCTTGCCGGGCGTGATGGCGATCTCCATCCTGTTCGGCACCACGTCGATGCTTGCGGTCACCATCACGTTCGAGAAGAAGGGGCGATCGTTCGAGCGGCTGTTGCTCGCTCCGATCTCGCTTGACCTGCTGATGATCGCCAAGACGGCCGGGGCCGTCCTCTTCGGGATCGCCAATGCATTTGTGCCGGTCGTCATGGCCGCCTTTCTTGTCGATCTCTCAGGCGTTGCCTGGGCTGTTCTGGCTCCGACGGTGGTTCTGATTGCCCTCTCCTCGACGTTTGTCGGCCTGTTCGTCGCGGTGGCGGTCAGCGAAGCATTCGAGGCACAGACGTTCTCCAATTTCCTGCGCTTCCCGATGATCTTCCTGTGCGGGTTGTTCTTCCCGTTCGAGAAGCTCCCGTGGGCGATCCGCCCGCTGTCGTACGCGCTCCCGCTCACCTACGGCGTCGATGCGATGCGCGGCGCGATCGTAGGGGCGAGAAGCTTGCCCCTCGCCGTGGACCTTCCGGTACTGGGCATCTTCTGCGTCGGCCTATTCGCGCTTAGCCTCCGGAACATACGGAAGAAGTGGATTCTGTGAAGCTGAGAAGACGAAACCGCATCGCTCAATGCTCAGTGTGGTAGCGATCCGCGGGAGCAAATCAAACGCTACCAAGGGATGAGCGGCTTCTGGCGCACAAGCACTGAGAGACGTTCCGACCCTAGGGGATTCGAACTCGAAAAGCCTGTTCCCAACGATGACCCCACGAATCAACGATTTCGCACTTCTCTTCAGGAATGCGCGAGAACAACCGCAGGCAGCGGGATCCGCTGGTTTCTCTGGAGCCTGGGGGACTGAATGTAGAACTCAGGTCCTCGGGGCG
>Ga0272443_10003073_pt1 | contig 20190 bp, 16 predicted proteins | sample SSMAcet12_FD_193581 | JGI IMG/M metagenome (GOLD analysis project Ga0272443, IMG submission 193581) | Marine sediment archaeal communities from Little Sippewissett salt marsh, Falmouth, MA, United States - SSM-Acet-12 | ecosystem: Environmental > Aquatic > Marine > Wetlands > Sediment ... | reverse complement strand
GATACCAAGGGTTTGAAATATTCAGTAGTAATGGGACAAGCAATTTGGATTCTAGGAGTCCTGATATATGCAAGTACTCCTAATATATATGTATTTGCATTAGGAGAACTAATACTTGCAATTGGAGCAGCATTTACATCAGGAGCTGAGGAAGCATTGTTGTATGAGACGATGAAGGATTCTAAGGAGACAGAATCTTTTAACAAGGTAATGGCTCTAAATGGAAATCTTAAGCTCGCAGGCATGATACTCTCAAGTGCTGTAGCAGGGTTTCTAATACCTGTAATGAGTCTAAACCATGTCTTCATGCTTGGTGCTGTACCTAGAATCTTAGCGTTAGTCTTAACAATACTCTTGGTTAAAGAACCAAAGGTAAGTAAATCTAAGGAGTTAATACCCAACTACAAAAAGATATTTAAACAAGCAATATCTGGTTTAAGAAGTAATGGGGAATTAAGAAGAATTGCAATATTTACAACTATCGCATATGGTGTATCTTACTTCGTACTTTGGTTTAACCAACCATTACTTAAAGGTTTAGGTGTAACCAATGAAAAGCTTGGTGTGTATAGGATAGTGTTAATACTGTCCGAAATCTTCTTTGTGTCAATTATCGTTTGGATGATTGATAAATTCAAAAAGAGGAGAAATATAATTAATATAATTCTTGTACTACTAGTCGCTGGAGGTTTTCTAGTGGCTGCATTCTGGAACAATATGGTTGGTGTTCTAATATTCATAGTAATATCTGGAGGAATAGGGCTGAAGTTTAGAGATATATTCTCAAAGACATTGAATGACAGAATAGACAGTAAACAAAGGGCTACTTCTCTTTCTGCAATATCAATGATCAGTAAGCTATTCCTCGCTATAGATAATGTAATCTTTGGTTTTTTAAGTGACATTAGCTTACATATGACACTAGGAATATTGGGGTTAATACTTTTAATTGGAGGACTAATTTTCGTCCCAAAAGAAAATTAACACCTACTAAGGGGTACTTAAATAGCAGAGAGTACCCCTTTTCTTTTTAATTTAATAGATGGTTTAATATATTGTTAAAATACTGTAGAATTTCCATATATGAACAAGAAAGGAATTACAACTAGAGAAGAAGATTACTCAAAATGGTACTTAGATATTGTAGACCAAGCAGACCTTGCAGAGAATTCTTCTGTAAGAGGTGCAATGGTAATTAAACCCCATGGATATGCAATATGGGAGAATATTCAAAAGACATTAGATGGTAAGATTAAGGAACATGGAGTAGTTAATACTTACTTCCCATTGCTAATTCCTAAATCTTTTTTAAGTAGAGAAGCTAGTCATGTAAAAGGTTTTGCAAAAGAGTGTGCAATTGTTACACACCATAGGTTAATAGATGATGGAAAGGGTGGGGTTGTTGTGGATCCAGATTCAAAATTAGAAGAAGAATTGGTAATTAGGCCTACATCTGAAACAGTAATGTATGACACTTTTTCAAGATGGATTACATCTTGGAGAGATTTACCACTACAGATTAACCAATGGGCGAATGTAATGAGGTGGGAGATGAGAACTAGACCATTCTTAAGAACGTCTGAATTTCTTTGGCAAGAAGGACACACAGTACATGAAACTAAAGAAGAGGCTGTAGAAGAGGTCTTGTGGGCCTTGAATATGTACAAAAGCTTTGCAGAAGAGTACTTAGCTATGCCTGTAATTGCAGGAAAGAAATCTCAAATGGAGAAGTTTGCAGGAGCAGACGACACATATGGTGTAGAAGCACTAATGCAAGATGGTAAAGCACTACAATTTGGTACAAGCCATGACTTAGGACAAAACTTTTCTAAGGCTTTTAATATTCTGTATACAGACAAGGCAGGAAAACAACAAAATCCATGGCAAACAAGCTGGGGTGTTAGTACAAGAATGATGGGAGCTCTAATTTTAGTCCATGGAGATGACAAAGGTCTTGTTTTACCTCCTAAGATTTCTCCAATTAAGAGTGTAATTGTTCCAATATATTCGGACAGCGAAAAAGACAAGGTCTTACAATATTCTGAAAAGGTTGCAAACCAATTGGAATCTGTGAAACTAGATAACAGGGAGAATATGTCTCCTGGTGCTAAGTTTAATGAATTGGAAAAGAAGGGAATTCCTGTAAGAATAGAGATTGGACCAAGAGATATTTCAAAGAAAGGTGTCACTCTTGTAAGGAGAGATACTGGAGAGAAGGAGTTTGTTAAGGTTAAAAAGGTTGCTAATAGGGTAGAAGAGATATTAGAAGATATTCAGAACAATCTTTACAATACAGCATTGACAAGAAGAGAGGACAATACTCATAAAGTAAGTAGTTATGATGAATTTAAGGATGTAATTAAAAACAAAAAAGGTTTTGTAAAAGCACATTGGTGTGAAGATCCTAAGTGTGAAGAGAAGATTAAAGAAGATACTAAAGCTACTACTAGATGCTTAACGGAAGATGGAGTGGGTAACAAGGGGAAGTGTATTGTTTGTGGAAAAGAGTGTGAGAATGAGTGGACTTTTGCAATAGCGTATTAATACTATTTTCTCGGTGAAACAATGTATGAGAAGATCTCCTTATGTAATCCCTGATTGGGCATGATTGTATATCAATAGAGTAGGGTGTCTAAATTTCAACTAGTCTAAGTATTTTTATATTTTACTATTAAATCAACAAGAAAGAGGACTGTTTACAATTTCTCAACAACACGATTTTTTGACAAGTAGGTGTGCCATGGGGACGAGCGGTACTCTATAGGTTAGTGGGTTTCATAGGTCTCTCTGAGAGGTATTTTTTAAGATATTTTCCAGTCCAGGAGTCTTTGTTTTTCATTATATCTTCAACCGTACCTTCTCCAACTATATATCCTCCCTTTTCTCCACCCTCCGGACCAAGGTCTATTATCCAATCTGCATACTTTAAAACATCTAAATTATGTTCTATTACCATTACAGTATTTCCTTTGTTAACAAGCTTTTTAAGCACTCCTAGCAATTTATCTATGTCATGAAAATGAAGACCAGTTGTTGGTTCATCTAGAATGTAAACTGTATGACCTCTGACCTGTTTTGAGAGTTCTTTGGACAATTTTATCCTCTGAGATTCACCACCAGAAAGTGTCAAAGCAGATTGGCCAAGCCTTATATATCCCAAACCTACCTCTTGTAAGACATCTAGTTTTTGCTTTATTCTAGGGATATTCTTAAAGAACTCGCTTGCCTCATCTACTGTCATATTCAATACATCTGATATATTCTTACCTTTGTAATCTATCTGTAATGCCTCTTCGTTGTATCTTGACCCGTTACACTTGTCGCAAGTAATATACATGTCTGGTAGGAATTGCATCTCTACTTTTATCTGTCCATCTCCTTTACATTTTTCACATCTGCCACCTTTTACATTGAAACTGAATCGGCCAGGCTTATAACCTCTAGATTTTGCTTCGGGAGTTTCTGAAAAAAGTTCCCTAATTGGAGTAAACACACCTGTATATGTAGCAGGGTTGGATCTAGGTGTACGACCAATTGGTGACTGGTCTATGCCTATGACCTTGTCTATATATTCCAAACCTTCCACTTTTGAGTATTCTCCTTCTATCTGTTTCCCATTCATTTTGGTATTCATGAGTATGGGGTAGAGTGTGTCATTGATTAATGATGACTTACCACTACCAGATACACCGGAGATGCAGATGAATTTGTGTAGGGGTATTTCAATGTCTAAATTTTTTAGATTGTGAGTAGAAACACCCTGTATCTTAAGGGGTTGAGATTTTATATTGAACATCTCCTCGGGGACTTCATATCCGACATGATAGTCTTTGTTGAGATATTTGGCAGTTAAAGTATCTGTATGCTTAATATCTTCTAAAGTTCCTTGTGCGACTACTTTCCCTCCCTTTTCTCCAGCCCTAGGTCCAATGTCTACAATCCAGTCTGCAGTTTTTATGGTCTCTTCGTCATGTTCGACTATGATTACTGTATTCCCTGTATCTCTTAAGGATGTTAATGACTTAAGTAGTCTGGAAATATCTCTAGAGTGTAACCCAATGGATGGTTCGTCTAGTACATACAGTACTCCCGATAGTCCAGTTCCTATCTGAGATGCTAATCTAATCCTTTGTGCCTCTCCTCCTGAAAGTGTATTTGTTTTTCTAGAGAGGGTAAGGTAGCTTAATCCTACATTAACAAGGAAATCTAACCTATTTATTATCTCCTTAACTATTGGTTTTGCAATTTCTTCTTTGTTTTTACTTAGTTTAAGACTCTCTAGGAACTTTTTAGTCTCTTCTATTGGTAAATTCGTTATTTCAAAGATATTCCTGTCATTAATCTTTACGGACAAAGAGTATGGTTTAAGCCTTTTTCCTTCACAAACAGGACAAACTTCATCTACCATATACTTTTCAATATCTTTTTTAGAGTAAGAAGACTGTGTTTCTTTATATCTTCTCTCTAAATTAGGTATTACTCCCTCATATGGAGCGTCATATTGTCTCTCTTGTCCGAATTTGTTTGTATATTTTATCTTATAATATTCGTTTGTGCCTTCTCCAAAGAATATTAGGTCAAATATTTCCTTAGGATATTGTCCAATTGGAGTCCTTAGAGAAAAGTTATGTGTATTTGCTACCTCTTGTAGGGTACTCAATGTCCAAGATTTCTTTGTAACTCTATTGCCCCATGGAAATATTCCACCCTCCATTACGGTCAGGTTAGGGTTGTATACCTTATTGATATCTACTTGTCTTAAAAATCCAAGTCCGGAACAGTTCAAACATGCTCCTTCGGGTGAATTAAACGAAAAAGATGCCGGTGAAACTTTAGGGTATGATGTTCCACAGGAAGGACATGTATTGTTCTCAGAGAAGAACAAGTTTTGATCATTTACTTGAACCTTAACTTCTCCATCTGCCATATTCGTTGAAATTTCTACAGCATCTGTTAATCTTTTCTTAAAATTTTTCTTGTCTTCTTTAAAAATCTTTCCTGTAAGACGGTCAACAATTAAATCTACCTTGTGTTTTTTGTCAGGATCTAACTTAAGATCTTCAATGTCATCCAGATGGTAGGTATTACCATCTACTTTTACTCTTAGGAATCCTTTAGAGAGTAACTGTTCGAAGAGGGCAGAGTATTCACCTTTTCTGTTTTTAACCAATGGTGAGAGTATTTGTATTTTGTCTTCATCCTTTTTAATTTCTTTTAATATTCTTTTTACAATCTCTTGGATTGTTTGAGATTCAACAGGAATATTACACTTAGGGCAAAAAGGTTGTCCTACATGACCAAAGAGTAATCTAAGATATCCATATATTTCTGTTACAGTTCCTACAGTAGATCTCGGGTTTGAACTTGTTGTTTTTTGGTCAATGGATATTGCAGGAGAGAGCCCTGTTATGGATTCTACATCTGGTTTTTCCATTAATCCTAAGAATTGTCTAGCATATGCAGAGAGGGATTCAACATATCTTCTTTGTCCTTCTGCATACAGAGTGTCAAAAGCTAAAGAAGATTTTCCACTTCCAGAGACTCCAGTGAATACAATTAGCTTGTTTTTTGGTAAATCTAAGGAAATATTCTTTAAATTATTCTCCTTAGCACCTCGTATTTTAATTTTCTCTTCTGACATAGGACATTAATTATACCATTTAAAAGATGGTTAAGTCTTACTATATATATGGTAAAATACCTTTATTAAGCACTCGTAGCTCAATAGGATAGAGCAACGCACTCCTAACGCGTAGGTTGTCGGTTCGATTCCGGCCGAGTGCGCCAGATAATATTGGAAATAGATATATGCTTGAAAAAAAGAAAGTTAGTCAAAGAGTTGCCCCTAAAGATAGAGTAGATGGATATCCAATTGGTACATCAAAGTTTTTAAGAAGGTTTTTTGAAATTGTTCCTGGTGCAATACAATGGACTTCCATATTAGCACCAATTGTTTTGCCTTTAATTGGTCTTACAGAGGTATTCATCTTTTACCTTTCCTTTTTAGCCATATATTGGTCAATTAGGTCTGTTAGGTTTACATATGGATTAATAGAGGGGTATAGAAGGTACAAGAGGGATATGAAGACAGATTGGATGGGGTTAATAAAGAAGGATTACAAGGATGAATTTGAAGATATCAGATATGCATATCTTTGTCCTGTGTATGCAGAGACAGTAGAGGGTACATTGGATGCTACCTTTAAGAGTTGGAGTAAGAGTGATGTTGGTGGAGAGAAGATAGATGTAATTCTTGCAATTGAGGAGAGTAAACAAGAGTTACAATTGAAGAACTTTGAGTACTTAAAAAAGAAATATGGGAAGAAATTTGGTTCTATGCAATATTACATACATCCTGCGAATATTAAGGGTGAAGTTAAGGGTGTTAAGGGTGGAAATATTAACTGGGCTGCAAGACATTTTGTTAAAGATTTAGAAAAGGAAGGAAAGGATATTAAGAAATATCTTTTAATTACATGTGACTCCGACCAGAGAGTACATCCAAAATATCTATCTGCAATTACACATAAGTATTTTTCTAGTGAAGAGAGAGACAGAGCTTTTTATTCAACTGCCGTTCATACATTTAACAACAATATTTGGAGTGTTCCCCCCATGATTCGTGCATATTTCATGATGAGTCAGATGTCCATATTACAGACATGGGTTGTTAAGAAAAAATATTGGAGCCCAACTACTAGAAGAGATTTCCATTGTAGAGCTACATTTTCTTCTTTTGTTGTTAATCTTAATACCTTGAAAGAAGTGTCATATTGGAATCCAGAGATATCTAATGACGATACTGCTTTTTACTGGAATGCTCTTGTTAGATTTAAAGGTAACTTTAGAGGAGAAGAGGTGTATGTACCAACTTACAATGATGCGGTAGAGAATGAGAGTTTTCTTAAAACACATGTTTCTTTCTACAAACAGCAGTATAGATGGGGATGGGGAATTATTAATTTCCCATTAACACTTGCTAGTGTATTAAAGGATCCCGAATTTCCAACATCCTACAAATTACTTGCTGTTAGAGCCTTTTTTGAAAACCAAATCTGGTATATAACCATTGTATATACATTCAGTTTAGGCCTTAAATTTATTCCTCTATTCAATCCCGCTTACTCCTACAGTGCTGCCTCTGTAAATATTAACAGTTTGTTTGGAATACTATTTAGTTTGTTAGGTTTGAGTAATATTCCTTTGGTGTATATAAGGAGACAGATTACTCCTGTACCTAGGGGTTGGAAGTGGTGGAGACATATTCAGGATGTGGCAGAGAATCTTCTTCTTACAGTAAATATGTTAACTTTTAATTTCATACCACATATCCAAGCTCCAACAGAAATGATGTTAGGATTAACACATAAAAAGAAGAAGTTTTACATTACTGAAAAGATTTCAATGAAGAAGAAAAAGAATTAGTGAATATCTAATTCTGTAATTTCAATACCTCCATCTGTAGGTATTGTTGCTGTAAATACCTTTGAGGGATCTTGTTCATTGGAGATGAAGAGGGGAGGATTGGAAGATATTACTACAACATTTTCTCCTTCGTAGTCAGATACATACATTTTTTCTTCTTTGATAAAGATTACATTCTTACCCGTACTTAACCATTGGATATTAGATATTAAGGTTGAATCTAATCCCCATGAAGATTTTTTTCCAATATACTGATCTGGTGCTCCATCCTCGATGTCAAATGTTAAAACGCCAATTTCTTTTGTATTTTGGTAAAGTAGTTGGTTCTTTAAAGGAGATATTCCAATTAGGTTGGTGCTGTATGGAGATATTAATATGAATTTGGTAGATGTAATGTCATACCAGTATCCAGCAAATTCTGTTTTGATAAATACACCGTTTACATCTGTTTCAACAGAGAAAGAGGTAATTTTCCCACAAGTCTTTGTACTTTCTTGTGAATTTTTAAAAGGAAGAGAGTAGTCATTTGTTCCTTCAGATTTGTAATCTTCAAGATATGAGCTTGAGTTGTAGAAATATATATTAGGAAGTAGTTCTTTTTGTAGAGTTCCATTAGGTAAGTACTGAGAAAGGGAGTAGTTGTATATATCTTCTTCTAATATCCCTGTCATTAGATATATTAGACCTTCAGTGTCTGTTGTAAATGTGTAGAATGTGTCTGTAGATTTCTTGGTTATTAGATATTTGATCTCGGTATCTATATCGTAGGAGAAGATATCCCCGTCTGATTCTAGAATTAAATATTCATCTGACTTACTCCAGGAGATGGAGTAGTCTGTAAAACCGTTGAGAGTTATAGGTGATAGGTTATCTAATATATTCTGTTTGTTCGTTTCAATTAGATATCTGCTTTTGACAGAGTTGTTGTTGAGAGAGAATAATACTATGGAAGAATCGTTGGAGGGGAGGATGTTAAAGTCGAATTCAGAGTCTATAAGTGAGTCAAAAGTAAGTACTAGTGATGGATTTTCAGAAAAGTCCCAGATTGCAGAATCTGTAGATAATCTCCATAGTTCATAGTTTCTAGTGTTGTTTAAGTCTTCATATAGGATGAAAAATATAGAATTGTCATTCTGGTAAATATGATTGGTGTCAATGATCTTTGAAGAAGTAAAAATAGATTCGGATTTAATATTGTCAGTTATAAGCCATGGATATATCGAACTAGATTTTCCTTCTGTAATATTAATACTCTTTGACCAATCGTGGTATCCATCTCTTTCAATCTTAATATCATGATCTCCTCCTTTTAAGGAAACACTCTTAGGAGTTTTTCCATATGTCTTGTCGTTAACATATAGAGAAGACCTTGATGGAATAGTATCAATTGTCAAAACTCCAGTATTAGAAATCTGTTGAGTTTGGAAGTCAAATCTATATCCTTTTATATAATAAAAAAGTCCTACAGAAGCTAGGATAAAGAGAATAGATAGCAAAAGGGGAAGTAGTGTATAGAGTCTAGATTTTAGCTGTTGTTTCATGGTCTAAGAGTATATCATAGTCTAGTTTTTTTTGTTAAAATACAATTAACATGCTAGGAAAAAGAGTAGGAATAGATTTAGGAACTGCCAACTCCGTTGTTTTTGTTGAAGGAGAAGGGGTTGTACTTGTAGAACCAACAGTTGTTGCTATAGATGTGAATACATACACAGTTATTGCAGTTGGAGAAGAAGCTAAATCTATGATCGGTAAAACACCAGAGAATATCATTGCAAAGAGACCATTGAGAAATGGTGTAATTGCTGACTCTAGAGTTACAGAGGCTTTGTTAAAGTTTTTCTTTGACAAAGCATTAGGTAAAGCAAGATTTTTTAAACCAGATGTTGTAATTAGTGTTCCTGCTGGAATTACATCTGTAGAACAGAGGGCTGTATTAAAAGCAGCAAGGAACTCTGGAGCTAAAAAGATAAATCTCTTACCAGAACCTTTACTAGCCGCATTGGGTGCAGGTCTTCCTATTGAAACTTCCTCTGGCAACATGATTGTTAACATGGGTGGTGGTACTACAGAGATTGCAGTTCTATCTTTAGATGGTATTGTTGGTTTTAGCTCAATTAGGGTTGCTGGGGATGCCATTAATGATGCAATAATCTCATATATGAGGAAGGTTAGAGGAGTATATATTGGTGAGCAGACGGCAGAGATTGTAAAGATTAGAATAGGGTCTGCAATTAAAACAGAAAAACCTAAGAAGATGGAAGTAAAGGGTAGGGATGTAGGATCTGGTATGCCTAAGTCTGTTTCTGTAGATTCCAACGACATTGCAGTTGCCCTAAAGAGTCCACTTGTAAAAATTATTAACGGTATTAAATCCGTCTTAGAAACAACACCTCCTGAACTCTCTGCAGATATTATAGATAGAGGGATGGTAATTAGTGGTGGTACTGCTCAACTTCAGAATTTGGACAAACTTCTTTCTAAGGCAACAGGTGTTCCTGCTCATGTAGCAGATGACCCAATGTATTGTGTTGCTAGGGGTACAGGCATTGCCTTAGAAGCAATTGCTACTGGAGAGAGGGTCTTTCCAACCGTGTCATATTAAATGATATAATCTCAGGTAATTTATATTATTTCCGAAATATGTTTGGTTCCAAAGTTAAAAAAGAAATGACTCTTGCCGATGTTACTGAGCTTTTAAGAGAGCTTAGGATCCCTATTTCCTTAGTCTTTACGCCTACAAACTTAGAGAAGGAGAAGAGTAAATTTTTCAATTCGGACACATATAACCCACAGTTTGAGTATCGAGTTATTAAAAACAAGAATGAGAAGATATTAAAAGAACTTTCTTTTGTTAAAAAGATATCAGATGTGGATCCTAGGATATCTGACTTTTACATAGATTTAATTGCAGATAAAGAAAAAGCTAGTGACTTAATGCATGCTGTTGGTAATAATGACCTTGTTACGGATATTTCTTCTGAGAAATATAGATTACCTAGTGGAATTCTTTTTAAAAATGCAGCTAGGGTATTAAGAGGGTATACAAAGAACTATGACTTAGTTGAATATCCAAAGAACCAGAGGAGGCTAGGGCATGAAGAGATTGTGAGGGTTTTTAATACCGTTTTTGACGAATTAGGTCTTAAAGAATGGTCAGTAAATGAATCTATTAATATTGCAAAGCAGGGAGTTAAGGTTGGTGTTAAGAAGAAAGAGGTTTTGGTTTACAAAGATATTGAAAGAACCCCATTTAAGTTAAGAAAAACAATTGTACATGAAGTAGGTACTCATGTATTAAGAGCACATAATGGAGAGAGAACGGGTTTTGAAGCTCTTTCTAAACCTAATCTTGCTTCATATCTAGATATTGAAGAGGGTTTGGCAATCTTCAATGAGATGAAGATGGGTTTGTTAACAGAAAGATGGTTGAAAAACAGATCTGCAATGACTTGGGCAATATATTTGGGTAGATATTTGAGCTTTAGAGAATTGTACAATGTAATGTTAGGTGCATTACCAAAAAAGACTGCTTTTAATGTTGTCTACAGAGTTAAGAGGGGTCTTGCAGATACCAGCTATCCTGGTATATATGCAAAGGATGCTGTTTACTTTAGAGGGTTTAGAAGGGTAAAGAGGAAGTTAGAGAAAGAACCTAGGTTGTATAACCAGTTGTATGCTGGGAAGATAGATTTTAAACAGTGTGTATGGGTAGAAGAGGGATTAATTAAAAAACCATCTATATTACCTCCTACAAAAGAAGAGTGGGAGAGAATATTTAAGAAGGTTGGTATTTAAAATGCAGTTATTATAGCTTCAGCAATATTTACAGGTTTTCCTTCAATCTTTGTCTCATATGCTTTAAATCCAGGATGTAAACTAATCTCTTGTAAAAGCATATTACCATCCTTATCTTCCATAAAGTCTACTGCAATGAAATCTGCTTTAAATATCTTTGCAACCTTTTATGCCGTCTTTTTAATATATTTCTCTGGTTTGTTATACATCTCATATTTACCTTTGGAAACTGTCATAAAGTCATTCTTTGCATATCTCTTCCATCCACCAATTACCTTTCCTTTTTTAACAAATATTCTCATATCCATACCCTTTGGGGAGAATTCTTGTATGAAGAAGTTTCTTAAATCTTTGTCTTTTAGAAACTCTTGTTCATATCCCTTTTCATCATCTATCTTGTAAACATTCTTTTTAACCTTCTCCTTCCCATCTATTACTTGCAATCTATTAGCACCTGCATATTCTTTACAGATTAATGGGTATTCTTTAAGGAAATCTCTTTCTGCTTTGTAATCTCCATCTGTTCGGTAATATGTATTGAAGTAGGGGATGTTGTGTTTGGAACAGATCATGGCCATTGCAATCTTGTTGTAGTAGGGGAAGAGTTTAATGGCTTTTGCATTTAAAACCTTTGTACCATGTTGTTGGGCATAATCTACGATATATCTTTTGGTTTCATACTCCTTTGGTCTATCTAATCTATGCCCTCTTAAGATGATATGTGTGTATTCCTTAAGGTCTTTTCCATTGGCTAGTATATGTGTTTCACCATCTATAAATGCAAATTCTATTGAGTCTGAGTATGCAAAGTCATAGGGTATACCTTTTTTATCCAATTCTTCCATTATTCGGACATCTGCAGTAGGGTATTTCCCCATTGTGTCTACAGAGACTCTTTGTTGTTTGTCTATAAGAAGGTATTTCATACTACTTTAGAATTCTAATTTTATCTATTAGTCCCATTAGTTTATATTTTCTAATTTTTCGCATAAATTCTTTATCCATACTCATCTCTTTTTTAGTAACAAAGAGGTAATCTATACTATTAAAACCTAGACCAAACTCTCTTACCTCTCTCCAATCTCTGTATTGAACGATGATGTGGTCTAATGATCCATTAATCTTTAATCCTTCTATCCCTTTCCACATATCTAGGTCATCATTTATTTCGTAATTATCTATTTTAATCTTCCCATTATATATTTCTCCAACCTTTTCATCCTCCTTAATGATTCTTTTTCTTCTCAAAAGTCCAGATATATTCTCGTAGTAGTTGCCTATACATACAATCTTTTTTGTTTTGTTAAATTCTAAAAGCTCGTCTACAAATTCTTCTGCAACATATTCCCTTGTTTTGCCTAAAACAGGGAAGAAGTTAAGATATGCTTCTGGCATTGTATTAATTTCAATTATTCCCCCATTATCTTTTGTTAATGGTTTGCTTAAATCTTTACACATTACATCTGCACCTAATGCAAAGGCATGGATAGAGGAGGCTAGGCTCTCTACAATTAGTTTAATTTCAGGACTTACAGAATCTGTAAAATCTTCTGTAATTCCTCCACGACTCATACTTGCTACTTTTCGGACAAATATGCTCTTATCTTTTTCAGGAACTATATCTAAAGCAAGACCTTGTTGTTCTAGGTAGTTATGTAATGGCTTATCTATCTCAATTGGTTTGAGTATATGTGAAGGATTAGAGGTATCTCTTCTAGGGTCTTTGTTTGTTTCTTCAATTAATTCTTTAATTGTACTTTTACCATCTCCTGTAACGAAAGCAGGGATTCTTTTGGTAGCTATTTTTAATTTCCCATTAATTACTAAAAGTCTGTAGTCGTCACCTTCTAATTGTTCTTGGATCATGATTTTGGTTTGCCAAGGCTTTCTAATCTTTCCAGTTATTTTCTCTTTTGCATCTGAATATGCTTTAAGAGCTTGGTCTAATGTCTTAATACCAACGGATACGCCAGATCCACCTGTAAGACCTGCGGGTTTGATTACAACTGGCTTTTCATATTTGTCGAAAATATCTTTTAATTCATCCTCACTATCTATTACTTCCCATTTAGCAATTGGAAGACCTAATCTCTCAATTATTAGATTAGTTGTCCATTTATCTTTTTGTGTTTTCTTTGCTAAATTTGCATCTCTGCTTGAGGAGATAGAGGAGATAGATTGTGAGTTTTTACCACAACCTAAAACATAGTTTCTGTGTGTTTCTGCTGCATATCCATCTTTATATTCTCCAAATATCCCTTCTGCACAGTAGTAGTTAGTTACTTCTAAATTCTTTTTGTAAGCAGCTTCAATGATGGGGATGGAGGACATGGAGTAGAGTTTCTTTTTAATGATTTTCCCAATCATGTATTCTTCTGCTTCTTCTTTGTTAATTTCTCCATTAGAAAGCTTTTGAAGAGTAGGGGAAGCATCTCTCCAAATATCCATTACATGGGATCTTATGGTCAATATATTGTCTTTAATGGTGTATTCTTCTAAAAAGAGAGGATGGAAAGAATCTATCTTCTTAATTATTTCCAACAACTCTTCCTGACTTGTACCTAAATCTATTTTTATTGTAGGGAATTTGGATTCTATATTTAACCCATGTAGTATTTGGTGTCCCATATGTATGTAAGTTATTTTAAATATTTATCTCTAATATATTCCATTATTGGAACTGCAACTTTTACAACATCTCCTTTGTTTGCATGGTAGTGTAGTCTAAGACCTGGGTTGTAATTAACTTCGTTAATTGCACATTTTCCTGGTTTGGTAATATCTTCTGCAATTATATCTACACCTCCAAACTCTAATCCAATTGCTTTAATTGTTTCTACTGCAATGTCTTTGTAGTATTGGTTTGTTTCTTTTGCACATTCTTCTGTAGTACCACCTGTTGTAAGGTTACAGTTGTACCTAAGTATTACTTCTTCTCCATCTTTGGGTATATATTGCATATTTAAACCGTCATTTTGTAACTTTGTCTCTACCTCGTGATCTACTAATATTGGTTTAAGTACCTGCTTTTTCTTTTCAATATTGGTAATTTCAATTAACTTTTCAACATTATCCTTTCCATTTCCAATTACATGTGCTGCTTTCCTTCTAATTATTCCAACTACCTCATCTCCAACAACAAGGAATCTGTAATTTTCACCTTTTATGAATTCTTCTCCTAAAACCTTTGTGCTAGTTTTAGATTTATTTTTTTCTAAAGCAACCTCATATGCCTTTATTACTTCATCTTCTGTTTTAGGAAGTATTGAGACACCTGTTCCTCCTAATTGTTGTGCAGGTTTAATTACAATATCTTTAAATTCTCCAAAGAACTGTATTGCTTCTACTGCAGAATTTAGAGATCTTTGTTCTGGTACGGGGATATTAAAGTCTTTAAGTACTTGGTTAGTAAGATTCTTTCTTTTAGCAATTGTTGCACTTGGAGAGTTTGTTAGTGGTGTGACGGTGTTAATGATGAACCAGTGTTTTCCTTGGTGTGTAAATTTAGCCATTAGTCTGTATACAACTACTTCGTAGTCTATATCTAAAATATCTGCAGCTTCAATGTAGTAGGCTAGATGTACATTACCTGCTTCTTTAAGATATTCTTTGTATGTTTTAGCCATATTAATATATGTCCGAAATTAGAATGTTTTGGTTGTATCTATTAGATATCCTTTTGAGTCTTTCCTACCTATTACAATTGGGTAGGTCATTTCTTTTCTAGTGCTTGCTAACATTTCAATATTCTTAATTTCCTTAGAAATTTTAATATTAACATCAAAAACTGGTCTCACCCTTATCTTTCCATCTTCAAATATTTTTGCAAGCCTCAGGATATTTTCATCTTCTGTAAACTCTTTCTCATTTTCATCTATATATGTTTGTGCATCTGAAAAAGTTTCAAAAGAAGATGGAACATCTTTGTTGTCAAAGAAGGTATTAGACTTGTCATATCCAATTCTGTTTAAAAGACCTTTATCTATACGGGAGGTTTTAAAACCTGTATCCATGAAGGCATTTTGAATCTCGTAGAGTTTGTCTTTTTTCCTTTTCTCTTTCTCTGGAGACCAGTCTTTGTGGTAAACCTTGATCTTTTCTACAATGGAGACTACTTGTCTACCACTAATGGCTTCGATACTTTCTTCGACTTCACCTCCAAAGAGTTCTTTTGCTAGTCTAATGCCGTGTTTTAAGCTTTTAACTTTAAGACCTCTTACTCTTTCTAATCTCCATCTCAAGCCTGCTTGGTTGGCTACTTGGATACCTAATCCTGGTCTTGCATTTAATTCAAAAACCATTGGGCCTTTTTCTGCATCTAATGCAATGTCTACACCTACATATCCTAATCTGCTGGATTCTTGGCATTTTACAGCTATTTCTAATATGTCGTCCCAGTTTGGTATTTGAACACCAGAGAGGGGTAGATTTTCTTTTAGATCCAATGTTGTATCTATTAAGTCATATGTGTCCGAAAGAGGGGATTTGTAGTTGCCCATCATGGAGTAGGTGGTGATTCCTGTCCCTACATCTATTCCTGTACATATTGCTCCTGCATGTAGGTTTGCTTTACCGTCAGATCTTTTAGTAGGTAGTCTAAGCATTGCCATTACAGGTACTCTGTTGAAGACAATGATGCGGATATCTGGGACACCTTTGTATGAATATTTTTTAAGTAATGGGTCGTTTTGAATTCTTTCTTCAATTATGGCTACATCTTTCCTGTCTCCCATTGAGTAACGACCTTCTAAGATATTTTCTAAGTGTAGAAGGATATCTTTTTGGTTCATGTATTTACCATTAGGACGAATCCATTCATACAAGCCTTTTCTTTTTCCGTAAAAGACTAAAATTCCATTACCTCCAGTTCCTTTGTTTGGTTTAATTACAAAGCTTTTTGGTAATGAGTCCCAATCTAAATGGTTTAGTTGTTGTTTACTCCTAATTATTTTGTATACCTCAGGGGTGTTAATTCCGTTTTTAGTAAGAACCTTTTTGGTCCTAATTTTGTCATCTGCCAAAGATTTTGCAGATGGTGGATTATATGGTCTTACATATTCTTGGTTTCTTCTGTTTAAACCTAATATTTCGTCTTGTTTTTTACTCTTGTCCTGGTTTGTCATCCTTTTTCTTTATTACAGATTTAAATCTGAAGTTGTCAATGAATCTGAGGCCTTTGAATTGTCCTAAAGAGAGGTTAATTGCAATTAGCAAAAGTATTAACCAGATGTTGTTTAAAAGGAATTCAGATATTACATCTCTTGTAATTATTAACCATCCAATTGTTGCAATTAGGATGGTTTCTAGAAGAGATCTGAATGTATTTTTGAAAGATTTCTTGACATATATCTTTATGAAGAAGTCAGAGAGGGCAGCAATTGATACTACTGCTAAAGGATTAATATTCTCAATGTTTTCTAATCCTAGTCCGAATTTGTTAATTAGCAAAAGAGCACCTGAAAGGAATATTACAAGTAAACAGTAATTTACTGCAATTCTTGTAATGTAGTGCATTCTAATTTTACTTAGTACCTTGTGGGTGAGTAGGGAAGCGAAGATTACTATCATGGTGATGGCTAAGCCATATCTTAATCCTGTGAAGGAGTAGCTGATCCCTAATATTATGGTTGGATATATTCCAAAGGTTTTAAAGCCAATTAGATATCTTGTAATACTGACGAGGGTTGCAATTACGGGTATCATGATGAGTATCTCTAGCATTTGTAGAGATATTCCATTGTCTACCATCCAGTTTGTTGCTTCAGAGAGTGTAAGGAGTTCCATAATTGGGCTTTGTTATAAATTATTTCAAACCTTTAATCGAATGTCATAATTATACATTTTTGGGGAGAGACTTGTCGATATATACAGAAAACCCTCTCATACGAGAGGGTTTTAGTAATCTGTTTTAAAGTTTGAATTATGCTAATTCTAATGTAGCACCTGCTTCGTCAAACTTTGCCTTGATCTCTTCTGCTTCTTCCTTTTTTACGCCTTCTTTGACGGTTTGAGGAGCTGCTTCTACAAGATCTTTAGCTTCTTTGAGTCCAAGTTCTGTAATTTCTCTTACAGCCTTGATCACAGCAATCTTGTTAGAGCCTGCTTCCTTAAGAATGAGGTCAAACATTGTTTTTTCCTCTTCTGCTGGAGCTGCTTCTGCAGGAGCTGCTGCTACTGCTACTGGAGCTGCTGAGCTAACACCAAACTTGTCTTCCATTACCTTTACAAGGTCAGCAAGTTCTAAGACTGTCATTTTTTCAACAATCTCCATAACTTTCTTTCCATTTGCAGATAACTTTGGAAGATCTTTGGATTCCTCAACTTTCTCTTCTGCTGCAGTTACTTTCTTTTCTTCTGCCATTTGTAGATGTTAATTAAATTAATTAATACAATGTCATTAGGCTTCCTTTTCGGACAAACCTTTTAGGACCATAACTAAACCACGTACATTGCCTGTAAAGGCATTCATTGTACCGGATACTGGAGCATTCATAGAGCTCATTAATCTTGAGAGTAGTACTTCTCTAGATGGTATTTCTGCTAATTCCATTACTTTCTCACCTGTAAGATATTCTCCTTCAAATATTCCAGATCTTGCAGAGAGTAGTTCTGTTTCCTTTTGAACTTCCTTTAGCAACTTTGCTGGTGCTGTTGGGTCTTCTTCAAAGACTATTACTGCTGTAGGACCTTCAAAGTCTTGTATTTCTACTGGTTGTTTTGAATCTTGTAATGCTACTTTAAATACAGTGTTTTTAACTGTAGAGTAGTCAGACCCTATTTCCTTCAATTTCATTTTTAGATCTGTTGTTGTAGCAGTGTCTATATTTTCTGAATTAACAAGGATGTATCCTTTTTTAGAGTCTATTAAATCTTTATATCTACCGAGTAGGGTAGCTTTTTGCTCCTTACTTTTTGCCATATTTATTTGTTTTTTAGTTTATACTTTTGAATTTCTATGTATACCTAATATGGGTTTATTTATGTACCATATTTCTTTGGTAAACAGGGTTATTATATTCCAAAAAGAGGAAGAAGACAAGTCTTAAGACTAGTTATAGTCTTCTTCCTTTTAATTGGTATTTTCTCTTTCACTATATCTGTTGTATAAGTATTCCTTTGTAGTAGGGGTTAAACCCTATGGACATATTGCGGAATTCTTTTAGAGAAACATCCTTATGGCATGCGATGAAAATTAATTGCAATCTATTAATCCAAAGATTCCACTCATTTTGGCATCTTAGCCTTACCTGAGAAGAATCTATTCTGTCGGAGAATTTCTCCCTAGGATAATAGACGTTGTTGAAATTTTGGTCGATGACCGCAATTGTTTGCTTCTTATACCAGGCCGAATGGCTTGCACAAAAAATTTCTCGCTTGCATGAAAAACATAAACTCGATGGCATTTTTCCTCCTTTAATTTTGTATGTGCTAGTTTGAAAGAGGATTGATTATAGATAGATTATTTCTTTATTTCAAGTTGTATTGTGTTTTTTGAATATTCGAACTGGGGAGAGAGGATGATATTGCAATTTATAAATAAGGTAATGAATTACCATTAGATATAAATAATCATCCTCTCTACATTGTTCTTATCTTGAAGAAATTTTCACTAAATTGCCCTTTTGGAAAACAAGCTTTATTTTTCGCTTAATTTTTCCATTAGTGAACAAGTTTTCAATTTTACCGAAATTCCTCTGAATTCCGATATGAATCTTGTTTTTTCTTTTATCCCATTCTATCCCAACGCAAACCCTTTCTTCTGAATTTGAGTTAAACCCAATTCTATGAAGAATGGCTGCAATGTCTGGAGGTGTTTTCAAAGGAGATTGACTTCTTTTTGAAGATTCCTTCGGTGCTATGATGATTGCTCCTAAGCTCTTTGTTGCAAGTAGAGCTGGACAATCTGTTCCCAGGCAAGTCTCTTCACTGCAATGTAGACATGGGTTCTCAGGATAATTATTTTTAGACATTTTTCCACCTTTCTGTGTGTCTATCTTGTAAGAACAATTTTGTAGCGATAATTCTATCCCATAGCTTCTTACTTGTAAAGTGGTGAATAAAAATCTTTTGGGGATATATTAGAAATGAAATCAGGAATATATCCCCTCAGAAGGTTATGTTGTCCATTTACACCTATTCTCCGATAGGATAAGGATCCAAAGAGGTCTTTTCCCAGGAATTATTTTATAAGGGAGCAAATATGAATGTTTGTTATTTTCTCCTGTTGGGAATCTCTTTTTTATAAATGTGGCATCATCCTCGCATAGAGGGATTATAAGGGAGGTTTTCTTGTTTTTAGCTATAAGAATTGAACCTCCTGTTTCTTGTTCCTCTATGTGCCATTTCCCTTCGTGCTCGGCCATTGTTCCTCCTTTTAAGAACGATTTCTCTGCCACAGATTCTACTACCAAAACATATAAAAAACAAAAAGACCCTCTTACGAGGGTCTTACATATTCAAAACAAAGTAGGCTATTCCTTTACATATTCAATCTTTACACTAGGTCCCATTGTAGGAGCTAAATGTGCTGTTTTAATAAGTTGGTTAATATTCTTACCTAAAACATCTGAAATAGATTGCATAGCAACATGGATGTTTTCAATAACTTTTTCATCATCCATATCTACTTTTCCTACTAAGAAATGCATAACTCCAGAAGTATCACAAGCAAATTTCTGTTTACCCTTCTTATATTCTTCTACAGCCTTTGTAATATCTTCTGTAACAGTTCCATTCTTTGGATTAGGCATTAGACCCTTAGGACCCAATACCTTACCTAAAATTGCAATCTTAGGCATTACAGAAGGAGTAGCAATTGCAACGTCAAAATCTATCTTTCCTGCATTAACATCCTTTGTAAGTTTATCCATACCAACTAAATCTGCTCCAGCCTTTGTAGCCTCTTCATCTCTATCTGGTGTTGTAAATACAGCAACCTTAGCACCCTTAGCTCCTGTAGAGTGGGGAAGT
>Ga0272443_10003071_pt1 | contig 20207 bp, 16 predicted proteins | sample SSMAcet12_FD_193581 | JGI IMG/M metagenome (GOLD analysis project Ga0272443, IMG submission 193581) | Marine sediment archaeal communities from Little Sippewissett salt marsh, Falmouth, MA, United States - SSM-Acet-12 | ecosystem: Environmental > Aquatic > Marine > Wetlands > Sediment ... | reverse complement strand
AGAAGGTCTGATCGCTGAAGGTCTTGCCGCAGTGCCTGCAGCGGTAGCGCTGGACGGGGCCGAAGGCTTTGGTTGCGTGAAAGCCGTCCCTGGTGTACCACTGGGTGTCGAAGTGAAATTGGCGGGAATAAGGGCAGCGGGGGTTGGGGCAGAAGAAGTAATTCGGGTTCAAGAGGTCCTCCTTGTTCTTTGCTTTTCTTGAACAAAGAGGAGGTCTTGATTAGTTCTGCTTCAAACCCATAAGCTTTGGGGTAGGAAATACGTGCAGCTTGATTCTAAATATAAATATTCTTATATTAAGCCCATACCAACACTACATACGGAGGATACAAATGCAAGCGGATAAGGACCTTATAATAATCGGCGGGGGAGCTGCCGGCCTGAGCGCAGCCCAGTACGCGGCAAGGGCAAACCTCAGGGTAATGGTTATCGAAGAAATGGCGGCAGGAGGCCAGTGTCTTATAATCGGCGACCTCGAGAACTACCCCGGTTTTCCCGAACCGATCAACGGGGGAGAGTTCGCCCAGCTTCTGGAGGAACAGGCCAAGAATTTCGGGGCGGAGTTTCTCATAACCACCGCCAGTTCGATTAAGAAGAACGATGACCTGTTTACCGTCGAGACCAGCAAGGGGAGCTATACATCATATGCCGTCATTATAAGTACCGGTGCCAAACACCGTCACCTTGACATTCCGGGGGAAAAGGAATTTTCCGGACGAGGCGTCTCCTACTGTGCTACCTGCGACGGGCCATTTTTCAAGAACAAGAAGATGCTGGTAGTAGGCGGCGGCGACGCAGCCTGCGACGAAGCCTCATTCCTTGCCAACCTCACCGATCAGGTCATTATGGTTCACCGACGTGACCGTTTTCGGGCCCAGAAATCCCTTGCAGACCGGGTTCAGCACAATCCTCATATAGATGTACGGTTTAATACCGAGCTCCAGGAAATCAAGGGCGACATGAAGGTCAACGGTGTTCGTCTGCTGAACAACAAAACAGGCGAAACATACGAAGAGGAAATGGATGCTGTATTCATTTTCGTCGGTTCAATTCCGCAGACCTCACTGGTACCGGACCTCCCGAAGGACCCGGCGGGATACATCATCACAGACCAGAATATGGAGACTGAGGTTGAGGGCCTTTACGCTGCAGGCGACGTCAGGTCGACCCCCTTCCGCCAGCTGGTCGTAGCTGCAGGCGAAGGAGCAGTAGCGACCCATTGCGCGAGCCAGCGTATAGATGCTATAAAAGGACATGCATACGTGTAAAAATCCCGTGTAGTGGAAATGAATGATAAGAAGTGAGCATGGACCTTGCACAGTCTTTCTGATACTTATACTCGCATTATTTTCAGGAGCCGTCCCCCTTTGGTCGGCTCCCGATTTTTTTTCAGAAGAGTCTCCTGAAAAGCTGGCGGAGAAACTCGTTGAGCAGATGGACGACACCGAACTGCTCGGTCAGGTGTTCCTGCTCGGTTATTTCGGACGGCAGCCTTCCCGTGAGATCCTCGAGTGGATTCGGGAGAAAAAAATCGGCGGAGTGAAGATTTTCGGCTGGAACGCGGAGGACCTGCAGGAGCTTGGACAAAGCATCGGACGTATGCAGGATGAAGCTCTCGCCACGCGCCTTAAGATTCCGTTGTTTATTGCCACGGACCAGGAAGGAGGATGGGTCCGTCACGTCAAAGGTGCCACATCTATTACTCCCGGCAACATTGCAATCGGTGCCAGCGGAGTGCCCTTCGACGCCTACTACACCGGCCGCTATATTGGTGAAGAGCTTCGTCTGCTTGGCATCAACATGAATTTCGCCCCGACCGTGGACGTGTACACGAACAAGGACGCCCACGTCATCGGTCCGCGTTCTTTCTCTGAAGACCCCCTTACGACGGCCAACCTGGCCCTCGCCTACTACCGCGGCATGCAGGAGACTGGAATCATCTGCACCGCCAAGCATTTCCCCGGCCACGGGAACGCCACCGAGGATTCCCACGGCACGTTGCCGCAGATTTTCAGCAGCTTTGAAGAACTATGGGAGCGGGACCTCCTGCCCTACCGTTTCCTGATACGGAACGATCTGCCTGCAATCATGAGCGCCCACCTTGCTTTTCCCAACATACTTGACGAAACCGTCCCGGCCTCGCTATCCCCCTATTTCCTTAAGGATGTCGTCCGCGACAAGCTGGGTTTTGAGGGTATCGTGATAACCGATGACATGCGGATGAACGGCGTACTGCACAACGGGAACGGAATAACCGAATCGTGCCTCCAGGCCATGCATGCAGGCAATGACATGATCATGATCTCACATGATCACGTCATTCATCAGAAGGTCTGGAATATCCTCTACCGCGAAATGCAGGAGGACGAGGTTTTTCGGGCTTCCATAAAGGAATCTGTGCTTCGTATTCTGAAAGTCAAGCTGGAGTACCTGAAGGGGGAGTCGGCGGTCCCACTATTTCCGGACACGGCGAGAATAGTCCGTGAGATCCCGAGCTCGGAAGGCACCGGTTTTTTCTTCGACCAGGCCTGCCGCAGTGTATCTCTGATAGGGGGCGCCAATATCCCGCTGGAAGGAGAGGGGGACGGGATACTGCTGGTGTCTCAGTTGAACTCCTTTCTGCAGGTGGGAAAACAATTCTATCCCGGAGCGGACACGTATTACTATCCCTACACCCCCTTTTATCATGCCGACGAGCAGTCTATCTCCGATCTTCTGAGAAAAGCTGATGACTACCATAGGGTGATCTTCTGTCTGGCCAATCCGAACAGCGCTGAAGTACTGACAGCATTGTCGAACGCCGGGATTGAATCAATTGTCATTTCCGTCCTCACGCCGGTGTACCTGCGGGACCTTCCCGAGATCGGGACAGCCATCGCCGTATACGGCACCGGCAATAATTCTTTCACTGCCGGCTTTGCCGCCTTGAAGGGAATGATTCCCGCCGAAGGTGAAGTTCCCATACAGATAGTACAGGAGTAAGGGTCGTGTACTGGCAGAAGGTATCCGAGAAAGAATTCCCTGCTCTCATCGATTTTCTCCTTTCGCTTGAACCATACTGCGTAGGTTTTACCTCGCGTCTTAGAGCAGACGGCAGTGCGTCCCTGCCTTCCAGGCGTGATGCGCTGATATATGCCCTTCATGAGGGTACGGAAAAAGGTGATTCCGCCAAGTCACAAGCCGGGGGAGAACGAATTCACGGGGCGGTACTGATGACTTCCCGCGGAATGATGATGCCGGTGCATCAGCCTGGGCTGAAGGTGCCGGCACATTCCATCAACGAGATTATGGACAGGTTTTACCGGTACTGCCGCAAGCTCTACTGCCTCATAGGAATTTCGGGGACAGTCCGGCAGTACGAGAATGCCCTGCAGGAAAGAATCGACACCCGTATCCGGTATCATCTTATGCGGCGATACAGCAAGATTCAGCTTCCCCGCACCATCTTCGCCGAAGGTCTGCGAATTGCTTCACTCACTGAAAAAGAGATTAAGTCAGTCTATCAGCTGGAGGTGGAGTATCAGCACGAGGAAGTCCTTGTCCATCCGGAGCGATTCAGTCCGGCAGCGCACATGGTTTACTTCAGGAACACAGTCAGAGAACAGTTCATTCTGTATGCAAAGCTGGACGGCATGGCGGTGGGAAAGGCGGGGACCAATGCAATCGGCTTTCACAACAGTCAAATCGGCGGAGTCTTCACTGCCGGGCCGTATCGCGGCAGAGGGATTGCCCGCGTGTTGATGATCAGACTGCTCGAGGAGATCCACGGCTGGGGACAGGACGCGGTTCTGTTCGTCCGCAAAACCAACAAACCGGCCGTCCGCCTGTATGAGAAACTGGATTTTGATATAATCGGTGAGTATCAAATCACCTACACCCAGCTTGACTGACAGGGGTGATCGTACCTTACAATAGAATTGAGGATACAGATGAATATATGCATGATTTCCAGTGAATCAGTACCATTTGCCAAATCGGGAGGTCTGGCGGATATTGTCGGCTCGCTTTCGAAAGAACTTCAGCGGCTTGACCACGATGTCAGGATCTGCATGCCTCTGTACGCTACAATCTCCACAGATATACTCGAGCCTATGCTGCAGGACCTGCAGGTACCCATTGCATTCGGTCACGAATCAATACAGGTTCTGACCGCAACCCTGCCGGATTCGGAGGTACCGGTCTATTTCTTTGATCACCCTCTTTTTTCAAAAAGACCGGGATTCTACGGCAATCACGGCAGTCATACGTACCGGGACAATCATCGCCGTTTTGCTATTCTGTGCAGAGCGGTGTTCGAACTCTGCAGAGAGATCGGCTGGATCCCGGACATTCTGCATAGTCACGACTGGCAGACGGCTCTGGTGAACGGGTACCTCAGGGAATATGAGGTCCACAAGGAATTCAGTGCAGCGAAGAGCGTCTTTACAATACACAACATCGGGTACCAGGGGGTTTTCTCCAAGCATGACCTGCACACGCTGCAGCTCAGCTGGGAAGTATTCAATCCTGAAGAACAGGCATCCGACGGCTCGATCAACTTCATGAAGTGCGGCATTCTCAACGCAGACGCTATTACAACCGTATCTCCAACCTATGCCCGCGAGATCCAGACTGCCGAGTTCGGACACGGGATGGAAAATTACCTGAAAGAACGCAGCGCCATCCTCTACGGTATTCTCAACGGTGTAGACTATTCAGAGTGGGACCCCGGTGTCGACCCGCACATACCGGCTCCCTACTCCCCGGACGTTCCGGGCGGCAAGGCTGATGCGAAGGCTGCCCTGCAGAAGAAGGTCGGTCTTCCTGTAACCGCGGATGTTCCGCTCATCGGTCTGATCAGCAGACTTGCAGCCCAGAAGGGATTCTACGAACTCTGTGATCCGCACCGCGGGGCCCTCAAGCGTATCTGCCAGGAGATGTCGGTTCAGGTGGTGGTCCTCGGTACAGGCGAGACATGGATCGAAGAAGAACTGGCGGAATTCCAGAAGCACCTGCCCAACCTCAAGGCAGTGATGACCTTCAGCGACTCCCTTGCTCACCTGATCGAAGCCGGAGCGGACCTCTTCCTCATGCCGAGCCGCTACGAACCGTGCGGACTGAATCAGATATACTCGCTTCGTTACGGCACCCTGCCGATTGTACGCAGGACGGGAGGTCTGGCTGATACGGTAAAAAATTATAACCCTGACACCGGGGAGGGAACCGGTTTTATGTTCGAGGACATTTCGCCGGAAAGTATCTTTCACACTACCGAGTGGGCGGTCTCGATCTGGTATGAGAAGCCTGATGTTTTCAGGGCGCTGCAGAAGAGAGCGATGCTGGAGCATTTCTCCTGGAAAGACTCAGCCCGGAAGTACCTGGATCTTTACCACAATCTCAGGGAGAGCGTATAGCTTCGGATGACGGCGGTACTGTTCGGCGGCGTTGTAGAGCGTTAATGGCCGACAGTGCTATCCGCCGGCGTTATTGGCAGACTCTATTCAGCTGCATCAATCGGAGGCTTTCCTCTTTTCAGCCTTCTCAATCAGACGCCTGCGCCTGTGCATGAGGGCGGCCTTCTGTGCAGGGGTAAAAACCATCCGGTTACGAAGGAGGTCCTCGATAGTACACAGGGCTTCCTCAGGCTGCCTGTGCCGATGTTCCTGCAGTTTGGCCATTTCCTCCGCCTGGAAATAACCAGGTCTCAGCAGCAGCATATGGTTCAATACTCTGTACAGCTCATCATAAGAACCACACCGTTTGAAATATCCGGCCAGTCCGACCCCCGCCCGTTCCGATCCGTCCGCGAGCTCTTTCTCCAGTACCGCTATTCCCCGGCGATCGCCCTTCCGCAGGAGCAGCAATCCCATTCCGGTTCTGGCTTCGGAATGACTGAGGATGTAAGATTTTGAAGCGGCACCCTCTATCAGAAAAAGCAGATGCACCAGAGAGACAATATCCTGAAGGTGATGTGCAGCTACCCTGTGAATGCACCCCTCATCCCTACCCCGCAGGAAATCCTGGTAACACTGGGGGATGAGAGCTCCGGGGATATCCGCATCCCTTTCTATCCCGAGAACGTCCTGCTCGATCCGGCCGAGGCTGCAGTTCTCCAGCGACCTGCGCCAGAGTGCGCGGGCAGGATAGAGAAGATCGAGCTGACGGGGCATGGCCGGAGACTCCATGCGGTTGAGCCGAAAGCGGTTCAGCAGGATATTCCGGTCGAAGCTCTTGCCGTTGTAGGAAACGTACAGCCGGTCGGGGCACAGGAGGGTCGACATCTCCCGGAGAAAATCGGCTTCTCCCGGATAGTCCGTCAGAAAAAGCTGTTCGATCCGTATCGAATTCTCTTGCAGGATACCGAAACCTGCCAGGAAAATGAGGGTGCCCGCCCCGCCGGACAGTCCGGTGGTCTCGAAATCGTAAAACAGGAGCTCATCCAGATCATCCGGTCCTGCCAGGAAGAGTCCCGGTAAAGGGGGAATCTCGGATTCAAGAGCCAGCAGGGTACTCCGCTTCCATACGAAAGGGGCCGCCTCATCCCATCCCCGCCAGCGCCCGGTCATGGGTCCTCCGGCTTTTCTGACGTATCCTTGAGGTCCGGTGTTCGACAGGCTGCCCTGATCGCGCAGAGCCCGCAATTGCTGGAGACGGGACGAGAGCTTAGCCATCCGGTCCTTCCATAGTCTTGTCCGCTGTGTTCGACCCTGTATCTGCCATAGTATCAGGTCCCTTATCCGCCCCCCCATTCGCCGGTGCTGCTGCCGATGCAGCCGCAGAATCCGGCGCCGCCTTCGTTGTCCGGGATTCCGCTGCCGCCTCTGCTGACGGTTCCGGTGCTGATCCCGTCACCGCCGAGAGCAATTCAATAACTACCGCCTTCCGGTCATATTCAGGGACGAGCTGTGGTGATTCGCCGGGACCAGCCGCCTGGGGGCCCTCATCCACGGCTCCTATGCAGCTCGGGCAGCCGTCTTCGCAGGAGCACTCCCGAACCAGATCGTAGGCCGCCCTGAGGATCTCCTCCTGCCGTTCGGCGAAACCCTCGGCCAGGCCGGTCCCTCCCGGCGCATTGTCGTAGACATAGATCGTCGGCTTCTCCGTAAATGGGTCCCTGATCCGTTCGGCTATACCGATGTCCGAACGCTCGCACAGAAGAAATACGGGAGCCACGTTTCTGATCAGGGTCCCCACATGAGCGATCACATGTTCGCGGATCTCTTTGGGCACTTCCTCCAGGGCTGTCTGCAGACGGCTGCCCTCCTCCGCCGCCAGGAGGACCGAACGGGTGTGGATCTCCTCCTCCGGAAGATGAATATCACCGTAACCGAGGTTCTCGTGGGTACCGAATTTGAGCTTCTTGTACTTGGCGACCTGACTGCGGACCAGCACATCGCCGATCATGGTCCGCGCGGTCGTTGATCCGGAGGACGAATCGATCTCCAGTACTTTGATATCGGTCTTCACTACCGAGTCGGTGTAGTAGTTCAGCTTCGACTCGCGGATATAGCACTTCAGCTTCTCAAGGTCCAGTTCGAGGCAGGTAAACTGCCGGCCTCTGTGCAGGTACACAGCCCTGGGGAAGAGCAGCTCCTTCGCGGAGGGAACGTCCATTTCGCCGATGACTTCGTTTTTCCCCTCGGTTGTATCGATAATGACCACGCTTCTCGGTGAAGTGGTTCGCAGACTCACATCCTCGGCTGGATATCCTGTACCGGACCAGTACCAGCGGCCCGCTGTCTGCCGAACGGTCCCGGCCTCCTCGAGGAAGTGCAACAGCTCGTCCAGCTCGCCGCCCGCCGCCGCGGTACCGTACACCTCTCCTTCTTCGAAGGGCAGCTCGAAAACCGCGCATTTGAGGTGGTCCATCAGTACGTAAATGTTGTCCGGATTTATCCAGGCCGATTCGGGGCTACGCCCGAAGAAGTACTGCGGATGCTTGACTAAAAACTGATCGGTAGGCGAAGCGGAAGCGATGAGAAAGGCCGCTGAAACCGTCGAACGCCGTCCCGCCCGTCCGGCCTGCTGCCAGATGGAGGCGATCGAGGCCGGCATCCCTGCCAGGACCGCGGCGTCGAGGGCCCCTATGTCTATACCGAGTTCGAGCGCATTCGTCGACACCACGCCGTGAACCGAGCCGTCCCTCAGCCCCTTCTCGATGGACCGGCGTTCGTTCGGCAGGTAGCCGCCGCGGTACGACTCGATCCTCAACCGTTCGTTCTCGGTGTAGAGGTTGGCGATGGACTGCTTGATGTAAGAGGCGATCAGCTCTGTCCGCAGCCGCGAACGGGCGAACACAATGGTCTTGATCCGGCTCCGCAGCAGTCTGACCGCAATGTTGCGGGACTCGAGAACTACCCCTCTGCGGATACCCTGAACGGGGTCCACCAGGGGCGGATTGTACATGATGACGTGCTTCTCACCCGCCGGAGCGCCGTTGTTGTCGATGAGATCGACCTCTTCTTCGACGATCCGCTCGGCCAGTTCCCGGGGATTCCCGATGGTGGCTGAACAGAGGATGAACTGCGGAGAACTGCCGTAGAAGCGGGCAATGCGCTTGAGCCTGCGGATAACGTTGGTCATATGCGAGCCGAAGACCCCGCGGTATGAATGTACCTCGTCGATTACAATAAACCTGAGATTGCTGAGGAACTTGATCCATTTGGGATGATTCGGAAGGACGCCGGCGTGGAGCATGTCCGGATTCGATATGACGATCCGTCCGCTGTCCCGCGCCGAGACCCGCAGCGACTGTGGGGTATCGCCGTCATAGGTGGAGACCTTCAACGGAAGTCCTCCTCCCATCACCACTTCGTTCAGTTCAGCCTGCTGGTCCTGGCTCAGGGCTTTGGTGGGAAAAAGGTAGAGGGCCCGCATCTCAGGATGCTCCAGCAGTGTCTGCACCACCGGCAGGTTGTACGAGAGGGTCTTCCCGCTGGCGGTTGGGGTGACGACAACGATGTTCCTGCCTTTTCTGGCCTTCCGGTAGGCTTCAAGCTGATGGCTGTACAACTGCTGTATTCCCCGTGCTTCTAGAAGACCTGCCAGCGGAGGGGCGATATCATCCGGAAGCGGAACGTAGGAAGCTTCCCGTACCGGCTGGGTGTGCCAGTGAGTCACCTGCTCCATGAAGTGCGGATCCCGCTTCAACTGCTCAATCAGATTATCCAGATTCATCATTGAACCCCTATTGTACCTGCATTTTTCTTCTTTGGAAACGAATATCACGATCCCGTAACACAATTTTCATACAAGCTGTGTAACCAGGCTTTTTTTTATTTGTTTGTCTCTATACAGGGGTCAAAATACATCTCAAATTCAAAACTAAAAGGGAGTAAAGTATGAGTAGACGAATGTTTTTCGTGACGGCTGTTCTCGTGCTGCTGATAGCATGCAGTTCATTCCTCACAGCCGAAACCAATGTTCTATCCTCGAAGTTCCAGTACGGGATGTCTTCGGCAGGTGAATACGGTGCCTGGACCGTTCAGAACAACCGTCTGTACCAGACGGACACCGATGAGAAACTGGCGAAAGTCAACTTCCGGGCTGCCCAGAAAGGACTGGTGCAGTACACCTTCGATGTTCGCTATGAAGGCGGCGGATTCATAGACCGGATGGGCGGATTCGGCATCCAGGTGTTTGTAAACGATGCGTTTAAGGGAAAATCCTGGGGTAACGGTGAATCATTCCTCCTCTGGCTGAATTACGATGAAAATCCCAGTTACGGGAAAGCCGGATTCCGTGCCCAGGTGTACCAGAGCTTCGGTCACTCACGGATGGAACTGATCGACGGATACGACATCCCCCTCAATCCTGCTGTCCTGACTGCGGCGAACATGGATCTCGTGATTCCAGTCAAGATCCAGATAGACGGAGATACCGGCCTGGTGAAGGTGTGGGACCCCACCCGTGAAGGTATGTATGTCAGATTCTATCTCAATGAGGCGCCCGGTGAAGGGAATTTCGTTTCCCTCAGGACCAACAGCCTTTCAGTCAGCTTCGACAACCTGATGGTCACTCAGCTCGATTAACGCAGTTCTACAGAACACAGTCATTGAAGGGTCTTCCGTCCGCCGGGAGGCCCTTGTTTTTTCCCGCTTATCGCTTATACTAAGCACGTATGACAAAAAAAGGATCACAGCTCGAGACATTCAAACATGCTGCACAGGAAGTGCGGATTTTTTTTCACAGGGTCGCGAAGGAGTTCGTTCTGGACTCCTGCATGTTGAGGGCATCCAGCCTCGCCTTCTCAACCCTTCTGGCCCTTGTACCTCTGACTGCCTTCATCTTTTCACTCTTCACCGGTTTCGGAGCATTCGAAGATGTAAAATTACAGCTCCAGCAGTTCGTGATCGACTTCCTGGTTCCCACCCGCACCGAAGAGGTCATGCTCTACATTGAACGGTTCATCGACAACACGCGCACCCTCGGGGTAGTCGGCCTCCTCTTCTTCGCTTTCACTTCCATGATACTCCTCAACGGTATCTCCGCCAACATCAACTCCATATGGGGCAGCACATCCCGGCGCGGGTTTATACGGAAGTTTCTCATGTACATGGCGGTGATTGTCCTGAGCACTCTTCTCATCGGGGCCAGCTTCACCTTCACCCATACCATCCGCAGGATAGTGGAAAATTTCCCCGATATCTCGGCGATTCTAAAGGTACTCGTCCGTCTGGCACCTTCCCTGTTCGTATTCATCACCATCTGGCTGATTACCTATGCCATCCCTTCTGCCAAGGTGGATATTCTGAGCAGTCTGATCGGCGCTGCGGCAGGAACTGTTCTGTGGGACATAGCCCGGTTCGTTTTCATAGACGGAACCAACTACATGATCCGCCTGTCGGTAATCTACGGATCAATTGCCGCGATCCCGATCTTTCTCATATGGCTGTCGATCATCTGGTCGATTATTTTTCTCTCTTCCGAGATCACCTATGTCCATCAGCATCGCCACCTCTGGTGGCGGGAACAGCATGGCGGCCACATGCCCCCGCGGCAGCAGATGCTGATGGGACTGCAGATATATCTGCATATCGCCCGGAGTTTTTATTCAGGGAATAAACCGCCGCAGATAAAGGACCTGGCCGACAGCTTTTCGATTACCACCAATCTGGTCGAATTTTTTACCGGCCAGCTCGAGTCAGGGGGACTGGTATTCAAGTCGCCCAATGCGAATCCCCACCTTCTTCCGCAGAAGGACCTGTCGCGCACCTCCGTAGGTGAGGTCCTCGATATTCTTCACGGCAGACAGGTTGCGGAGGGGGGCGATATCAGTTATACAGAAGCACGGAAGATCGTACAACAGTCAATACAAGTGGGGAGGCGGCAGTTTGATCAGCTCACGGTTTTACAGCTCATCGAGACCATTGAAAAGGATTCACCGGACGCATCGCCTGACGCGTAGCAGCTCCGGGCTCTTTTTCACCGCCGCGGCTCTTCTTCTGGTCGGGACCGTTTCACTGTTCACCGGCTGCCGCGATCAAAGGACCGGGGACAGCGGGTCCGATGATGGAAGCCCGATAAGAAGCGACCGGATCGTCATCGAAGTCACAGTCAGACCGGAACTCATGGAGAGGTGGAAAGAACTTCGTTCCGCTTATCCCCTGCCGGACGAGGTCGTTCTGATATCAGCTGGTGGTTCAAAGCTTGTGGAAAACAGTGGAGATCCGTCAGGGCCCCCGCATACCGCAGTCGCCCGTCTTGAAATCCTCCAGCCCGTCAACGGCACCCTCCCCGATCCTTCAGCCGGCTCCAGAGTGATTGAACTGGACCGCATTCCGGTAATTCCGGCGGTACCTCTCTGGGACCCCCGCATCGATGTCGACCGGGAGACGGCGGTGGCGCTTCCCCGTCTCTCCGGCATTGATCGTAGCTCTCCCCCGGAAGGGGCTCCGCGCATGAAAGGTGTCTCGGTGGAGGGCATGTATCCATCACATCCCGGCTACCCCCTCGCCGAGCGCACTGTTCTGACATTTCGGTGGAGTGATTCAGAGGGCCCCGCCGCGGGGTCCGGTACGTCCTCTCAGGCCTCCACTGCGGACGGGCCGGAAGAGTCGAACAGCCCGACTGGTATGATCGAAGCCTGGCTGAACGCAGTTGAAGCGGCACACCTTCCGGGACCGGAGGATGCAACGGGAACAGTCCGCTGGATCGCCGGCGTCGGCGATCTGATGGTCCAGCGGGGAATACAGGACATCCTTATCAGTCAGGGCCCATCAGGTCTGGAACGGATCTTCACCGATACCCTGCCGGTTCTGCAGTCACAGGATTTCCTGATGGGGAACCTCGAGGGGGCAGTGACCAGGCGGGGGACACCAACGCCGAAGTCCTACAACTTCCGCTTCTCCCCCGCTGTGCTTCCGCCGCTGAAATCCGCGGGCTTCGACTATTTTTCCATCACCAACAATCACTGCTACGATTACGGCAGCATCGGATTCACCGATACGCTGGACCACCTCGTCGAACATGGAATAGCGACATCCGGGGCCGGCCGCACTCCCTCAGAGGCGTACGCTCCTTACGAGACGGATATATCCGGATACCCTTTGAAGATTTTTTCAGTGGGAGCGTATCCCCGGGAAAAAAACGGCTTCGACGGAAGAAGTCAGGCGGCGGTCACCGAAACCCGGGCGGGAATAGTTTTTTCCGGACCCCAGGCGCTTGAGGCTATCCGCAGCTTCGCCGGACCTGACAGCATCGACGTGATCATGGCCCACGGCGGTGAAGAGTGGACCTACACTCCGACGGCGGACCAGCAGGCCTTCTACCGGTCCTGCATCGATGCCGGCGCCGACCTGGTGATCGGTCATCATCCCCATGTACTGCAGGGGATGGAGTACTACGGGGAAGGTCTCATCGCCTACTCGACGGGTAACTTTCTCTTTCCGGGAATGTACGTAATGCCCCACGCTGAAGAGTCGGTCATCCTGTCCGTCGGATTTATCGGCGACCGGCCGGTGTACGTGCATCCGTATCCGGTCCGGATCGACAACCGCGTGATTTCACTGGAAGATCCGCCGGGAGAGATCCTCAAGCGTCTTCTCCGTCTTACTGAGGACCTGCAGGATTAAATCCCCCGATGACGGCGGGGCACTGCGGCCCATTCGCCGCCCGATCGGGAAATTATCATAAAAAAAACCCCGCGTTTGAGCGGGGCGTACTTCAACGATTTGTTTGAAAAAAACGAACGGATCAGAGAGCGGCGTACTATAGAGCCGCGAGAGCTTCCTCTGCCTTCCCGTGCTTGATTGTGGCATTGCACTGCTTGCAGACCATGATCTTCTTCTCGTTGACTTCGTGTTCGTACATGAGCTTGATTCTGGTACGCTTGCAGACTGGGCAGGTTCCTCTTCCGTTGTTTACCAGTTCACGTATTCCGCTGCCTCTATGTGACTTGGACATGCTATCTCCTCACTCGATCTGAAAATGTAGATGCCATCATACCCATGCAGGGATAAAAAGTCAAGAAGCGCCGGAATCACGCTCTTAACCGGCGGGATCAGGATGAAATAGCAGTTAGATCTTCGATTGATTTCCATCCGGCGGGATCGGCAGAACGATCTCAGGCACGACTGCCTGAAAGATGTCGGCGATGCGGCGGCTCGCCCCGTCCATGAACTTCCGGAAGTCCGCCGGCGCCTCCCCTCCGGAAGTGTCGGCAATAATCCGGAAAATCAGCACGGGTATGCCGTTGAGCCGGCCCGCGAGCGCGATCGAGATGCTCTCCATATCCGCCGCATCGCCGCCCAGGCTGTTCCTCCATCCCGATCCGGCCCGGACCATACTGTTGCCGCTGAGAAGAAGCCCCTCACGTATCTGAACCGGGGATACCCTTCGAAGAATGTCCAGCAGCCCCCTGTCGAGAGGGACCGCACCGAGTGGTTCTCCGGAAGAGGTAAATTCTCCCGGGAACACCGCCGGAGGAATACCGGACAGCCCGGCATTCAGGTCCCACTGCATGACACGTTCGGCGGCAATCACATCGCCCGTCTGCAGAGCACTACTCAGGCCCCCGCCGATCCCGGCGAAGAGGATCGCTCCGGGCTGCCAGCGGCTGCAGACATACTGACAGCTGATACCGGCCAGAGTCGTTCCCGCACCGGTCCAGCCTGCAATCACGGGAATCCCGGCCAGACGGCCGGTGCTGAATCTTCTTCCGCCCCAATGAAATTGAGCGGACCCTCCCGACCCGGCATCTTCCCCGTCATCTGAATCAATCCTGCCGATCGTGTGATATATCTCGGACTGCATAGCGGTAAGCAGGGCAATCAACAGGCGCCTCCATCGGAAGAAGCGCTCCCGGTCAGGCCCTGCACTTCGCCCCCCGTTCTCCCGAGCCATTTTTTCAGCGCCATCGTGAATCCCCAATTTTCACAATCGCTCACCGTCTCGAACCGTTTCCTCAACTCTTCGGGAGCGTTCGCCACCACAAAGGGGTGTTCCGCCCACTCCAGCATGTGCAGGTCGTTGAAATCATTCCCCACCACCATTACCTTCGCGGCGGGAATTCCAAGCTCTTCGGCCAGCCAGGCAACGCCGGTTCCCTTGTGGGCCCCTTCCGGAAAGAGTTCGATCCATCGGGACTGGTGGTCCAGGGGAGATGTGCTCCAGATGACGCTGATATCGGCGAACTCCTCTTCCATCCGCTCATACACCCCGCTCCCGGGGGGCATGACCACTACGAACTGGGTTGCCTCGAGTTTTTCCACTTCGGACCAGTCGAACTCCGCGGCATAGTCACGGTACAGTTCAATCCGATGAAGGAAATCCGGGTTCCTCCCTCCGTGGGAGTGGTAGTGAAAGTAATGGTTGTCCGGTATCGGATGGTGCACCATGAAATCGACTCCAATCTCCATGAGCTGCCGGCATATCCTCGCAGTCTGTTCCGCGGTGAAAATAGTCCTCCGCAGGAGTTCCCGACGTCCGGGATGATATACTCCCGCACCCGAGGAGAACACGACGTAATCAACAGGGAAACTGCGGTCGATTGCCCTGTACAGGGACTCGAGTGACCGTCCGGTGGCAATGACCCGGACATACCCTGCTTCTCCAAGTCTCCTCAGGGACTCCAGGTCCCTGGAATGAAAACCTCCTCCATGGGAAAAAATGGTCCCGTCGAAGTCCGTGACTACCATTGCGGATGTGTTCTGCCCCACTGCCCGCCTCATCTGAGTATCTGGTAATTGCTTGTAAGCAGCGGCGTCGAAAGGTTCCCGAGTACCCGTTCGAAGAGGACGCCGTCACGGTGATCGGCCCGATGACCGAAACTGGCCCTGATGGAGATCGAGACGAACTGCACCGAACGCTCGATCGCAATCGGCAGATTGTCTCCCTGCAGCAGGCTGCCGAGCAGCACGCTGGCGAAGAGGTCTCCGGTCCCCGGATAGAATGCGGGAACGAAGTCGCAGTCGACCTTCCAGAATCGGCCGTCCTTTCTGTCGTAGGCCACTACCGTCGAAATGTCCGGCTTCTCATCCATCTTTACGCTGGTGATCACCACCATCCGGGGGCCGATTGCGGATAGATCCGCCAGCCACTTCTTGATTTCGGTGATTGTAAAGGCTTCTGTGTAATCCCGCTCGAGCAGGAGGGCCGCTTCGGTGATATTGGGGGTGATGATATCGGCCTTCTCCACGAGACGGCGCATCTCCTGCACCATATCGTCAGTGATCGGACCGTACAGTTCCCCGTCGTCGCCCATGACCGGGTCGACGAGGATGAGCTGGTCTTCCGAAGGGAGCCGGAAGTCGTCGATGAAGCGCCGTACTATTTCCACCTGATCGCTCGATCCGAGAAAGCCCGAATAGACGGCGTCGAAATCAATGTTCAGCTTCTTCCAGTGATCGGCTATCGGCTGCATGTGCCCGGTCAGATCGAGGAAATAGTACTCGTCGAAGCCTCCGGTATGGGTGGAGAGCATCGCAGTCGGGAGAGGACACACCTGGACTCCCATGGTGGAGAGGACGGGCAGAATGATGGTCAGCGACGACCGGCCGAAGCCCGAAAGATCGTGTATCGCGGCAATTCTTGGTACCGGTTTTTTCAAGACACTCCTCCTTTTTTCATATTCACTATGCAGAAAAAGGACTGCCCTGACAAGTGACTCCGCGCGACCCGCTCTGCGGGGCCCTCTCTGCTGGCCATTCCGAACTGGTAATGACAGAAACATACTGGTATGATAAAAAAGGTTATGGAATACTACGACCCGCGCACACATCACTTCATTGCCGACCCGGAGACGGACCCCTTCGGGGACGGTACCCCGGACTTCAATGATCTGGAAAAAGCGTCTCAGCCGCTTATTCTATCCGCTTCCGGTTGGCGTAAAGTATTCGCCGCCGACGGGGATGATGAGAGCACGGCAACATCGATCAGCCCGGCCGACCGGGTGATCGCGGGGGCCGCCGCGCTGGTCCTGGCAGAATATCTCGGTTCGAAGACCGGCGACGGGCGGGTAGTGATCTGCACCGCCTGTGACTCGCGCCCCACGGGGCCGGCCCTGATGGATATCATGCACAGGGTCTTTCTGGCCCTCGACGCCGACATAGAGCCCCTCTTCATCGCGGCGGCCCCCGAAGCTATGGCATCGGTCAAACTGGATGAACGGGTCGACGGCTTCTCCTACATCTCCGCCAGTCACAATCCCATCGGCCACAACGGGCTCAAATTCGGCGGGGCCGACGGTGCCGTGTTCGGAGGAGCGCAGTCGGCGGAACTTATCGACAGGTTCCGCACGGTCCTGGCGGACCCCGACACCATCGGCCGAATCGTGACCCTGGCACGCAGTGTTTCGGCGGCACGGTACTCGGAGCTTCTCGAGCGTATTCCGGCGTGCAAGCAGCAGTCGCTGCAGCGGTACTCCGCCTTCACGCGCCGTGTGGTAAGCGGTTCCTTCGGACCGCAGCACCGGAAGGAAGCGGATTTTTTCGAAGCCCTGGGCAGGACCCTCGAAAATCATCCGGTCGGCATACTCGGAGAGTTGAACGGCAGCGCCCGGGGGGCTTCGATCGACGAGGAGTTCCTGCGCTGGGCGGGATTCATAGTGGAGATGCACAATGACACTCCCGGAGATGTGGTCCACAGGATAGTACCCGAAGGTGAAAGCCTCGACCTGTGCCGCTCCCTGCTGGAGGACGCCCGCAGAGAGAATCCGGCTTTCAGCCTGGGATATGTCCCCGACAATGACGGTGACCGCGGGAACATAGTCTATTACAGTACCGTCGGGAAGAAAGCGGTCCCCATCGATGCGCAGCAGGTCTTCGCCCTTGCGGTGCTGGCCGAGCTGGCATTTCAGGACTACCAGGAAGCGGAGACCGGGGCTGACCTTAAAAAGGCGGTCGTCGTCAACGGCCCCACTTCCATGCGGATAGAACGTATTGCCAGCGCTTTCTCGGCCTTTGTTTTCCGGGCCGAAGTCGGCGAAGCAAATGTGGTGGGACTTGCCGAAAAGCTTCGGGAGAAAGGATATGCAGTACGGATACTCGGGGAAGGCTCCAATGGAGGAAATATCACTCATCCGGCCACAGTCAGGGATCCTCTGAACACCCTCTTTTCCCTGGTCAAGCTGACGGCCTTTCAGGGTCCCGGCTCCCCATACAACTTCTACGACCGCTGGAGCCGTCTCTCCGGAACGGCCGCCGGCGATCCGTCCGGATTCGGACTCGACGAGGTGATCGCTTCGCTGCCGTCATTCATCACTACCAGCGCCTACGAGCCTGAAGCGATCATGCGGATCCGGACCACGGACCACGCCCGGCTGAAGGCGAACTACGAGAAGATCTTCCTGGAGGAGTGGGAAATCAGAAGGGACAATCTGAGGGAAGAATACGGAATCCACAGCTGGAGGGAGATCAACTACGAGGGAATCGAAGCCAGAGAAGGCTTCGGGCCTTCCTTCCGCAGCGGAAATGAGAAGGGCGGACTCAAGATAATTTTTTCTGATTCCAGTGGGGAAGACACGGACTTTCTGTGGATGCGCGGATCCGGGACCGAACCGGTGTTCAGGGTCCTCGCGGACTGTGCAGGCCGGGACCGCAGCCGCCATGACCGGCTGCTGGAGTGGCACCGGGACATGATAAACCAAGCGGATAGTCACTAAAATATATAATATAAAATGAGAAGGAGGAGACATGAGCGTTCACATAGGAGCGAAAAAGGGCGATATCGCCGAAGTGGTTCTGATGCCGGGTGATCCCCTGCGGGCCCAGTTCATCGCCGAGAACTATCTTGAAGATGCGGTCCGTTACAATGAAGTCAGAGGAATGTACGGATATACCGGGACATACAAAGGGACACGCGTTTCCGTACAGGGTTCGGGCATGGGAATTCCTTCGATAGCGATCTATGTCCAAGAATTGATCAACGAATTCGGCGTCAAGCGGCTCATGAGGGTCGGGTCCTGCGGTTCACTCCGGAAGGAGGTACGCATCCGCGACATGGTCTTCGGTATGGCCGCCAGTCACGACTCCGGCATCAACGACCGGAGATTTCCCGCTATGACCTATGCCCCGACTGCCGATTACTCCCTCCTGGAAAAGGCGGTTGCAGTAGCCCGGGAGAAGCAGTTTCCCTTTCACGTCGGAAATATTCTCTCCACCGACACATTCTACAATGACGACACCGGGCTCTGGAAACAGTGGGCCGCCTTCGGCGTGCTCGCGGTAGAGATGGAAGGCGCGGCCCTCTACACGCTGGCTGCCAAATTCGGCGTACAGGCCCTGACGATCCTGACGGTGAGCGACCATCTGGCAACCGGAGAACAGACCAGCAGCGAAGAGCGGCAGAAGACTTTTACGCAGATGATGGAAGTGGCCCTCGAAACGGCGGCTTCATAGGGGTGTTGAACGTCCAGCAGCTGCCGTCGATTTTCACTTGATCCGGTACGACTCTCCCTCCGCGGCGAGGAAGCCCTCGTCTTCGAGGTGCCGCAGACACTTCTCTATTCTGTTCGGCTCGAAACGGGTCAGCTCCTCACGTATCTGTCTGGTACTCATCTGACCATTGCGAAGGAGGAGCGAGAGGAGCGCACCCCGGATCTGCCGGTTCGAGTTCTCGAAGGGCGCCTGCCGTTGATAATGGGCGCTTTTCCGGTTGGGATTCGGTACGGCATATTTCAGATACACTCCGTAATCCATCAGTGCGTAGTACCAGTGCCGGGGATTCTCCGCGTCGAGGAGGGCTGCGGTGTATTCCATGACTTCTCTGTCGCGGACCTCTTCCCGTTCCCTGAAAAAAAAGTGGATGATGACCCTGCGGATGTTTGTTTCGATAAAAACGGAAGGAATATTGTGCACGAAGGCCTGCAGTGATCCGGCCGTCGCCGGTCCGACCATCGGCAGACGCAGTAAGTCGGCAGTCTCCGACGGAACCTGATCACGATAGTCCGTGTGGATGATCGTGGCGGATTCCTTCAACCCAAGGGCCCGCCGGTTGTACCCGAGACCGCTCCACATCTGCAGGACACTGGTGAGCGGGGCAGCTGCGAGCTCAGCGAAGGATCCGAAGGTCTCGACGAAGGGGCCGTATTTTTTCAGGACCCGCTCTGTCTGGGTCTGCTGCAGCATGAGTTCGGAGACGAATATCCTGTAGGGATCATCGGTATCCCGCCAGGGAAAGCTGCGGCCGTACTCACGGTAGTACCGCCAGATCTTTCCCCTCAGGTTCGAAATGTCTTCGGAAGAATGCAGCATTCCGTCAGCCGGCAGTCTCCTGCTGCGGCTGCTGTTCCTGCTGCTTCTCACGCCGTTTACGGGCCTTCTCGGCCCCGCGGCTGATCCGGTTCCACACTCCGGTCAGTCCCATGGCTTTCTTCATCTCCATCAGTGTCAGCCGGGCCTCTTCACGGGCGGCGAGAGTACCTTCGAAGATGACCTCTTCAACCAGACCGGGCCGCTCACTGTAGGAATGGCGCCGTTCCCGCAGAGGTTCGAGGAAGTTGTTGATCGCCTTCGCCAGCTTGTCCTTGACCTCAACATCCCCTACCTTTCCTGTCTGGTAGCGCTCCTTGAGGTCCTCTACTTCGGCTTTGTCCGGATTGAAAATATCGTGATAGATGAAGACCGGATTCCCTTCCACCTTGCCGGGAATGTCGGCCCGTATACGGTTGGGATCGGTGTACATTCCCCGGACCTTCTTCTCGACTGTTTTGCTGTCGTCGGAAATGAATATGGCATTGCTCAATGACTTCGACATCTTGGCGTTCCCGTCGGTTCCTACAAGGGTTGGAA
>Ga0272443_10003070_pt1 | contig 20208 bp, 9 predicted proteins | sample SSMAcet12_FD_193581 | JGI IMG/M metagenome (GOLD analysis project Ga0272443, IMG submission 193581) | Marine sediment archaeal communities from Little Sippewissett salt marsh, Falmouth, MA, United States - SSM-Acet-12 | ecosystem: Environmental > Aquatic > Marine > Wetlands > Sediment ... | reverse complement strand
GCGCTCAGTTCACTCTGGGCTATATACAGCCGCTGGCTGCTGCACCGAGTGCACCGACACCCGGACGCGTTTACTATAATACTACCGACGATCAAGCATATATCTGTACCGATGCCACCGGTCCCGTTTGGGAAGACTATGAAGGCCCAGAAGGACCCACTGGTCCTGCTGGTGCTGATGGTGCCGATGGCGCAGTTGGACCCACAGGACCTACCGGACCCGCTGGTGCCGATGGCGCTGATGGAGCAGTTGGACCCACAGGACCTACCGGACCCGCTGGCGCCGATGGCGCAGTTGGACCCACAGGACCTACCGGACCCGCTGGTGCTGACGGTGCCGATGGCGCAGTTGGACCCACAGGACCTACCGGACCTGCCGGTGCTGACGGTGCCGATGGCGCAGTTGGACCCACAGGACCTACCGGACCCGCTGGTGCTGATGGTGCCGATGGCGCAGTTGGACCTACAGGACCTACCGGACCCGCCGGTGCTGACGGTGCCGATGGCGCAGTTGGACCCACAGGGCCTACCGGACCTGCCGGTGCTGACGGTGCAACCGGAGCTACCGGACCAACCGGACCACAAGGACCTATCGGTGTTACTGGACCACAAGGACCTATCGGTGCTACTGGACCGCAGGGTGTTACTGGACCCGTCGGACCCACTGGACCTACCGGTGCTGACGGTGCCGATGGCGCAGTTGGACCCACAGGACCTACCGGACCCGCTGGTTCTGATGGCGCTGATGGAGCAGTTGGACCCACAGGACCTTCTGGACCAAGTGGACCAAGTGGACCTACTGGAGCGACCGGCGCTGTCGGACCGCAAGGACCCGTCGGTCCCACTGGCCCCGCTGGTTCTGACGGCTCAGATGGAGCAGTTGGACCCACAGGACCTTCTGGACCAAGTGGACCAAGTGGACCTACTGGAGCGACCGGCGCTGTCGGTCCGCAAGGACCCGTCGGACCCACTGGACCCGCTGGTTCTGACGGCTCAGATGGAGCAGTTGGACCCACAGGACCTTCTGGACCAAGTGGACCAAGTGGACCTACTGGAGCGACCGGCGCTGTCGGTCCGCAAGGACCCGTCGGACCCACTGGACCCGCTGGTTCTGACGGTGCCGATGGCGCAGTTGGACCCACAGGACCTACCGGACCCACGGGCGCAACCGGACCCACCGGGCCCGAAGGACCATTGGTGGCCGGCTCTACTAACCAGACTCTGCGCCACAACGGCACAAGCTGGGCCGCAAGTAGTGCGCTGCAGAATAACGGTACCAACGTTACCGCAACCGGCTCTGTCACTATCGGTGCTAATTTGATTATGACCGACGGCACTATCTTCGATTGTAATAACCTCCAGATTAACACTATCTATGATAACGAAGACGGCGAAGTCGATCTGAATGACAACCTGGATGTTAACGGAACCCTCTACTTCGATTATGGTTATGCTGAAGGCGTTATTGACATGAACAGCAACCAGGTATCCGAAGTGGGTAACCCAACCGATGGCAACGACGCCATGAGCCGTGACTACGCCGACGGCAGATACGTGAACACAGGCGCAGAAAACGGAGCATGGGTTAGCCACGGTTCCTATATATCACCGCGTATCAATGGTGCGGATAGAACAGGTGTCCAGATTAGCGATGGCAACGATATCACATGTGATGTCCTCCACGCAAACAAGGTTGACCCCACGGTTCAGATAGACGGTCAGCTTTATGTAACCTGGATGGCTGAGAATATCGGTTTCTGGATCGATATCATCAGCGAAGGCCAACTCAAAGACGGCGAATTCACCATAGATTTCGAGAAACAGCCGGTTGGCTCCGACCTGTGGTTGTGGTGGCGCACGATTGCCGAGGGAACGGCTATCCCATTGGTTACTGCCCAGGACCCGGCAATCTTGATTGCTAACGTAAAGGGCTCTGTACTAACTGTCAAATCGATATCCGGCGATGAAGATGCCAGGTTCAGCTTCAGGCTCTCGGGTAAACGTCTCGACGAGGCAAAGAAATCCTCCGACGAGATCAACAGACCTGAAGAAGACACCAACATCTATATCGATCTGGACAAATTCGACAGACAGGGTAACCCGAAATAACTTCAACAATGGGGTGGGGATTTTTCTCCACCCCTTCTCATTTATTTTTCAATTTATTTTTAGACCGATTTGTTTTTGTAAAAAAATTTTTGTACGAGCTTTTTATATATAGGGGGGATAATATATATGGAGAAAAGGCTAACGTTTTTATGTGAAAATATTTTGATGCCGCCAGAGAGCGATTCTATCGCCTGCACCGACTACTTTGCTCATGACATGAACTACTTTGCCCATGACAAAATTTACTTTGCCCATGACAAAATTTACTTTGCTCATGACAAAAATTACTTTGCTCATGACAAAAATTACTTTGCTCATGACAAAAATTACTTTGCTCCAGACAAAAATTACTTTGCCCATGACAAAAACTACTTTGCCCGTGACAAAAACTACTTTGCTCATGACAAAAACTACTTTGCTCATGACAAAAACTACTTTGCTCATGACAATGTTATGTGGTTCAAGGACTTAGCAGGAATGAGCGGCCGATTGGCTATTTCGAGTTCAGGGCAATGGATATAGGAAAAAAGGATGAAAAGAGAAAGCAAAATAGAGTTATCAGATCGAAAAGACAGGAGTATAAAAACTCTTGGAGAGATCGAGAGGATTCTGACCGAACATAAAGAAGAGTTTCGTCGAAAATACTCGATAACCGAAATCGGCATTTTCGGATCGTTCGCCAGAGGAGAACAGACTTCAACCAGCGATATCGATATACTGGTCGATTTCGATAAGCTTCCCGATCTCTTTAAATTCTGCGAGATAGAGAGAGTCATGGAAGAACTTCTCGGTATCAAGGTCGATCTTGTGCGCAAACCGGCTATAAGAAAAGAGCTTGTAGAGAACATACTCAGTGAGGTTATTCAGGTATGAGGAACTACAGACTCTATATTAGCGATATTCTCGATTGCATTATCAAAATAAATAATTTTATAGGCGATATGGACTTCGATGCATTTTTAAAAAACGAATTAGTGTCGAGTGCGGTTATTTTGAAAATAATAATAATCGGGGAAGCCTCCAAGAATGTCCCTGAAGAAATTAAGATAAAGTATCCGGAACCTCCGTGGAAAGATATGGCTGCTATTAGGGATAAAATCGCACATTGTTATTTTGGGATTGATTTTGACATTGTGTGGGAGGTAATTAAAGGGCAGTTGCCGATTATTGAACCACAAATGGAAAAAATTCTAGAGGATTTGGATAAACAAATAAATTAGGAGGAAAAATGGGAGTTAAAACAAGAAGACCTTACAGACTTTCCGATGACGATTTTGATACATTCTGCTGGGTTGATATGAAGCAATTTCTGGCTGGCCCGAATTCGCAACCGAATCGACCGGATCATCTGGTGGCGAACTTTAATTCGAAGGCCGAGGATTTTCACGATAAGCTGGACGAATATCGTGAGGCACGTCAGATTCGAAACAATTCTACCAGCGCTTTTGTGAATGCTGTCGATGAAATCCGCGAGAAGCTTCGCTGGATGAGAATGGCTTTGCCCACTCTTACCCCCGGCAGCGAGGAGATAATCGAGCCATTTGGTCTGGACAAAGATATTCCCGCGGACAACGATGAGATGAAGAATTATGCCGACGCGGTTTTTGCTCATTGGCTGACGGTTCGCACCGATCCGTTGTATGCGCCTTTTGTGGGGAATATCAATGCGTTGGCTTCGTTATTTGCTGCTTACGAATCGGCACAGGTTACTCAGAATTCTGCTCAGGAGGAGGCATCGCTTCTTCAGAACGAGAAGGAGGAGATTCGTCTGGAGCTGGAAGATATGCTGAAATCATTGATGGATTGGTATCGCATTTATTACAAAGATTACGAGGATGAATATTGGACACAGACTCCGTGGGGCAAGGCTTCCCAGGAAGGCAGCGGAGCTCCTCCGGGTATTCCTCAGAATTTAGCGGCGGCAATCGAGGGCGAAGATGTTCGATTGAGCTGGAGTGCGGTTGAGGGTGCGGACGGTTACTATCTGGTTCACACCGAGCATCCCCCGCTTTTCTTGAGGCTTTATGAGGGCGAGAATACTGAATATGTTCATTTGAATCCTCCCGGAGGCACGCATTATTATCAGGTTCGCGCCAGGAAGAATGAGACTTATGGCGAGTATTGTGAACAGATTCAGGTTGTTGTAGTTGGAGTTGCTCCGGGTGCACCCAAGAATTTACAGCTTACTTATGATGGCAGTTATGTTCGTGCCAGCTGGGAATCACCGGAAACGGGAGTGCCTCAGTATTATCGTCTTTACATGGCCACGGCTCCCACCGGGGGCGCGGCACCGTCGAAGCCGGGCGAGCCTTATCAGGACGAGATTATTACTCTGGGGATAGGTGTTTTCCCGCCCGCACCGGGTACCACGGTTTATATCTGGATAACCGCTTATGCTGATGGCATGGAGGGCGAGGCATGCGGTCCGGCGACTATAGATATTGTGTGAGAAATGTGTTTTATTACGGTTAACTAAAGAATCTGAAAGTACTATGAAAGGAAACAACATGAGATCAACGCGTAGGGCTTCTATTTATTTCGCTCTATTATTAATTCTGGCTATTACAGGGAGCACTTTCGCCATTACATATTTCAATGTATTGGTTGAAGGTACTCTTTCACATACGCAAACACAGGGTGAATCGCAGACATTGGAGATGGATTGCGATGCGAGTGGAGAGGTTTCGGCTGCTTATTATCAGGATTTAGATTCCAGCGGCACTATCGATGCTGGAGAGAATCCTCTGTTTCAGATAACTTTCATGGACAACACCACGGAGTTTCCTCCCGACACGGATCCGGCAACGGGCAGCATGGTTTTTCCCTGGCCGCTTAATATGCCGGAGGGTCATTATGTGATTATGGCTCACGACGATTCGGACACTATGGAGTATGATATTTCGGTTTACGCTCCGTCCACGGTTACTCATTCGGTTTCGGGCACGGTTATTATGGAGGGTATCACTCCCCCGGATTCATTTCTTATGCGGGGCTCTTTTCTTGCCGGGACTATGTCACCTCCGCAGCTGATGTTTGCAATCCCCGACGAGATGGGGGATTTTTATTTCAATTGGCCCGATGGAGATGCTTCGATAATGTTCATGGTTCCCTGGGATATCACCGGATTTGAATTCGAGGATCCGGGTTTTCTCACTGTGGATGGTCATATCACCGATTTCGATCTTAATTTCACTCGTCTTGGCCTCTCGGATTTAGCGGTTTTGGTGGACGATGTTGAGAGCGATGTTTTCGTACAGGGGCAAGTGCTTTCGATTCGCATGAATTGCGCAGCTGGAGAGTCTTCTTATGTAATGGTCGATGTGATTCAGGATTTGAACGGCAATGGTTCTATAGATACAGGCGAGCCCTGTTTTTATCCTGCACCATGGATTATATACGATAATTATGACGAGGGATTTCCCTATGACAGCGATTATGAAGATGGCAGGATTCACGCGAAACTTCCGGTTTTTCCTGTGGGCGATTATGTGTTGCGAGTGAGTGATGGTATGACCGAATTGACCGCACCACTCACTGTGGAAGAACCCAGTCCGCTGACCATGTCTCTTTCCGGCAGAGTGAGTCTGGAGATGTCCAGTTCGCCGGACAGCATTCTGGATGGTCTGATGATTTCGGTGAAGAGTACTTCGGACGATGAACTGATTTACAATGCTATCTGCGATTCGATGGGCGATTATAGCTGCAATTGGGCGGAAGGCTCGGACAATGTTGATATTTTCTTCACGGCACCATATCCTACAGATTTCTGGGCATTTGCTTCGGAGACACTCAACACTTATGTAGATCATCACGAGACCGGGGTGGATATAATGGTTCATCTCAGCTCCTATCTGGATTCCATTCAGGTTAATTTCAAGGTCGATTCCGGCGGCTGGGACGTTAGTCCTCATGAGATTCAGGCGGCATATATAGACCCGGTAAGTCATGCAATTCTGGATACCAGAGTATTCCCGGATTCGACAAATATTTATCTCCCGGTCAGGCCGGATAGTTTCGGGATATTATTCCAGCCTGTGGATACGGTTTATTTTCTTCAGCATAATTTCATTTCGCCCTACGATACGATTTGGATGTCCGGTTCGAGTTATCCAGGCGAAATCGATGTATATGTGGATTTGACCAACTATCACTTCCTCCTCTATCTGGACGGTTTCGAACTGGATTCAGTTCCGGATGAGGGAATTCCTGTGGAGCTTTTCGGGGAAGATTCACTTGGACTTTATGAATATTACACCGAATTCAGGGTATTTATCGGCTATTACGACAGCGTGTATATGGTTGCCAGCGAACGCGAGCTCTGCGATGGTTGGTGGACTCTGGTTATACCGGATATTTTACCCGGTAATTATATTCCCGCAGTCACGGAGACTACATTCTATATTCCCGAAGTTGGCGGATGGCCGTGGTATGGGATGCATATATCTGTGGCTTTCGATGATATTGCCGAGAGAAGTTTACCATTGGACAAGGGATTGAGTGTTTATCCCAATCCGTTTAACGGTGCTGTGGCTGTCGATTTCTCTATCGACCAACCGGGGCCGACTCAAATTGGAGTTTACAATGTTATGGGCGAACAGATCGCCACACTAATTGACAAAAATATGGAAAAAGGCGAGCATAAAGCTATCTGGAATGCCACCGACCGGGAAGGAAATGCTATACCTTCCGGGGTTTATTTCTTCAGGCTTTCCGCGCCTTCACAGAGTATTATTAAAAAGGGATTATATATAAGATAATTGAATATTAAAAAGTATATCGAATAGGATAATAATTATTAAGAGGGAACAATAATTTCATAAGAAAGGTTAAAAATTGAAATCCAAATCTCTAACTCACACTCTGGCTATTGTGGTTTTTATTATAATGCTATCACAGATCTGCTCGGCCATCACCTATGTCCAATTCTCGGTCGATGGGGATACATCTGCGACTACGATTAATCAGGGACAAACTCCCATTATTACGGCTGATTGCGGGCCGGGGAATACCCTTACTTTCGAATTCTATATCGACGCTGATGGCTCCGGGACAGTCACATCCGGAGATTACGAACTGTTCGCCTTTCCGTTGATCGATAATGATACAACTGCAATCCCCGATATGAATGCGACTCTTGGAGAGATAATGACTTCAACAGGCCCTATCGGTCTTGCCCCTCTCCCCTATGTTTGCAAGATCACCGATGAAGACAGCACATCGGCTGAGGATAATATCATGGTCATGCCTCATCCGGATCCACCGGCTGTTATCAGTGGTCATGTTCAAATTGATGGTGTTAGCGCTCCTTCTGCTATGCTCTCTATGTTTTGGATCGAGAATAGTACTTATCCCATGGTCACTGCAATAACCGATTCTATGGGTTATTATGAGTTGAATATGCTCTCCGAAAGCGGTACCGATGTATTGAACACTGAACGGGATATCGAAGGTTATGCTACACCAGACCCAATACATATCAGCTGGGACGGCGATACTTCGGGAATGGATTTCATCTATCATCGCAATGTGGCCGATGTTTATGGTGTTATTCAGGAAACTGACGGAACACCGATTACCAGTGATGTTCATATCTATCTGGTGAATCAATCCAGTGGTGTTCGCACAGAACTTTTGGCCTCTGGTGGCAGTTATCTATTCGACGATGTTGAACCAGCAGAATATAAAATCGATGTAACTACCGCGGATCTAATTCCGGATTACATGACAGAGCTTTATTGGGACGATCCTTACTTCCATTTTACCCTGGCTGGCGGTGATAGTCTGGAAAAGAATCTTACATGCTATCCCACAGATGCTTCGATAACCGGGCATATCTTGATGGATGGTGCTCCGGCGGAATCGCTTTATTTGTATGCATTTAACTATACAATGGGCTTTTCTAAAGCGATGAGTTCGGCTTCGGGAGAAGTCGATCTGAGTGTTGCGGTTGGCGACTCCAGCCTTTATCGGGTTAGATACGGCCGAGAGAGTAGCCCTATCCCTGATGGATACGTTGTGGAAGGCACCAATTATCTCTGGGATGAACCGATCGGCTCAGATTTAACTTTCAATTTAATCTCCGATTTCGGTTCATTTTCCGGGGAGATGTATCTCGATCCGGATTTAGCAGATCTGGAGGATTATTATCTTCACCGCATTACGATTTACTCGCTTCCGGATAGCGAATTTGTAACTCATATGACCAATCTCTATGATGATATCTATACATGCTATTTAAGCCCGGGATGCTATTTCGGTTTGGTCAGCGACCGCCCAGGACAGGATTCTCCTCCCGCAATGGTCAAACCGGTCGGTTTCGATTCACTGAACATTGTTGCTTCGGATAGCTCTTCGATAATCGATTTTCATTACAACATGAATCATTGCGATGTCTTTCTTCATCTTGAGGGAGCATGCGTGGACTCGATTTACGATAGCAAAGCTATAGCTGAAGGCGACGGTACTTGGCCCGATTGTTATTATGTTTGTAAAGATATCCCTGCGGGGAGCACCACTGTTTCCATGCAAGTCTGCGATGCAGATTGGCATTTCTTAGCTCCTGAAATCCCTGGTTATGAAGCATCTCCTGCGGAGACTACAATCACTATCGATGAATCTCAGACTCTTCTTCATTTAACCTTCGATTACACAATAACCGGAATCGATGAGATTTCTAAACCGCTGGAATTTGAGATAAAAGGCAATATTCCTAATCCGTTTAATGCGGCTACAACTATCGAATATTCAATTCCATCGACGGGGAATATCGATATGGGAATCTACGATATTAATGGAAGATTGATTCGTACCATAATCGACGGAGAAATCGAAGCGGGTGTTTATAGAACTATCTGGAATGGCAAAGATAACGACAATCAGAACGTACCGTCAGGATTATATTTCGTCAAAATCCATTTCGATAATAAGGGAATTACACGTAGAATTATGCTAATTAAATAAAATGAAATTGAGAATTAGAAATAGGTTTATTGTGAGAATCGCTATTGCGATTACTTTTATTACAATGCCTATTTCTAATTTTATTCTTGGGCTTGATTCTCGTTTCATAGTTAATGGTGATACTACTGCAACGGAAGCTGTGCAAGGTGACTCGGTAGTATTTGAAATTTTGCTGGATAACATAGGCGACGAAGTCAGACTATTCTTCTCCTTCGATTTAGATAGCAGCCTAACCTTCAATCAAAATGATATCATTGCACTGGGCAGATCTATCTCCGACGGTGCACAACATGTTATCCCCATTCTACCTAATTTATCTACCGAATTCGATGGTATAATTCAGCTACTTTTCCATCCATTTTATATGAAACCGGGGATTCTAATGCTAACCTGCATGAAGGATACATCTACTATCATCTCATCCGCTATACCCGTAATTGCCAATCCAGATCCGCCTCATACGATTTCAGGAAGCGTATCTCTGGAAGGTATTTCTCCTCCGGATGAGAGATTATCGGGCATTTTAGTCTGGGCTGCAATGGCGGAATTCATGTCACCATTAGGTATGGGCGAAGTAACCGATTCGTTTGGGAATTTCTCTTTCAATTGTATGGACTATGATACCGGTATTGCGATAATCCCAAATACCGAGATCCCGGGTTTTACAAAACCTGATTATCAATGGATAGAGTTATCTGCTGAGGGCGAGACAACTAATGTGAATTTTGAATATTCACAAGCCGATTGTCATATCTTTGGAACAAGTTGCCTTTCAGGAGGAGACTCGATACCTTCGATATCATTCTTCAATCTGCAAAAGCGCGATGGGCAATATGTAGATCGTTTCTACTCTTTTAAATCCAGCGAATATATTTTCAGCGTGAATCCGGGGAGATATAAACTGGAATTAGTTCGCGATGTTCTTCCAAAAGGTTATTTTTCACCGCCTGAACATGAATTTAATATTTCAGCGGGTGATTCTATTCAAATAGATGTTATAAGTCAAACTTGTACAGATTCTATATACGGATATGTGACTGAATCAGGAGGAATACCATCTAGAAGCTATATGATCATGGCTGAAACCGATCAAAATCAATCTGCAATTGATTTCACTGATGAAAACGGTTTCTATTCAATTTATGTGCCCTACAGTACAATTCCTTATTCCATAGAATTCTGCAATGATCTCATGGAAACTCCTTTGGATGAAGGGTTTGTAATTTCAGGAGGAAATACCAGAGAAGCATATTGTGGAGATACTGTTAATTTTGATATAATACCTTCTTCACAGACTATTTCCGGTGAAATAACTGCAGATCCATCAATAGATCATGATATGAATTGGATGTTTTTCGTAGTTGCATTATATGATACAAACTGGAATAGATTATCTTCCACTTATATCGATGACAATTCATACACTCTGTATTGCGAACCAGGTGTTTATAACATTGAGTTTGATGGAATCAGTGGATATCTTTCCTATCCTAATTGCTACTCTAATATCGAAGTCGATCCAGGCGCATCTATTACCGGAAAAGATTTCACTATTCATGAAACAAATTGCCTTGTAAAGATCATTCTCGATTCCACAAACCCCGATTCTATTGCTGAACAATACTATAAAATTGAAAATGGCCCCTGGGATGATTGTATTTCTTCAGGCACCTGTCTTTACCCGGGAGATACTTTATTCACAGTTGGCTTACCCGAAGGCAACTGGCGTGTTTTCCCCCCAAAAGTCCATGGTCATGGATGCCTTGAAAATTCAATTATTTTCTATGTCGGACCGACTGATTCAACCGGTGAGATAACTTTTCATTATCACGAAGGAATATGTACATGGATCGCCGGCGATTTAACCATAGGAATCTCCGGTAGCCCGATAAGCGATGATGTTTACATTGTAATTGACGATCTTGATCGTGGATTCCGAGATTCTGTTTTTACCGAGGATGGTTATTTCGAATATGGCACTTTCCCTGGACGCTATCAGATAAGGACTTCCTATTCATTACTCGACCACGAACCGCCATGGCTTATGCCACCATACTGGATTAGCTCATACTTCATCGTTGAACCCGAGTTTGCAGATACATCGATAAAGAATATGTATATTTATCCTGCTGATACTCTGGCATGGTTAATAGTTAATGAGAATGACGATTTCCCAACCAGATACTACAAATTCCGTGCAAAAAGCAATGAAATGGGTTTGATGATCCGTCACACAGATGCAATGGGCAAATTAGAGATGCCTTTGGCAAATGGCCCTGGAACATATACTCTTTATTTCGCCAGCGAAGATACCCCTCCTCCAGAAGGTTTCTTTATCGAAGGTCGCGATTACTGGAATCTTGAGCTTGGCGATTCAATATTTGTAAATATTACTCCCTATGAAAACTATATCGCCGGTTATATTTCCACCGAATCTTCACTACCGCTTGGAGTCGAACTCGAAGATTTCACAATCCATGCGCAAAACGATTCAGTGACTTTATCCTCTTCCCGCTCAAGGAATTACGGAGAATACTATAAATCGGTTCCCCCGGGAAACTGGGATGTCTGGATCGAAGGTCCGGGTAACATGATGTCCAAGCCTTTTAAATATCAAAGAATCACTATGCACACCAGCGATATCCATGACATCGATTTTGTTGTTAATGAAATAAGCTGTCGAGTTCAAGCCACTATAACTGGAATTCCTCTTGATAGCATTCCCCAAACAGTTGCCAATTGCTATGGAGATAGTTTATATCCATATTGCTATTATCTTCTTGCTGAGATTGATTCTGGAGAAACTCAATACGATTTCAATGTATGCGATGGTAATTGGATCTTCTCTCCCCCAGTCATTTCAGGCTATCATTCGAGAGATACTATTGTAACTATTTATGATTCTGACACACTAATAGAAATCGATTTCCCTTATGAGATTGGTGAAGGCCTGAGAGAAACCCAAAAACCTTTAGATTGGGGTGTTAGGAACTTCCCAAATCCCTTCAATTCGACAGTCAATATCGAATATTCAATTCCAGCTAAATCGAATATCAACATTAATATATATAATATATTGGGTGAAAATATCAAGAGTTTGTTCTCAGGAATCCGTTCCCCGGGGATTTATTCACTCAAATGGAACGGAAAGGATGATAAAGGAAATAATTGTCCTACAGGGATTTATTATTGTAGAGTCGATTTAAATAATAACTCATATTTTAAAAAAGTATTATTACTTAGATGAGGGAGGAATACTAATGTTTATTAAAAAACAAAATTGTAGTCTAATTAGTTCAATGATAATATTTTCATTGCTAATTATAACACTTGTACCCGCTTTATTAGCTCAGAATTCGAATCGATCGGAGGAGTATTATCATGAAGCTAATAACCCAACTATCAATGAATTAGACGATCTTGAGCTGGCCCATTCCGATGCTGACATAACTAATTATCAACTACATAAAGAGTATATTTATAGCCCATGCTATGATACTATTTCTGAAGAAATTCATCAGAGTCTTTATGAATCACTTCGTCAGGATCAACCCAGACAAGAAGAAAGAAGTATGGGCTATGGAGGTGAAGAAATTCAGGAAACAGACTATTCCAATTTGCCTGAATATCTTCCCGAGGATCAACATCAACCTGTTGAGCCTGTACATGTCAAACCAGACCCGGAGGATATGCCAGAAGCGGAATACGATTCGCCGGAGCATCAGCGGCTTATGGCCCTTAATCAGGAGAACGACCCGAATATATACACAAGCATAGAACCATTGGAATTCACAGTCCGCCCAAAATGGACATTGGAGGAACTGGGAAATAAAATCAAATGGCTCGAGCGGCTAATAGAGAACCCCGATCTTCTCGGAACAGAAGATTATCCGTTGCGAGATTCATTAATAGCAGTCCCCTGTAATATAGGCCTTTATCATGAACCGTTGGAGAAAATCCCCTTCGACAAGGAACATGAAAAGCAAATAGGAAAATGCAAAACGGGCATAACGCTCGATAAAGTTATCCAAGTTTATAGGAAACAACTAAAGCAGATGATAAAAGAGGGATACGATAACACAACGGATTTTGTAAGCGATAACTACGATGAGATGCTCTATTGGAGACCGCTTCGCCTGCCCGAAAGAACGGTTGCCAGGATGCAACCCGATGCCCAGGAGAAATATCGCTGGATGAATAGTTTGACTGAACCTCCGGAGGAGTATCTCGAGAATTTTTCTCAGCTTAGAAGTTCTCCACGCGAAAGGCCCTCCGAAGCTTCCAGCTGGAGTTACTGGTATGAATATTGGGATGGCTATAGTAACTCAGACTGGAACTATTATTATAACTGGAATGCCTATTATGTCTATGGAGGTTCTGGAACATATACACCAACATCTGGTGATTTAGTTGTAATTTCAGATGATTACGGCTATTATCGTGAATGCCAGGTTTATAATGCGAATACGGCGCGTGTATATCAGGTTCTTGTCTATGACTATGATTACCTGCGAATCAGAAGTTCGCGTACGTTGTATATTGGCAACAGTGGTGACAGCAACTGGGAATATGCTATGTATTGCGAATCTGGGAGTCGTATCTATTGTGGTGATTCGGGAAACGGATATATTAACATGGATAATTACACTTCCAGTACAAGTTGTAATGCTCCGACTTCAACATGTCAGATTGGGTACTGCTTTACTGTGGATGGTTATTTTTACATGTATAGTGGAAACTGTTACCTTGACGATGACCTTATTGTTCACGGATATGTATATCACTACAATGGGAACATTTATACTGGTTATTCCAGTCGTTCCACAGATGGCGCTTTGTACATCAGCGGAAGCAGTACGGCTCGATACTATCATTATGATGGATATCTATATGTTGAACGTAATTTCTACACAAGCGGAGGATACGGGAGCTACGGAACCGGTAATGGACAATATTACGGCTATACAAATTCCGATGTTTATGTTGGCTATGATGGTAGCAGTACATGTAATAACTCCAGAATTTATGTCTTTGATAGCTATAGTTATTTTTATTACCTGAGAATTTACGGGACATCTAATAGTTATCTTTATTGCTCTGGCGGGGGTAAACTGGACGTCAACAGCCATTTCTATATTCGTAGCGGAGTAACATTCCATTCAAACGGATATACTATGTATGTGGGCGATGATTTCTACGATTACGGCACATTTGATCATGATAACAATACTGTTTATCTTGATACAGCGAATGATGGCTATATCTATGGTGACCCAACGTTTTATTATCTTCGCCTGACAAAAAGCGCCAGCGGCGATTACATGCGAATAGCCAGCAATGTTACGACATATTATCTCTATTTGGATGAAGGGCGTTTCCGGCATGACTATTCATCATCCTATACCATGACTATACATTACTATGTCTATTGCTATGCCGGGGCAGAATATTACCAGACAACCGGAACAACAAATATCATCAACTATGATTTCAACAACAGGGGCGGTGAACTTGACATGCGCGGCGGTACAATGAATATCAACCGGCACCTGTACAATAATAATGGTTATTCGAGCAATGTTATGAATATTTCCGGTGGTACGATCAATGCCGGATACATACCAAATTACGAAGGCGTGATGAATCATTCCGGCGGAACAATAACCTCCGATAACTATTATCGCGAGAACGATTCTGGTGGTGGCAACTACTATGGTAGCGGTTCAGCGCTGCTAAGGATGGATGGCACAGGTGGAACAAAATATATCCGCCTTATGCGTTCTGGAACATATTTCAACGACCTTACTATAAATGGCAGTGGATATTATATCGAAACCGGAAGCACCCAGAACCTCGATGTCAATCGCCATTTCACCATCAACTCCGGCGATTCATTCGACAGCAATGGTTACGCGATGTATGTGGGAGGTAACTGGCTTAACAATGGTACATTCACGCATGATAACAACTATGTATATCTCGATGGAAGCCTCAACTCGACGTTGGGAGGCTCATCTTCAAGCTATTTCTATTATCTGCGACCTAATAAATCATCGCGTACGACGACTATAACAATGACCAACAATATCAATGCATATCGAGTTGAACCCTGGCGGGGTACATTCAATATGAATGGATACAGACTACATTGCAGTACATACTTTCTCGCCAACTATGACAATAATGATACTTACGACGTTATAGTAAATGTGGGTTCTGGGAGGATCAATGCACCAAATGGTTTTCAAATACGCAGGGGGGCGAGAGTCAACATGTACTCAAGTAGCGGTGTAATTGACTGCGGATATTTCATCGTATATAATGGTACTAACGACGGTGTTTTCGATATGGATGCGGGTACAATGTATTGCAGCAGTTACTTATACGTGTATAGCGGTGCATATTTCTATGGTGACGGCGGAAAAGTCCGTATGGATGGTAGCAGCACAACTTATATACGAAATTACAACACAACGAACAGTTATTTCTACGACCTTGAAATCTACAAAACTGGTTCGAGTTATATCTATTTAAATACAGGAGATATCAAAGTCAATCACGAGCTTCTAGTGCCGTTATCAGCAGGCGTTGGAGGAATTATGCCCAGTACATATAGCATCTGGGTGCCATAAAATTTACAGACTGAATACAGTTGATTATAAAAACAATGATGAATTAGAGCTAATTAAACCATAACTCGGAGAAAAAATTTTCATTTCAGATCCCTGGACTAATTTCTTTGGGAGCTATACCCGTATATCAATTTTTCAGTGGGTAATAATCCCAAGTTTCACTGCCTAAAATTCTCCTATCTCTATATATATCAAGTGGTTATATTAATGGTACATATATTGCAATTGGTTTGAGGGTTTAACATTACTTATACTTATTAATTGTTATAAGGAAAAAGAAGGTTTATCGAATTGAAGGATATCATTCATGCAATTATATAAAACGATTTTAAAAATAAAACTGATCTTTTTAAGCATCTCCCTTCTCGTGAATGGAATGTTTGGAATTACCTATTTAAGAATCATTTCCGGCGGTGTCGATGTCGATACCGTAGAAGTGAACACTCCTTATTACATCGAAATGGACTGCGCCCCTGCTGGAAGCCTTTTTGCAAGTATTGTGAAAGATGTAAATAGCAACAGAATCGTGGACGATGACGATATTAAACTTCTCGATAGTAATGATGATTTCATATTCGATAATCAAGGGCCCGACCCCGATGGAGGATTCAACCCATTTTTTGATTACGATTCTACTCTCGGTATTATACGGATCAATATGCCCATATGGTTCAATTCAGGGGATTTCATCTTTGGTTTCTTTGAAGAGGAAGATTCTTTCTATCATCCACTTCATTTTTTGCCATTAGATTCCACCGAGCATTCGATTTCCGGGAGGATCATCTATGAGGATCTTCCTCTACCGGATACTATGATAAATCATATCGGTCTGATGGTAGCAAATTCCTCCATGACCACTGTAATGACCACTATTTGCGATTCGATGGGCAACTATCATACCGATTGGCCTATCAGCCCCGGAGTAGTAACCATTATGCTAACAGCTTATGGCAATGTTATAAACGAGTATTTCGCTATTGATCTGGGATATGAAGACATCGAACACATGGATACAACCATCTATCTCGACGGTCATTTAACCGATGTCGATTTCCATATTCCCTTCTGGATTCCAGATACCACTTTCATAACGGGACTTATAAATACCAATACCGGAGCGGTCTTAACCATAGATAGCATCATGCAATGTTTCAACATGAAATATATCTGGGACGAAGAAGCCGACTCTCCTTTAGTAGCTTCAATCGATACTTTCATCGCGGATTGCGTAGCTGGTTCTACTTTTATCAAAGTTCCAAAAAATCGATACGATGGCTCATCCTTAGTAATGAAATACCTGAATCTGCCTTTTGAATATATGCGCACAGATTTTGAATTCGGCATTCAGATTCCCTCGGATTACGATTACGACGAAGTAGGAGATACAAATATCCAATTCTATGACACCTTATTGGCAAAAAACGATACTTTCTACGTAAAATACTTTTACACCGATGGAACAACTCCCCTCGCATATAATATACCTTTGAGGCTTTTCAACTGGGATTATGGCTTCACCGATGTCTCTTTTCCGCCGGACACTTTAGTCGGAGTATGGGTTTATAGCGATTCAAGTCTTGGAGAAATGGGGAATCACTATAATGCTAAGCTAATCTCGGATACATTGTTACCGGAGAATTATGGCTTTCACGGAGGAGAAACCCCCGGATGCAGTATCGATGATACCCTTTCAATCGAAATCGGACAATTCAACGTTTTTGTCAGCGGGACTCTTTTTTCCGCTGGTTCGGGTTTAGTTCATCGCAACTTCGAGATTCAAGTTCAATTAACCGAAGAACCATGGGGTGACTATTACGCCAGGTCCAACGATGAATCCGGCATTTATAGTATCAGTCTTTTTGACGAAAAATACAGATTCGAAATCTGGGGGGATTTCGATGATTTCATGACACCCCCCTCGATCGAAAGAGATTTCAATCCGGGAAACTATACGGTCAATTTCACTCTTTATCCACTGGACACCTCCTATTGGCTTTATCTCGAGATCGACTCCGACGACCCCATGGACGACTCGCTGTCCGCCATCCTCTTCTCCCCGGACAGCCAGCATACTCACACTCTCAATTTCAGCACTAACCGATGGGTCGAGATGCCTATATATTCCGGCTTCACCGACTCATGTAGGCTGTGGATTAGAAACAGGGAAACCACGGCTACATGGTGGCTCGAAGCCTTCACACGAATCATCGAGAATAACGGCAAAATCGGCGTGATGCCCGGAGATAGCCTATACCTAACCGCCGAGCTGCCGGTGGACGAGTTCACCATGGAATTCCAGCGCGACAGTGCCGACTATTGGCAATATTCCATCACCCCCGGCGATTTCAAGATCAAATACCACGACCTGGAAGATACTCATCTCGTTTATACTTATTACACGCCTCCAAATGGAGCTTCGTCTATAACTCTGCCCATCTTCGAGGAGCAACTGCTGATCGGCATCGAGCCCCCTTATAACTTCGCCCGCCACCACTTCATCGCCAACCCCGACGATTTCCTCCGTGTCGGCGGACCGTATAGACCCGATCGAGTTGTCAAACACATGAACAGCGGCTCCGGCGAGATGCTCCTCACCCTCGACGGCTACCCCGCCGAATACCTCGGCGACGACACCATCTGGTTCGACCACGGCGATTTCTCTTGCGTCGAAACACCCGATTTCCCCGGAAATCACTATATCGCCGAGCTCTTCCTCTTCAAAACGAGGCCGACAATGCACCCGTGGGGCGACGCCTCCGTCATGGCATTCCACGATGTCTGCGACGGCCAGTGGACAGTCGTTCTTCCCGATTCGCTGCCCGGCGGCTTCGTGCCATCGGTCTCCGAAACAAGCTTCTACTGCACGGACATCGATAGCTACCCCGAGCAATGGCAGGAATTCCCCATCATCATTCCGGTGGGAAGCCCCGACGGCGTCCACGGCTGGATCAACCGGCAGCTTGCATTCTTCGAGGCAAGCGAAACGCGGATCGACTACTATTCCCAAACCACCGATTCACTCCTCGCAACCAAATACGCATGGCAATACCAGCCCTGGGGCGATCTCGCGATGTTCGCAAAATACTTCATCAAGGAAACCGAATTGCCACACGGCGACTACTACACCGATATTACATATCTCGACTGGCCGGAGGAACAAACATTTATCTATCCGGAGCGTATCGATTTCACATATTCAGGCGACAGCCTGCTTCTCCCCGATACCTACATCGGCATGGCCAAAGGCAAAGCCGACATCGAAATCGACGGACTCGACTCGACTTTCTATTCGGAATCGCGCTTTCACCTTCTGCCGCTTCCCGACTCGATACCCGACGGCCTGGATTTCTATTCCGTCGATGCCGTCTATCCGTTCCCGAAGCCGGACAGCACGAAAACGCTCCAAATCCCCGTTGGAAGCTGGATCGTTCGCCCGGTAGCGCCGTTCGGCCTGACCGCAACGCCCCCGGAAACCGTGCTCCACGTCCAATCCACTTCGGACACGATTCTGAACTTCGATATTCTATTCAGCTACGACGATGTCTCGGCGAACAGCATCATCTCCGGGAAACTGGTGCGCGACACCCTCGACCCCGCGCCCGTGTGCTTCGACACACTCATCGTGCGGCTGATCGGCTACGGCGACACGCTGGCGATCTACGAAACCGAACCCGACGACTCCGGCTGTTTCGTCTTCGATAGCATCCTCGCACCGTCGAATATGCGAATCGATCTCCGCTACGACGGTGGCGGTGAGCTTTTCCAAAGCCAGACCGGACAATTTCACCCAATCGCCGCCGCGGAAACACTCGATGTCGGCGAAATTTTCGTCGATAACGCCAATGCCAGCGCGATCATAGCCTTCCACGGGCTGAACTCAGGGCAGTTGGGTTCTATTACCCACACGACTTTCATACCCCTGGACGGCTACATGCTCGGCGATACATTCAACCTCGCTTTTCCATCGGGCGAAACGCGCAATTCGTTCAAGCTCTGCGACGGCGAGTGGCGAGTTTTCCCCCAGAAGGTCCTCGGCGTCGAATTTGTCCCGATGGATACCGTTTTTTCAATCGACGAGAGCCACTCGACCTACAGCGTTACATTCGTCAACCCCGCCGGTATCGGCAACGATAAACTCCCGCGCGTGTTCGCATTCTCCGCCTACCCGAATCCGTTCAACGATGTCGTGGTGTTCGAGATTGCTCTGCCGAAGGATTCGCCGGTCAGGCTGGGAGTTTACGACCTCTCCGGAAGGCGGGTAACGGAAATCGAGCGGGAATACGAGGCGGGCGTGCATCGCCTCATGTGGAACGGCAAGGGCGAGGGCAACAGCGAGCTTAGCTCCGGCGTTTATCTCTACCGGATCGAGACGGGAATCGAAACGAGAACCATAAAAGGGGTCTATTTAAAATAAAAACTATGGCCAGGAAGTTCGACATAAATTCTCCGATGCTTCACGTGGTGATGTATGCCATCTTGCTTTTCTTCACCCCGTTCATTCTGCTCAG
>Ga0272443_10003069_pt1 | contig 20210 bp, 19 predicted proteins | sample SSMAcet12_FD_193581 | JGI IMG/M metagenome (GOLD analysis project Ga0272443, IMG submission 193581) | Marine sediment archaeal communities from Little Sippewissett salt marsh, Falmouth, MA, United States - SSM-Acet-12 | ecosystem: Environmental > Aquatic > Marine > Wetlands > Sediment ... | reverse complement strand
TCATCGGCTCGGTGAACATAGCTGAATTTTTCGTGACATTTGCAGAAGCAGTGACTTTCATCGCCATGATCGGTATGGCACCCTGGTCAATCGTGTTAGGTTTAATCAGCGGTGGTGTGATCGCTGCGCCACTCGCTGCTTTCCTGACTTCAAAGATTCCCAATAAGGCCATGCTGATCGTAATCGGCAGCGTGATCATCCTACTCCAGATCCGTGCGTTCCTATCCCTGATCGGGATCAACATTTTCTAATTGCGAATCACATTCAAACAGCACTTAATTGAAACTTCTACTCCCTTCAATTCAACAAGATATCAAATTTTTTGATACTAGTTTTGATTAAGGGCAATTCGGAATGCACTCTTTAACCTCATCAAGGTGTGTATTAAAAGCGTCCCAATAATAACCCGCTCTTTCTGTCTTATACGCTGATCCTTCATAATAACCCCACATGGCGTAAACGCCAATCCAAAAAACCTGATCCAGATAGTTGACCAGATCTTCTTTGGCAGGTTCAAGGCAGGTGGGAACAGGGATAGATTCTGCTTCATTCCGATAAGAACGGAGCGTGCTAAGTTCAGCGGAAGTTAAGACTTCATGTCTAAGGTTATTCTTGGTTTCTTTGAAGTAATTATTCGCAATCCTCTTATAACGATTATAACTCGTCTGAGAGCATTCTGTTGGGTCGGGGTATTTGAGAGGGATATTACTATAAACGATCCAACTCACAAGGACAATTACCACGAGACCAAGTAAAATCCTCCTCTCAGAGAAAGGATTTACCTTCGGATCGTATTCAAAAGGAGTGCCGCAATGTTGACATATTTTATTACCGTTGTCGGCCAGTCTATTACATTCTTTACATCGTTTCATTAATACCGTTTACTCATCTTCCTGCAAATTTTCTTTAATTATACCTTCCTGAAATTATTAATTGAATGGGCGGTTGATGAGTGATTAATACCAAGTCGATCCTGAACGGTAATGGATTAATGGGACACAATATCAGTGATTAAATGTAAATTTTAATCTTTCGGATTTATGCAAAGTCATTCATACCTGGCAAGTGAAAGGGGTTTCTGAAGAGAAAGGTCATTGTAAACCCCTATACGTCTGAAGTTTTCCGGGGTAAATTTCATCGAATGTAATGTGATATTTGCCAAATATCTTGAGTGTCATCCTGCATGATGGCATGCGACGAAGTGGTTTGAACCCACATCAACATATGCCGGCTCGGACTGGAAACAGATTTCTGTTGCCAGCGGGCAGCGTGTGTTGAAGTTGCATCCTTTGGGAGGGTTCAACGGACTGGGGATATCCCCTTCAAGGATAATCCTTTCTCGTCTACTCGCCTTATCCGGATCCGGAATGGGCACGGCTGACAGTAAAGCGCGTGTATAAGGATGCAGCGGAATTTGATAAATTTCATCCCGGTCTGCCAGTTCCATGATCTTCCCGAGATACATGACCACCATCCGGTTGCTGATGTGCCGGACCATGCTGAGGTCATGCGCAACAAAGAGATAAGTCAATCCCAAGCGGTCCTGCAGTTCTTCTAACAAGTTGACTACTTGCGCTTGAATGGAGACATCCAAGGATGAAATCGGTTCATCACAGATCACAAGATCTGGATTTACCGCAAGTGCGCGTGCGATGCCAACCCGCTGGCGCTGTCCCCCTGAGAATTCATGCGGGTATCGATTCACAAATCCAGAGTTCAATCCCACGATACTCAGAAGCTCCTGGACGCGCTCGCGTTTCTGCGCTTTATTTAATTTCGTATGCACGTCAAGCGGCGCTGAAATGATCGACCCCACAGTCATGCGTGGATTAAGTGAGGCATAAGGGTCCTGAAAAATCATCTGCATTCTCTGACGCATCCGGCGCATTTCGTTTTCGCCGAGTCCGGTCAGGTCAATATTATCGAACAGGATTTGTCCAGATGTGGGTTTGTATAAATGCAGGATTGTTCTGCCCACGGTTGTTTTGCCACAGCCCGTTTCACCGACTAGGCCTAGTGTTTCACCCTTTTTGATCGTAAAGCTGACGTCATCAACAGCTTTTACATCCTTTACATGACGCTTGAACAATATTCCCTGATTGACGGGAAAATATTTTTTTAGGTTCTTGACTTGTACAAGGACAGAATTCTCACCACTCATTTAACACCTTCTGTAAGGTTTTCTTTCCAACGCCAACAGGCGACCAGGTGGCCGTTGGAATCGGCTTTTTCAAGACTGGGGCGTTCATATTTACAGCGATCTTCACGATATACACATCTTGCATAAAATGGACAGCCTTTAGGCAGGCAGACCAGATCAGGAGGAAGTCCTGGAATAGAAATTAATTTCGTCCCAGGTGCTTCATCAATGCTGGGGAGAGAGCCCAACAAGCCTTTTGTATAAGGGTGCAGAGTGCCCTTGTAAATATCCCTCACATTACCACGTTCGACGATGAAACCTGCATACATCACATTGATCTTATGCACCATCTCTGCAACGATCCCCAGGTCATGTGTTATCCACATGACAGCCATTCCGAGCTCTTCCTGGAGTTTGATGACCAGGTCAATGATTTGCGCTTGTATGGTGACATCCAATGCCGTGGTAGGTTCATCAGCGATCAATAGCTTCGGATCACAGGAGAGTGCCATGGCGATCATCGCTCGCTGGCGCATCCCGCCAGAAAATTGGTGCGGGTAATTATCCAGGCGTTTCCTTGCTTCCGGGATTCCCACAAGAGCTAATAAGTCAGCAGCTTTTTCTCTGGCTTCTTTGGTTCTCATATTTTTATGGAGCTTTAACGCCTCCACGATCTGGAAACCCACGGTATAAACGGGATTGAGTGAAGACATAGGATCTTGAAAGACCATTGCGATATCTCTACCGCGTATCTTGCGGATATCATTGTCGCTCAATTTAAGCAGGTCCTGACCGTTGAACCAGATTTCTCCATTGGCTATCTCACCGGGCGGGATCTGAATTAGGCGCATGATCGAAAGCGCGTGCACACTCTTTCCGCAACCGCTTTCACCTACAACACCCAATACTTCGCCGGGATTCATATCATATGTTATGCCATTCACTGCATTGACGATCCCGTCTTCAGTGTGGAATTGAGTCTTGAGGTCATTTATCTTCAATAAGGGTTTCATGTCTCTCACCTGTATATGTTCATCCATGACTGACTAGATCCTTATCTTTGGGTCAAGGGCGTCACGCAGACCGTCCCCAAGCAGGTTGAAACCCAAGACACTCAGCATGATCGCCAACCCGGGGAACAGCACTGCCCACCAGGCACCGCTTGAAAGGTATTTATAACTTTCGCCCAGCATGGCACCCCATTCCGGTTCGGGAGGAACAGCGCCCAGTCCCAGAAAACCCAGGGCGGCTGCGGAAAGGATCGCATTTGCCAGCCCCATGGTGGCTTGGACAATAATTGGAGAAAGGATGTTTGGCAAGATATGGCGAAATAGGATCCTGGGATGAGATTCACCAACCGCGTTAGCGGCCAGTACATACTCCTTCTGGCTGACCGAAAGGACGGCAGAACGTGCCAACCGTGCATAGATTGGGATGCCAACAAAACCGATCGCGAGCATGCCTTTTTCAAGCCCGGGACCGAGGAAAGCAACAATAGCAATGGCAAGCAAATAGCTGGGAAACGAGAGAATGATGTCCATGATCCGCATCACAATGTTTGAGAATAAATTACCGCTGATTGGATTGGCAAGCAGTATCCCGATTGCCAATCCAAGGATGCCGCATACCAGGGCGACAAGCGGCGCTGAAAATATCCCGAAAACTACGCCCATCAAAGCACCGGCCATTGTAAAGATCACGAACCTGTAACGCTTTTTAATGTCAGTGTATTGCTTCAGGAGAACCGACCCTGCCCCTAGCACACCATATCCGACAATCTGAAAAGGCTGCCGGGCGATCCAGGCAGGAAGTGCGCCGATTATAACACCTAACAATAGCATCAAGACCAGGGATTCAATAGCGTTCATTTCTATGTATTCAAAGAAACCTGAGAGAAGGCCCAGAATGCTCCCGATGACCAGCGAAATGCTGACTGCGACAAGCCCAACCCTAAGGGAATTCCATCCTCCATGTACAACTCGACGGAAGATATCCCTACCCAGCTTGTCCGTTCCAAATATGTGAATAAGAGAAGATCCTTCTGATGTTGTCAGCTGAGGAGCTAACAATTTCACGCTGTAATTCAGGTCGGTCTTGGGGTCATAATCCCATAAGAAATGCGCCAGCACAGCAGATAGGATAAAAATAACAACCACAACCAAACCGATCATGGCCGTCCTATTTGAGGTTAAGCGGTGCCACGCATCCAGCCAAAGCGATCGATGTTCCCGAACAGCAAAATCTTCAACGTCAATACTTCTAAGATTTGTCTCTGTCATCTTGTCACCTTTTAATCGTAGCTGATGCGCGGGTCTAATATTGCGTACGAAAGGTCAACAGCCAGATTGACCATTAAGAAAATAATTGCAATTAACAAAGTCACACCCTGCACAATAGGATAGTCCCTGCCGAGGATCGAGTCATAAACCCATTTACCAATCCCAGGCCATGAAAAAATCGTCTCCGTTAGAACTGCGCCAGCCAGAAGCGAACCCGCTTGTAAGCCAATGATTGTGATAACAGGTAAAAATGCGTTTTTTAGAGCATGTCTGAAGAGAACAATCCGTTCTGATAAGCCTTTTGCGGATGCCGTCCGAATATAATCCTCCTGAAGGACATCCAGCATACTTGAACGGGTCATCCTTGTGATGATCGCTGCCGGAATGGTTGCTAATGCCGATGCCGGCATGATGATATGTTTGAATGCGTCCCATAATCCCGGAAGGTTCCAGGTCAGCAAGCTGTCCAGAAGGAGCAGGTTTGTAATAGATTTAATCTCAACACCCGAACTCAAGCGTCCACCTGATGGCAGCCAACCCAAAAGGACAGAGAACAACATAATTTCCATGATCCCCAACCAGAAGATCGGCATGGAAACACCGATTAATGATCCAATCATGGTCGCACCATCCAGGACTGTATTCCGCCGTGAAGCGGATGCAATACCGACGGGTATCCCCACAATCAACGCAATTAGCATTGAGAGAAGTGATAATTCCAACGTGGCTGGAAATCGTTCACTCAATGTTTCAGCGACGGATGTCTGCTTGTGAATCGATTCCCCAAGGTCAAATTGAAGTAAACGACTGAAATAACGAATATACTGACTGTCAAAGAAACCTTCCAGATCACCTTCAACCAGCGCATCTCGGTCAAGAAACAGGGGGAGGTTCAGACCGAATTGCTCTCGGATTCGTTCAATGCTTTCTTCGGTGGCGTGTTCACCCAGCATTGCAACAGCAGGATCACCCGGGATAAGCCTTTGAAACAGGAAAATGACCAGCGTAACACCAATCAATGTGGGAATGACGGATAACAATCTTCGAAGGATGTATCTGCCCAAGACAACCTCACTTATATAACCATTGGGGGGCGGTGCAAAACCGCCCCCCGAAATTTAGCTTGTGGTTGGAATGCTACCCAACCGGATTGATAAACTTAATCGCCTACAAATTCGACAAACTCGAAGTAATCAGCGCCGACGGGTTGGGCAATGTATCCTGACACATCCGATGAGAAGATTAACGGTGTGTTGTTATGAGCGATCCAGATGCGAGCGACATCGTCGAAAAGCATCTGTTCTGCTTCTTCATACATGGCTTGGCGTGTTTCTCGATCGGCAATGACAGCCGCTTCTTGCAGCAAGGCCGCCAGCTCAGCATTCTGGTACCAACCTTCTTTAGCCATTGGCTCTGCGCCAGCACCAAAGAAGTAAGCCAGGAAGTTATCGGGGTCGCCGTTATCACCACCCCAACCCAGCATGTACAGACCCATCAACGCACCATTGCTGCGTGCGTCAAGATATGTTGGCCAGTCACCTTCCAGATAGAGCTCAGCCTGGATACCAGCAGCGTTGAGGTTGGCTGCCATTGCAGTGCCAATTTCCTCAGGTGAAGGATAGTAGAACCGGGTTACAGGCATATAGAACAGTCGAAATGGAATTTTATCGCCGGCAGCATATAAGACATTATCATCAGCATCCAGGATGTCTTCTGCAACGGTCAATTCACTGATCCCATCCGGGAAACCAGCTTCCGCCAGGAGTTGTTTTGCCATTTCGACATCGTAACCGCGATCTTCAAGAGCACTATTATGTCCCCAAATTAATGGGGGTAGGAAGTTGGTAGCAACTTCGCCATATTCCCCGTAGAAGTTCTCAACAAGGCCAGCTTTGTCAATGGCATAATCAATCGCCAGTCGGACCTTCTCATCCTGGAATTCAACGATCTTATAGTTGAAAGCAAGATAGCCTGTGTTCAGCGCTGGGCGTGTGATCACATAAAGTTCTTCGGCAGCTTCCGCGGTCGCCAGATCTTCTACGACAGCCTGTTCCAGACCGTGAATGTCGCCAGCCTGAAGTGCCAGGAATCGGGCAGAGTCATCAGCAATGACTTTGAAAACAACCTGATCGACTTTCGGCGCGCCGCCCCAGTAATCCGCATTAGCTTCGATAACGATTTCGTTACCTTCTTCCCATGAGACGAACTTGAAAGGACCGGTGCCAACACAGCCTACATCGGGCGTGCCGTAATCTTCCCCAGCGGCTTCAATGGCAGCAGGGCTTGAGATAGCGAACATATCCATTGCCAGATTTGCCAGGAAGGGTGCCAGCGGAGCATTTAATGTAAATTCAACGGTGAATTCATCCAATGCAACGACATCGGTGATGACGCTGTCATCATCAAAACCACCCCACATGTACTCATAGTATTCAAAGACCATACTTTCCCAGTGTTGTGGGTTGTCCGTGAAGCGCCAGCGTTCAAAGTTAAAGACCACAGCGTCTGCATTGAAATCTGTGCCATCATGGAACTTGACGCCCTGCCGAAGTGAGCAGGTCCACACGGTTGAATCATCATTCGCAACACATTCCTCAGCAAGTGCCGGTACAGGTACGGTGCTGCCCTGATCATACTGGTAAAGGGGTTCCAGGACCTGACCGGTCACACGGAACGATTCACCGTCGGTGACAAGTGCAGGATCGAGCCTGACCGAATCACCACCACGACCAAAGATAAAGATATCAAGGTCGGCTTTAGCAGCGTCAGCTTCTTTGCCCCCACTGTTGGAAACACATGCCGTCAATACAAGACTGAAGACAACTATGAGTCCAAACAGCCTATAGGTAGACTTCTTAGACATATTTCTCCTCTTCTACTTTTCTATTGAACAAACATACAATAATCCGATTAACCAGCTTCGCGCCTTTACACCTCCTTCATTACTTTTTAATAAGATTATCAATTTTATAATAAATATGAGGATATTTGTGATTAATTGCGTTAATGTTTCTTTTAAATAAATATTAATATTATGTTATTTAAACAAAACATGAAACTATAATAATAAGATTAATATGATAATTAAAACCAATTTCTTATCCGATCACAATCATTTCATCCGATATTATCCCCAATTACCGAATATTCATCGGATTAATTTGGATAATACTCATTAATTCTTCGTTTTCAAATTCCCTTTACATATTAAAAAGTCTGAAAATCTGCATTAATTGATACAATTATTCTCCCCAATTCCACAAAAGAAAACCTTTTACTCCAAAAAACCGATAGTTCGTTGTTCAATCTATACTCAATCATCGATTAAAATCGGTACGCCTTTCAATCCATTCCCAGTCAACGGCAGCACGACAACTTCGTCTTCCTGGATTTCATCCTTGAGCTGTTTGAACCCGGCCAGTGCAAGTGCGCTGGTCGGTTCGATGTAATAGCCCCGATGGGCCAATTTATTTTGTGCGTTAATGATTTCCTTCTCCCCAACAGCCACAACCATGCCATCGGTCTCACGCAGTACTTGCAAGAGCCGTTTGCCGCGCACAGGTTTCGCGATCGCTACACCTTCAGCCACTGTTGGACCAGCAGCTTCAATTTCAAGTATATCCACCCGCCCCTGCGACCAGGCACGATAGATAGGCGCAATATTTGCAGACTGAACAGCCACCAGGTGCGGGAAATGGTCAATCAGTCCTGACCTGAGCAGCAGAGAGAAACCGAACCAGTATCCCAGGAACTGTCCGCCCTGGGCAACCGGGCAAATGATCCAGTCCGGTACATTCCCTTCAAGCTGTTCCCAGAGTTCCCATGCAGCGGTAACCTGTCCCGCCAGATAAGCCGGATTATGCGCGTGCGACGCATATGCCTGGCCAGGTCCAATGGAAGCCTGAGCCGCGTCCTGTGCAGCGGATCTCGGTCCAGGTATGGGAATGACCTCCGCACCGTAAACAGCAATTTGTTGAAGTTTTGCTGGGGAGGCATAGGCTGGTACAAAGATCTTCGCAGGAATGCCAAAACGGGCAGCATGCGCAGCCAGGGAAGCCCCTGCATTACCGGAGGAATCCTCGGAAACGGATCCCACACCCATATGAACGAGCTGGTTGACCATGGCGTTCACGCCGCGGTCTTTGAACGATCCAGATGGTGAAAGGTACTCCAGTTTAAAATGAATTTTGCGACCTAATAACTGAACGGATACCAGCGGCGTCCATCCAATGCCCATCCGCACCAGTGGTGTCTGAATATCCAATCCGAGGAATACGCCATAGCGCCAGATAGATCGATCCCGCGTCTTGACCTTTTCCGCTTCAAAGTTCGGTGGAAGAATCGGCTCCCATGCGCCGCCGCAGGGACAGCGCCAGTCCTGAAGGTGAAAATCTGTCTCTCTACCACAATCATAACAACGAACACGCATGTCTGGTTACCTTAAAGCTATTGTATCAAGTAAATCAACCTTCAAGAATTGCTTCATGACCATTATAATGAAGTTGTCATTTGTTATGGAACTCTAGTAATTATACAATAAGGCCATCATCTCAGCGATTGGAGGAATGACAATGCTTAAAGCTGCGGTAATCGGGGGCGGATCTACTTATACCCCTGAACTTTTGAACGGGTTCATTGCTCGCCAGGATTCATTCCCACTGGATGAACTCTGGCTGATGGATATCGACCCTGAAAGATTGTCAATTGTGGGCGGCTTCGCCCAGATGATGGCAGAAACGAACAAATCCAGGTTCAAAGTTATCCTCAGCACCGACCAGCGCGACGCGATCCGTGATTCTGCTTATGTGATCACCCAACTGCGCGTGGGTAAGATGCAAGCTCGCCGTGAAGATGAATACCTGGGTAAACGACACGGTCTGATCGGACAGGAGACGACCGGTGTGGGCGGTATGGCAAAAGCCCTTCGCACCGTCCCGGTCATCCTTAACATTGCAAAGGAGATGCGTGACCTTGCTCCGGAGGCACTCCTGGTCAACTTTGCCAACCCTTCCGGACTCGTGACCGAAGCGCTGTTCCGTTATGCCCCTGATGTCGCGTCTGTGGGTGTTTGCAATGTGACCATCACAACGAAGATGGAAATGATCAAACAAATTAAAGAAAAAATGGGCATGAAGATTGATCCACAACGGGTCAATATCAAAGTCCTCGGCTTGAACCACCTGACCTGGTTCTATGGCTTTGAAATAGACGGACAAGACTACTGGCCGGCAATCATGCAGGCGATCATCCAGGAAGCAGGCCAACAGGAAGAACTCCATTTTGATAAACGGACGCTGGAGTCGCTCCAGATGCTGCCAAATTATTATTTAAGGTATTTTTACTATACGAAGCATATGCTTAAAATTCAGGAAAGCTGGCCGCCTTCACGCGCTGAGGAAGTTCTTGAGCTCGAAAAAGAACTGCTTGATTATTACCGTGATAAAAATAACTATGAACCGCCTGAGAGCCTGATAAAACGCGGCGGTGCATACTACTCAACTGTGGCAACCCAGTTATTGAACGCTCATCATAATGACCTGAACGAGATCCACGTGGTGGATGTTCGGCATCGTGGAGCCGTTCCCGGTTGGGATCCGGACTGGGTGCTTGAGTTGCCCTGCCGGATCAGTGCAAGCGGAATTCACCCCCTGCCCGCACAACCTCTGCCACCGGTATGCACTGGTCTACTGACGCAGGTCAAGGAATATGAAATCCTGACTGTTAAAGCTGCTGTTGAAGGCGATCTGAACGCTGCCTACCAGGCTTTACTCGCGCATCCTCTCGGACCTCAAGCAGATCAGATCCAGGAGGTTCTGGATGATATGCTTGAGATCAACCGACCTTATCTCCCCCAGTTCTATAGATGAGCCTTTTTGAAATGGAGAAAATCCTCGATGATGACATCCAATAAGCAGTATCTCCTGGGGATCGATACCGGTGGGAGTAAGACGCATGCCCTGATCGCCGACCTTTCGGGGCGAGTTCTGGGATTTGGCGAGGCTGGCTGCGGTAACTATGAAACGATCGGCCTGGATGGCTTTAGTAAAGCCCTGCAAAAAGCATTCAAACAAGCGATTGACACCGCAGACGTTGGTAAAGAGGATATCCTCAGCATGGGATTCGGCATCTGCGGATACGACTGGCCTTCCGAGAGACCGCTGATGATCCAGGGTATTGAATCTCTGGGTGTTGATGCTCCCTATCAATTTGTCAACGATGTGATGATCGGCTTGATTGCTGGTGCACCCGCAGGCTGGGGCGTGGCTGTTGATGCAGGTTCCGGGAACAACGTCAGGGGCCGGGACGCATACGGAAAGATGGGACAGATCACTGGTAATGGGATGATGGCGGGTGAATTCGGCGGCGCAGGCGAATTGCTCTGGCTCGCAGCCGTCAATGTTATCTACGCCTGGACTCAACGCGGTCCCAAGACGGCTTTGACGCAGCTCTTCATGGACTTTGCTGAAACGGCATCAGAATCAGAAATGATTGAAAAAATGATCTTAAAGCAGGTGCATTTTTCACCATTTCTGGCAGAATCGGTGATTAAACTGGCTTATGAGGGAGATCAGGTCTCAGAAGAAATTGTTAATTACTCGGCTTCTGAACTGGGCAAGAACACGAATGCCGTGATCCGCCAGCTTGAACTCCAGGAGCAGGACTTTGACCTTATCTTGATTGGGAGTGTTTTTAAGGCGGGTGAGATTTACCTTTCCCCATTCACGGAAACCGTGCATGGTTTCGCACCCGGGGCGCACCTGATCAACCTGGAAGTACCGCCCGTGGTCGGCGCTGTCCTGCTGGCCGCTGAGACGGCGGATATCGATCCGGTTTCGATCCGGGAGACATTGATCACATCCATACAAAACCTGCTATCAAACCAGTGATAAATATTAGATCTTGATGTATACTTTCTAGCTGCAAAGGGATCATTCTTCACCATAATTGTAAAAATATGGATCCCAGACAACCATTTTTAATAAACTCAGGAGTGAGCACATGACCAAATTAGCCATCCTCGGCGGGGAACCCATCCGGTCAAAACCATACCCTCAATGGCCTGTATTCGATCAACGTGATATAGACGCAGTCACCCAAACGATACAATCCGGACGTTGGGGAGGTTTCCCATACCCGGGACCCAATACAGCAGCATTCGCAGAGAAATTCGCTGAGCTTCAGGGCGCGCAAGATGCCGTCCCGATGATGAACGGTACGATAACCATGGAAGTCGCTCTGCGGGCTGCCGGGATTGGCTGGGGGGATGAAGTCATCGTCCCTGCATACACCTTCCAGGCGACAGCATATGCCCCAATGGTTGTCGGTGCAATCCCAGTAATCGTGGATATCCATCCGGATACCTACTGCATCGATCCCGAATGGGTTGAAGCCGCCATCACGGAGAAAACCCGAGCAGTGATCGTTGTTCACCTCGCCGCTCAGATGACGGATATGGACGCAATCATGGTAATCGCTGAAAAACATGACCTGGTGGTAATCGAAGATGCCGCTCATGCACATGGCGCAGCCTGGCGTGGGATGGGTTCCGGGACGATCGGCGATTTTGGGTCCTTCAGCCTCCAGTCTGCCAAGGCGCTCACAACCGGTGAAGGCGGTGTTCTGCTCTGCAAGGATGCACACATGGCACAACGGGCTGCCAGCATCATCGATTGCGGGCGACCGAAAGATGCCGAGGGTAAAGAATTCACCATGGGCGTCAACTACCGCATGTCAGAGATCCACGCAGCCCTTGGTCTGGTTGCCCTCGAGCGCTTCCCAGAACAATTCGAACAGCGCGCTGCTATGGCAGATTACCTTGAAGAATGCCTGAGTGAAATCCCTGGCGTCCGAATGCTAAAACGCGACCTGCGCCATACCCGCCGCAGCCTGTACCGCTATGTATTTAAGATTGATCCTGAATATTTTAACTGTGATCATGATATTTTCTGCAAAGCGCTTTGTGCTGAAGGTATCCCGGTGGACACCGGCTACCCGGGCATGCATAATTATGAGCTCTTCCAACCAGCGCTATCCAAACTACCTGTACCATCCGCATTCCCTGAGTATTTCGATTTTAATAACATATCTTTCCCAGTCGTGGAGCGCGCCAGCCGGCAGGAGTCCATCTGGATGGGCGAATCCATCTTCCGATCCGGTGAGGAAGGCGTGGATGACCTGGTAAAAGGCATTCAGAAACTGGTCGAAAATCGAACTGCACTGGCAAAGCTGGAAAGGGCAAATAATTAGGTAAGAAGTCAGATATAGGGAGAAACAATCTCGGAATCATTCTAGCCTCAACATCAGATGAGACTAGGACAATACCAGAATTACTCTCAGTAATCACTTACCCTATTCTAATATTCAGCTCAGCGGATAACCTATTCATCCTGACACCAGATTAATATCCCAAAGCACATCCATCCTTGCGCGGGTCAGAGCCTGCGGTTAACATGCCGGTGTCTGGATTACGTTTAATGATTTGTCCACCTCCAAAGATTGCACGCTTCCGTCCGCTGACAGGTGAAATCTGGTGTCCTTTTTCACGCAGAATTGTCACGTCATCTATGGTGAACCCTTTCTCAAGGTAAACCTCTCCCCCAGGATCATCTGCGCCTACACCAGACCCCGCATTCACGTTCAGGCAGAAGCGAGGCATATCCAACGCTTGTTGCGGATTAATATTAAGATCAATCAGATTTGAAAGAACCTGTAAATGCGCCTGGGGCTGCATGAAGCCGCCCATAATCCCAAAACTCGCAAATAACTCGTCATCTTTCACTAAGGCTCCGGGGATGATTGTATGGAAGGGTCGTTTACCCCCCGCCAAAGCATTGGGGTGTTCAGGATCAAGGTTGAACAGCGCTGCCCTATTTTGCAGGAATACGCCCGTACCAGGCACAACAAGCCCCGTTCCACCGCCCATATACAAGCTGTTGATAAAAGAACAGGCATTACCCTGTGCATCAACAACACTAAGGTACACCGTATCATCGCCAACAGGCGTAATATCTGTGGACAGTTCTCTGATCGCATTCCTCATCTGAATTTTTTCACGTCGAGATTCCACGTATGAGTCTGATAAGAGCTGCTCATAAGGGACTTCATTGAAATGCGGGTCTGAAACCCAAGCCAGGGCTTCTGTGAATCCCAATCGCATGCATTCAATTAATATGTGCGTACGATCAGCATTATTCATTTCCCCCAGGGGAAACCCTTCGGCTATCCTGGCTGCCATAACTGCTGCTAAGCCCTGCCCATTTGGTGGACATTCATATAACCTGACGCCATGGTATTCCGCCCAGATAGGCTCCACCCATTCTGCTCTGAATCCTGCCAGGTCTGAAAGTTCAAGCCAACCGTCATAACGCTGAACATGATCACAAAGTTGTTTGGCGAAATCCCCTTCATAGATATATGCTTTTCCTTCATCTGCGATCCCTTGAAGTGTTCTACCTAGCGTAGGTAGTCTTACCAGATCTCCTACCTCTGGCGCCTTTCCATCAACAAGGAATTCATTTCCGCTGGGTTGGGGCGGTCCTGATCGCTGAAGGTGTTTGGGCAGGCTTTCATCCACCGAATCTCGAATTAAGCGCTTTTCCATTAACTTCCACCCTGAACCGATCCACTCTGTGAGGGGATATCCATCTAACGCATAGCTGATTGCTGGTGAAAGTACATCAGAAAAGGACATCGTGCCGAAGCGCTCAAGAAGCGCAGACCAACCAGCAACGGTTCCGGGTACACTTACCGCATGACCTGTGAACAAGGGATATACCTCATATCCAGCCTTGTGCAAGTCAGCGATTGATGCAGCCTTGGCCGCTGGCCCACTGCCATTAAGAGCAAATACTTTCTTTTTTGTTGCATCCCAGTAAAGCGCGAAGCAGTCTCCCCCAACACCAGTTGAAAAAGGCTCCACAACATTCAATGTAGCTGCCATTGCAACAGCCGCATCAGCTGCATTTCCACCCGAACGGAGGATATCCAACCCGGTCAATGTAGCCAGCGGCTGGCTGGACGCAGCAATCCCCCGGGATGCGATCACATTGCTTCGGCGAGAACGAAACTCGAAATCATACTGCATGCGTCACTCCTGAATAACAGTAACGATTAAAGTATTTTAAGATTATACTTTAAGGTACAGTTAATGTTTGAGGTGCTTTAATGAAATCTGGGTTTAAGACACTTCCCGGTTGGCTCGGTACGACCATCATAACCCTTTTGAATGGTTTATGGATGGTATGGGGCATTGGTGAAGCCTTCTACGAGGGCTGGGGGGTCCCGGAGACGCCCTGGTTCCTGTACATGAGTATTGTTGTTGCTGCGCTGCTGTTCAGCGTTCTGGCCATTCTTTTCCCATATATCGGCGGCGGTTTACTGGTCCTTGCCGGGCTAGCATTTGCTATCTGGTGGCTTTTGCCGGGAATATCACAGGGTCTTTACACACTTTCCACAATAGTTGGCAGGCTGTTCCTTTCAGCGGGTTTTACTATCGTTGGCGTGATGTTCATCCTGGATGGGAGCCTGAACCCGCGGGAAAAAGGCAAACATAAGCCCTGGATACTGAAAAACGTCCGACTCCTGGTCGCCATAGGGATACCCATTGTAATTGGAGCGATCATTGCTGCTTGCAACCTCCCGACAGTCCTGACACGGATGGATGACGGTGACCGGTCAGCACGCCTGATCGAAGGTAAAGACGTTGCCCTGGTCTGGGCACCCGAAGGTCCTGGTTGGAATTGGAAACAGGATTTCGGCGGCTATCCAAGCTGGGATGCGCTGGCATCCTATGGCATTGAACCCATTGAGCTTGACACGGACAAATTGCCAGATCGGCACGCGGACGAGTCGGATATGGCTGCAACTGGACTGTGCGCATACCTAGATGAATCCGGTGAAAACTTGATGGATGCGCCGCAATACATCTGGCGGATGCCGTCCGTTGAAGAAATCGCAGGGTCGCTTGCACTTCATCATGAAAACGCGGGATGTACCTGGTACGGTGAAGATGGGAAACTGGACTGTACACTCAACCCGGATAAGGAAACACCGCTGTGGGCGCCGGATGATGAGCCAGTTTATTACTGGGCGGCGGATGCTTATAATGATGAGGAAGCCTATTATGTGAGTTACACAGGATATGTCAATTACCAGCCCAAAAGCTGGGGGAACCCCCGTCACGGTTATCGTTGCGTCAAAGAGCCCTAATACGAACCGTTTCTTTCCAAAACACATAAAATAAACATCAAAGTACAGTAATTATACTGAAAGAACCGATTAATCTACACGAAATTTTTGCAAAAAGTGTTTGACAGCCTCTTACTTTAAAAATTAACAAAAAAGAGATGCACGATATCTATCATGCATCTCTGATCTAATTAATGTTCAAGTTCTTACGCGATCACCTATTCCTTGTCCGACCCTTCAAGCTGACCGTTAATTGTCTTCAGGCGTGATTCCAACCAACTTTTCTCGGACTGTAGAGATTCTTTATCATTGAACACCGGTCTGGGCCACCAGAATCCTCGACCGCCGCCGCGTCGACCACGGCGAAAACCGAAAAATCCGTATCCTCTTCCAGTGCCGCCCTGACCGCATGGCCCCAATCCCCTACCGATTGGACCTGTACCTTCTGGTCCTGTACCGTCATAACCTGGCATTGTAAACTCCTTTCATTCATCCAGCAATTTGATTAATTCGTTAATTCGTTCCGATGTTTCCACCAGAGAAGCCCTGGCACGTTTGAGCGCTGCCCGGCCTTCCTCCGTGATGGAATACACCCTGCGAGGTGGCCCCTGTGTGCTCTCCGAATCCCAATCCGAGGTTGCATAACCTATTTCTTCATAATCTCTCAGTATCCGGTAGATCACGCTGGGATTGACCTCGCTTAAAGCCAATCTGTCTAATTTCTCCAGCAACCCATACCCGTGTAGAGGCCCATCTTTCAGGAAAGCTAATAACGCTGGTTCGATCAGACGCACATCCATTAAGGAATGGCTGCCTATCCAGCGCCGCCCACGCCCCAAGCCGCGCCCGCGCCCCCTGCCCCCTCCACGGCCAAAATTCTGACCGCTCTCGAAATCAAACTCGTCTTGTGTCATGGTCATTTATCCTTTGTACTATATAATAATATACTATATACATTTTGTCAATAGTGTGTCATAATATATTCATCGTTATAATACATTTATAAATTGATAAGGAGAATAACACATGATAATTTTAATCTCGTCTAATGATGGAAATATAGAAAACAGGGTCAATCCACGCTTTGGTCGTTCACCATGGTTCATCCGCTATGATACGGAGGATGAAACCTGGCAAGCATTTGAAAACCAAGCTGTTTCACAACGTGGTGGTGCGGGTGTCGCCGCAGCCCAATTTGCAGTTGACCAGAAAGTCCAGGCAGTCATCAGCGGCCATTTTGGGCCAAATGCATCACAAGGGCTCTCTGCAGGGGGGATTGAGATGTTCACCTTCGATTCCGATCAGGCAACCGTCCAGGAAGTGATCGCATCCTTCAAGTCAAATGATCTCACCAAGGTTTCCTGAGAGGTTAACTTTATGAAAATAGCCGTCGCCAGCGGTAAGGGCGGCACGGGCAAGACCATGGTCGCCACCAGCCTGGCAGCCAGCCTTGCGCCACGCCTCAGCGTCCAGTTCCTGGATTGCGATGTTGAAGCACCGAACGCCCACCTTTTCCTGAAACCAGTGATAAACCAGGTGACACCGGCAGTGATTCAACTGCCTGAGATTGATAAGGCGCGCTGCACCGTCTGCGGCAGATGCATACAGGTTTGTGCCTACAACGCCCTGGCTAAGATCGGGGAAAACATCCTTGTTTTCCCCCAGCTCTGCCACGGCTGCGGGAGCTGCACGCGCCAGTGCCCGGAAAAAGCGATTATCGAAGTCCCCAAGCAAATCGGCACGATCAGCCTTGGAAAGACTGCGGGGGATATTTCTTATGGGATGGGCGAACTGTCCATCAGCGAACCTATGCCAACCCCGATCATCAACCAGTTGAAAGCTTCGTTCAGTGATGATGGCGCGGACCTGACCATCCTCGATTCGCCTCCGGGCGCATCCTGCTCCGTTGTCGCCACCGTCCATGACGCCGATTTCGTCCTGCTGGTTACCGAGCCCACCCCGTTTGGGTTGCACGACCTCAAACAGATGCTGGGCGTGGTTGCTCAGACCGGGACACCGGCCGGCGTGATCGTCAATCGCGAGGGTATTGGCGGTACCCCGGTTGAAAACCTCCTTTTCGAACACGATATCCCCATCCTGCTCACAATCCCCTTCCGGATTGAGATTGCGGAAGGCCTTGCAGCCGGTGAACTGCTGACGGATATCCTGCCGGAATACAAAACCAGGTTCATAGATATATTCAATGTCATCCAGAATAAGCTCAAACAACCGGAGGGAACGAAATGATAGATAAGATCCCTCAAGTCAAGCAGCTTGTCATCCTCAGCGGTAAAGGTGGCACGGGGAAGACAACCCTCAGCGCAGCCCTGATGCACCTCCTGTCTGAATCCCCCTTTGAGGGCGTGTTCGTTGACGCCGATGTTGACGCTGCCAATCTTGCCCTGGTCACCGGCGCACAGATCCTTGAAACGCATCTCTTCGCGAGCAGCCAGAGTGCCTTCATTGACCCTGGATTATGCATTGCCTGCGGTATTTGCGAGCAGGTCTGCCGGTTCGGTGCGATTCTTCCTCCTATTACTGAGCAGGAGGTTTACCAGGTCAAGGATCTGCTCTGCGAAGGCTGTGCGGCCTGCGTCCACACCTGCCCGGAGTCGGCTATCGAGATGGTCCAGCAGGAGGACGGCGAGTGGTACCACTCTCTGACCCCCTACGGGCATCAATTCCATGCGGAATTGTTCCCTGCGGCCGAAAACACAGGCAAGCTGGTCACAACGATCAAGCAGCACGCCAAGCTCTACGCGGAAGACCACCATATTCCATTGATGCTCGTGGACGGTCCACCCGGGATCGGCTGCCCGGTCATTTCAGCCAGCGCAGGCGCAGACCTAGCGCTGTTGGTTGCTGAACCGGGTGTTTCAGGCATCCACGACCTGGAACGCATCATCAAGACCCTTCAGCATTTTCGCATCCCGGCGCTTATCTGCGTCAACAAGGCGGATCTCTATGAACGGGGTACGCAAGACATCCGTGTGCTTGCTGAGGCGTACGGCTATCCAATTGTAGGCGAAATACCCTTTGATGAGTCCATCCCGCACGCCATGGTGCAGGCACAGCCCGTCACCCTGTTCAAACCGCATAGTAAAGCGTCCATTGCGATTAGAAGAATCTGGAAAAACATCCGGGATGCACTTTTTACAAAAGGAGCGACCGATGATTGACACGGATTTACTTCATCAGGACGTCCTGGAAGCGTTGAGAAAGGTCATTGACCCGGAGACGGGTGTGGATGTAGTGCGCATGCGCCTGGTCCTGGACCTTCAAATCCACCCTGACGGGATCGCTGAATACATCTTCCGACCTTCCTCCCCCCTATGCCCGATCGCCCTGACCCTGGTCATGTCCATCATTGAAGCGGTCAAGTCGGTCGAAGGGATCACGAACCAGAAGGTAACCGTGGTGGACTACGCCGGCGCGGATGAACTCAACCGGATCCTGGCGACCCTGCCGCTTTCAAGCAACATGAAATGAGAATATTAATTAGTTGGGAAATTGAATCTCGTTGAATATTAGCCACCTGTTGTCTCTCGCTAGCCGATTAGTCGTTCGCTAATTGGATTTCATCGCCCGTTGACAGCGATTCCATGATTGCTGCCAGCAGCCGTGTCGAGAAGACGAGATGATTCATATTTTGTGAATCAATGTCTTTGCTTTCAATTGCGTCAATGAAAGCTTTCATGCCAAAATAATAGCATCGCGCATCGCTCAGGAAATATGTTTTCATCAAGTGTTCAGGGTTCAGGATCACCTGCGGCAGTTTAAAATCCGGTGTCGACTGGAGGACGACGGTACTGCTGGGATAACAAACTAGATGATTAATATTTTCCTCGTATCGATATGATCTGACGGATACTGCATCATCCCCAAAAATTGCCGCACACAGGTCTGTGAGATGGCTGCCGTAGAAACGATACCCATCAAAAGGGCTGTTGATGTTCGCACGGTAAGCAATTGACCCAAAACTTGACCGCTTTGATAGATCAGCCAGGAGATTTATTTGGGGGTCAAAACACAATGTTGAACCACCTTGAGCCACAACATTGTGCTTCCTGCTTGCCTCAACGATGTCAAGTGCTTCATCCTCGGTGATGGTAAATGGCTTGTCAATGAAAACCGGTTTACCCGCTTCGATACACGCCATTGCCGGTTTATAATGCCGCTCTCCAAATCGATACGTGATCAGGACAATATCGCTTTGGTCAATCAATTCTTCGAGATCTTCACAGTCGTGAGTAATTTGAGCTTTTTCGAGAACATACGGCAGCCGGTCAGGTTCATCATCCGCCAAGATATACTCAACTCTATATCCATTAATTTCGTTTTTCACATTGAATAGTGAGCCAAAAAATTCCGCATGTTTACTTTGACAACCAATAATGCCAATTTTTTTATGCATACTTTTTATCATGTTAATTATTATAACCTTTATGCTGCCGGCATGTCATTTTGAAAATATTCAGATTGTGTGTCAATTTTTCTGTAAATTAGTCACAGACCCATTCAGAATTTGATACTATTCTAACTCGATTCAATTCTCAAATAAATCCTGCCATATTCCCAATCATCATTTGTTTCCATCAAGATAG
>Ga0272443_10003067_pt1 | contig 20215 bp, 28 predicted proteins | sample SSMAcet12_FD_193581 | JGI IMG/M metagenome (GOLD analysis project Ga0272443, IMG submission 193581) | Marine sediment archaeal communities from Little Sippewissett salt marsh, Falmouth, MA, United States - SSM-Acet-12 | ecosystem: Environmental > Aquatic > Marine > Wetlands > Sediment ... | reverse complement strand
AGAATTAATTGAAGAAGCTTCTAGAATTTCATTTGTATTTTTTGAATAATCTTCTAAATCATCAATATAATTATCAGAAAGTTTATCTGCTCTTCTCACTCTATATCCTGAATCTGAAAACTCTCCAATATAATTTGCTGAAGCTCCACAATCTCCTAAAGACATACAAAAATCATTTATTTGTTTTGTAAAATCATCATCAAAACATCCTTTGTTTTTCCATTCATCATCTCCAACTTTTTTAATTTTAGCAACAGTACACTTAATATTTGCAATTCCACAAACACTTTTTGCATATTCTGGATTATCTTCTAAATTAAATCCTTTTGGAATTTTTGGAACACAGAACTTAAAATCAACTTTTGCATCTTTTACATCAATTTTCTTTACATAACAATCTGGATTTTCTCCACACTTTTTCATGCCATTATCTTCTGCATTATATTGAATACATAAATCAGCAGTATTTGTTCGGCAAACCGCATTACTTATTTTTTCTCCATCTACACTAGTTATTCGGGATTCTTCACAAATTAAATCTCTTTTATCTCCACAAGAAACATTATAAATTTCTCCTTGATAACACCACAATTTAAAATGCCGACTTCCAGGAGTTGAAACACTTCTTAAATATCCTCTGTCTCCTTTATCAGGATTAACAGCTCCTTGATAATAGCACCAACTTTCTCCGTGTTGTCTGAGATTTCCATTATTATCAACACAAGAAGCTTGCTTACAAACAACATCTTGTTCTGAATCCTTTAGTTTTTCTGTAAATGTTTTATTTCCACAAACATAAGAATTTAATAATAAATTACAATTTCCACAAGTATCTGAATTTGCTTTATTTAAAACACAAGATTCTGATTTTAAAAGAACTTTTCCATTATTCCAACTATGTTCTTTTTGACTTAAAGAACTTCCTTCATAAATATTTTCTTTATTTCCACAACTATCTATCCAATAAACTTCATCTAAGCCCTCTACGCAACTTGTAGTTATTTGTTTTTCACAGTTTGTTTCTAAATCTGGATTAGAACATAAATAGTTTTCATAAAATTCTCCATTTAATTCAGAGCATTTTAATTTAGTTGCGAATTTACAATTTTCATTTAAAACACAAGCTCCTTGAGCCTGAGTCCGAGTTTCTGCCCAGCACAAGAATTCATTATTTATTTCTGGTTTAAAATCTGTTAAAACTCCAGTAGTTTCCTGAATTCTTTTGCATTTTTGTTCTGTAATAAAATAAGATTGTTCTGCTGTTAAACAACATCCAAGTTCACATTCAGGAATATTTTTTAAGCTCCAATTTCCTCCAAAATCTTCACAGGATTTTTTTGGAGAATTAGTTAAACAATCTCCTTCTATTGGATTATAACAGGTTCCTAATCTACACTCTGCAACATTCTCTCTTGAATTCTTAACACAAGTTCCATTGCATAATTCATCACAGGTTTCTGCTGGAAACTCTTGACAAATTTCTCCATTATTTGATTTCAAACAAGTGCTTATAAAATTCTCGCTCGCAGAAACCAATCCTTTGTCTGCTTCATGAATAATAAATGAAAAAGTAAAACTTATTGTCATAACTAAGATTATTTGTATCATTACTCTTACATAAGGTTTTTTCCAAATCATCCTAGAGCACATCCTCTTATTGCAATATTTAATTTTTCCTGAGTTTTTGTATCTAAAATACTATAAACTTTTGTTGAATCTGAAAAAACTTTTAATTCAATTAAATATCTTGGATAAAGATTCATATAGCCTAAATACTCAAAATAACAAAACTCTGCCTCGTTTTTTGCAATATTATTTGCAATAGACGCTAATTCATATAAGGATGTTTTATACTGAAGCTTTAAATCTTCAAAACTCAAAACCTCTTCTGCTTTTGTAATTGAGACGCTTTTGTTTATATTTAGAAAAATATTCTCAGGAGCAAGAACAATCTCAAACTCTTTTTCATTTTCAAGAGAAACTTCATATCCTAAATCTTCAAAGTTTTCTTGAAGTTCTTGAAAACAAGAATCTATTACTGGATTAATATTATTTTCTAATTCTAATTTTATTTCATTTAAAAACATCGGATGTTGATTTATGCAAGGCCCATATAATCCAATATTCTTACACAAATAACTAACTTTTTCATCTGAATATGAATGAAAATTTTCTGGATTAAGAAATCCTCCTTGGCTTAAAACTTTATTAACAGAATTTCTCATTTCTTCTTTAATGCACATTTCCATGAAATTTTTTGGATTTTCTTCTGCTCCTGGAAGATTAAAAATATCTCTTCTAAAAAAAACTAAAACAAACAAAGATGCAACTAATAAAATAGCAATTATAATAAACATTGTAACTTGTGCTTTATTATTCATTTTAATTGATATATTGCCTCCTCAATTACGTGAGATTTATTTCTGTATTTTCTTTTTTTAAGAAGTCTTTTTATTTTTTTTATAATCTCTTCATCAACTGTTGCGGAAATTCTCTTTTTCATCTATTAAAGTAATACTTTATATTACAAAATGTACTTGGTATTACTAACTTAAAGTGCTATATAAACCTTACTAAAAAATATTTATAGAGATTAGTCCTCGTTTTCAACACGCGGAGCAAGAATAAAATTAATTTCCATATGTTCTGGTTTAAACTCAATTCTTAATGGACAATCATTTGAAAATTTTAATACTGTTTTTTCTGAAATTTTAGCTGCCTTTAAAAATTTCTGAAGATATTCTAAACTATATCTTGCTTTTGCATTTTCTCCTTGTATAGATGCTTCATCTCCAGAAAACTCAGATAAAGCAGAATTTATTGCTTTTGCTTCAATTTGAAATTTATTATCCTTTAAAATAAAAGAACAAGCATCTGAAATAACTAAACAGTCTTCTACTGAAGCAATAAAATCAACAGAATTTAATTCTATTTTTGAAGTATATTCTAAATTTGGAACAGGTTTTTCTTCACTATCTATTTCAATTAAATTAAGATTAAAATTTCTCTTAATTCTATCTTGAATTTGAATGTTTAGCATATTTTCTTTTTTTTCTAAAATTAATATGCTTCCAGAACCACATCTTTTTAGAATTTTTTTTAAATTATCTAAATTAACTCCCAGCACTTCTTCATCTGTTTCAAATTGTGAAAAAGCTGTTTTTGGAAGTTTAAAATCTATCATTGCAACACTTGCAGGATCTATTGCAGTTATGCTTAATCCAAACTCATTAACCCTTATTCTAACTTCAAGAACTAATTCAGAAATAATATCTATAATTTTTGACAATAGTAAAGGATTTTCTAATTTCAATAGCATTTTTATAAAAACACGATATTGCTTTTAAGCATTATTATTATTGAGTATAAGGTATTTTTTTAAAGTTTGTATCTATTTATTATTATGTCTGAAATAAGTTTTAAGGAAAAAAGAATTAGATCAATAATTCAGTTATACTATTCTCGTCCAGAAATACAAAAAGCAATCTTTGATTTTTCTAAGAATCGAGAGATTTCTCCAAGATATTTTGAAGGTTTTGGAAGACGTCCAGATAGTTTGCAATATTTAGGAGATATATTCCAACTAGTAAAAAAAGGAGCAACATCTTTTCATTGTTCAGAAGAAATCTGGGAAGATCCATTAAAAATACAAACAGGCATGAATGAAAAACAATTAAATGAATTAAGAACTGGTTGGGATTTGTTAATAGATATTGATTGTAAATGGTTTGATTATAGTAAAAAAGCAGCACAAGCAGTAATTAATGTTTTTAAGCAACACGGAATAGAAAATATTGGATGTAAATTTTCTGGCTCTAAGGGATTTCATATAATTCTTCCTTGGAAAGCAATTCCTGAAAAAATAGGAGGAGAATTTTCTAAAAATCTCTTTCCTGAACTTCCAAGAAAAATAATTGCATACATAAGACACAAAGCAGAACAAGAAATGCTAAAGCTTCTTCCAGAAAATTTCTATGAGGAATTTAAAAATGCCAAAGTAAAAAAAGGAATAAAATGCAACAAATGCAGAGAAATTTCAGAAAAATATAATGTTGCTGTTTATCTCTGTCCAAGATGCCGTAGAAAAGAATTTAGAAAGGTTTTAAGTCAAGACAAAAAACAATACAAATGTCCAGAATGTAACAAACTCTATGAAATAATAAAATCAGAAGAAATTTATGAATGCAAAAAATGCAATATTTCTTCTAAAGAAAATCCAGATAATTTTTCTCAGAGCATTGAAATAGATTTATTTGAAGTTCTTGGATTAGATTTAATTTTAGTTTCTCCAAGACATTTGTTTAGAATGCCTTATTCTCTTCATGAAAAAACATCTCTTTCAAGCGTTGTAATTGATAAGAATAATGTGGCTAATTTTGAAATTCAAAATGCAAGTCCTTTAAATATTCAAATAAAAAATTTTCTTCCAGATGCAAAAGAAAATGAAGCAAATCATTTAATTAGAGAAGCATTGGATTGGACAAAAAATAATGAAATTCAATCTGGTATTTCAAAAGAAAAAATTACAGGAAAATACGCAGATTTTAAACCAATAAATCTGAAAAAAGTAACAGATTCTCAATTTCCTCCTTGTGTTAGAAATATTCTTAAAGGAGTTAATGATGGAAAAAAAAGAGCCTTGTTTGTTCTTCTTAATTTATTTCGTTCTATTGGACTTCCAAAAGAAGAACTTGAAAAAAAGATTTATGAATGGAATAATAAAAATAATCCTCCTTTAAAACAAGGATATATTAAAAGCCAATTAATTTGGAGTTATAGAAGAAAACCAATAATGCCTCCAAATTGCAGAGAATTTTATCAGGGCATTGGAGTTTGTGTTCCAGATAATCTTTGCATAAAAGTAAAAAATCCAGTTAATTACGTGATTAAAAAAAATTTTTCTCAAAATAACACTAAATTTAAAAAGAAGAAATAGCTATTTATAATATGAAAAAGAGGCTGTTAATATTATTTATATTACTTCTTAGTTTATCTTTTATTTCTGCTCAAAATTCATCTACAGACATTCAAGGGCAAATTGATTTAGCTTATGATTGTTTAGATGGAAAAGCACAATGCTCTTCACTTTCAGCTGTTGAAAGAGTTTTCTCTTTATTATCAATTGGAAAATGTAAAGCAGAAGTAATTGCAGATTCTTTAAATTCTGAATGTTGGCCAAATTCAGGATGTGATTTGGTTTTAACTTCTCAGGCAATTTTAGCTCTTGATAAAACAAGTGCAGATACTAGTTTAGCTGAACAATGGTTAGTTTCTCAAAATACTACTCCTTCTGATTTAGAATGGTATTTACAAATTGAAAGCAATTTAGAAACAAGATGCGAAATAACTTATTCAGGTTCAACAAACAAGGTTATTGTAAGAGAAGATAAAACAATTAATACTGGAGCAGGAAGTTGTCTTTCTTTATCTTCTGGAGATTGGTGGTTAAAAGTTTCTCCTTCATGTTATGATAGAGAATTTGAAATCTCTTGTGATGAAGCATTTAAAACAAACCTATTATTTAAAAGAAAAACTTCTTCTATACTGCATGTTTCAGAACAAACTTCTTCTGCATCTGCATTAGGAACCACAACTGAAAAAATAAATTCTGCTTGTTTTATGCAAGATGGAAAATGTGATTATGAAGGAAGTTTATGGGCAACTCTAATTCTTAACTATAAAGGTTATAATATTGATAGTTATATTCCCTATTTAACTACAATGGCAGATGAAAATAATAAATATCTTCCAGAATCTTTTTTATATATTTTAACAGGACAAGATGATTATAGAAACAATCTTCTGTTAAAACAAAAGAGCAATAAATTTTGGGATGAATCAGGAAATAAATTTTATGATACTGCTATAGCTTTAATGTCAATTACAGATGAACCTCAAGAAAAAACTCAAGCCAAGGATTGGCTTTTAGAAATACAAGATTCTAATGGATGTTGGCAAGGAAATGTAAAAAATACAGGATTTTTACTTTATTCGCTTTGGCCAAAAAGTTCTACTTCAAGTGTTTATGATTGTGAAGATTCAGGATATTATTGCCTTGCTGAATCAACATGTCAAGGAGATATTTTAGATAATTACAAATGTCCTGGAGCAACTAAATGTTGTTCAACTCCTAAATTAGTTCAGGCTTGTTCAGAACAAAATGGAGAGATTTGCCAGTCTAATGAAAATTGTATTAATGGAAGAACAGAATCTGCTTCAGACTTATCTGCAGGAGAAATTTGTTGTATTGGAGGAACTTGTGAAGAAAAAATCTCAGAAGACGAATGTATAACTTATGGAGGAAATTGCAGAGATTTTGAATGTGAATCAGGAGAAGATAGAGCATACTATGACTGTTCTTATTCTCAAATATGCTGTATTGAAGGAGAAAAACCAAGTTATTGGTGGATTTGGTTTTTAATTATATTAATTATTCTTCTTGTATTAGGAATAATCTTTAGAAAAAAAATAAGACCTTATTATGATAAAATAATCTCTAAATTTAAGAAAAAGCCAAAAACATTTACTCCTTCAAAACCATTTAAAAAAGCTTATCCTCCTATATCTCAAAAGAGAATGGTTTTTCCAAAGCCCAATCCAATAAAAAAACCCGCTAAAAAAAATTCAGATGAATTAGACGAGGTTTTAAAAAAGCTTAAAGAGATGAGCAAATAAATTTATTAAGGCTTTTTTTCTTATTTATTTATGAAAAAGAGAATAATATTTGTGTTTTTGTTTTTATTATTTTTAATGCCTCTTATTTCTTCAATAGAATTTTCTATGAAATCTAATTTTTCTCAAGAAGAAACTTTAATAGCAAAACTTTCAGGAGATTTTACAAAATCAATTCTTAAACAAGATATTAGTTTATACAGAAAACATGTTAGAGTTGGAATAGATGCAGAAGTTGCAAAAATAGATAATGATTATTATATCTATGCTCATCTTTCAGGAAAAAGCCCTGGAAATTATTCTTTGATTATTAAGGATGCTGAATATAAAAAAGGAAGTAGAGAGATTAAAGAAGATTTAATTAAAAATTTTACAATCTCAGAAGAATATGCTGATTTTTATGTGTTTCCTGGATTTGTTTCAACTAAAGACAATTTTAAACTTACTTTAAACAATCTTTATGATAATGAGTTAAATATTAAATTAAATGTAACTCCTATTTATGGGAATGCTGAATTAAATTATGAAGATGAAGAAGAATATGAAATAGTTCTTAAATCTGGAACAAATGAATTAGATTTTGAATTAATTAGTTTAGATCAAGCAAGTGTTAAAAAAATATATTTAATGTCAGAGAATGTAACTTATGAAATTCCAATATCTTTTTTTATTGATGAACAATCTTCACATTCTAAGGTTTATGATTTTGATATTGCTCCTTTTGAAATAGAATTTACTATGTCTACAAATTCAAATGCAACAAAATTAATTTATATTTATAATACTGGAACAGGAACACTAGAAGATGTTAGATTAGAATTAATTAATCTTGCTCCTTTTGTAACTTTATCAGAAGATAGATTTGGACAAATAATTTCAGATTCAAATGCAAACACAGAATTAAAAATTGTTTCTGGTTCTCAAGACAAACTTCAAGGAAAATTAAAAGTAACTGCAAATAACATTGAAAAAGAAATTCCTATTTTAATTAATCTTAAAAAAGGATATAAAGGAGAAATTGAGCAAGATATTGCTACAACTAAAAATTGTGAAGATGAAGAAATAGGAGGAAAAATCTGCTCTGAAAACGAGATTTGTTCTGGACAAGAAATTTATTCACAAAATGGTTTATGTTGTATAGGAGAGTGCAATGCTCAAGTCTCTGGTTCTTATTTAAAATATCTTGGATATCTAATACTAATTGCAGTAATTTTATTTGTTGGATGGTTTTTCTTAAAAAAATACAAAAATGTTAAAACTCCTTTGGATTTGTTAAAAATAGCTAAAGGAGAAAAATTATAGTTTATTCTTTTTTCTCAGAATCTTTATTTTTTAATAAGCTTCTTAATTTGTCTGTTAGAATTTTCTTTTCCATCTGAATAACTCTTGCTATTTCATCATATCCATGAAGCCTTCTTGCCAATTCATTTAAAATAGCTGTAAAAGAACTATTATCTAAAGTTATTTTTTCTGGATAATTAATTTGAATATTCGCAGGCATATACTTGAAAATCAGTATCATTAAATCAAAAGCATTATCAAATTCTAATTCTATTTCTGCAAAGTTTGTAAAAAATTCTTTTTTGTCTTTTAGTTCTTGAGGTTCATTTATTTTTTTATCTTTAATTTCTATTCCTTTTTCTTGAGATATTTTCTCAATTATTTTCTCAAGTGTTTCAACTAAATGTTCTTTGGGTTTTCCTAAAACTTCTATTATTATTGTAGCGTTTATCTTATCTGAATTCATTTTTTTGTTTAAATTTTAATATTAATGCGCCTGTTATAAATATGGAAAAAGCAACTAATCCATATATCAATAGATTTTGATTACTAATTAACTTTGAATTATTGCTTTTTATATCTTTTGTATTGTTATTTAATTTAATTAACTCAATTTCTGGAAGAGATTTTTTTGTTTTTTCAATAGGAATTATCTCTGGTTTTTTTCTTTTGTTTTTATCTTTTTCAGATTCTTGTTCCTTCTCCTCTTCCTCTTCATTCTCACAAACACAAGCTAATCCTTGTTCTTTTATGTCAGCAAGTTTTGTTTCTCCAATACCTGAAACATTAATTAAATCATCCACAGAACTAAATGGACGAGCATCAATAATTTTTTGAGCAGTTGCTTCTCCAACCCAGATTATGTTATCTAAATCTTCTAGTGAAGCAGTATTAATATCTATTTGTCCTTCTGAACAACTAGCAAAAACAAAATTAATTAAAAATAATATAAATAAAAATTTACAAAAAAAACTGAGCAAATTTTTTTCCTTTTTTCTTTGCATTTTCTAAAGTAATAACCCAATTTTTACCTGAATCTTTTAATTGATTTTTATTTTTTAAATTAAGAAATAACCATCCCTCTCTATTAAATCTTAATGCAAGAACAGGAACTAGAGAAAATATCTCTGAAAAAACCATGAATTTTTCTATTTGCTCTTTTGAAATATACTTAAAAGGTTTTTTACTTGATTTTACTTCAATACAATATTTTCTGCCTTTTTTTCCTGCAATTAAATCACATTCTGCATTTTCCATTACTCCGCTTCCTGCAACTCTTACAGCACGATAATTATTTTCAACAAATTTTTGAAAGAGTTCTCTTTCTATTTTTGAACCTTTTGATTTATTTTTTGGCATTTTTAAAATGTATTATTACTATTGCGATTATTGCTCCGATTGTATTAAAAACCAAGTCAAGAGATGTATTAAAATATCCTCCAACATTGGTATTTTTAATTGCAAGAACTGCAAAAAATTCTATTATTTCATTTAATGCTCCAAATCCCATTCCAATTAACACAAGTAAAAAATAAATTAATTTTTTACTAAATCTTTTATTTAAGTGAGGTTTTAACAAATAATATGCAACTAAAGTAGCTACTCCAAATCCATAAGCATGAACTACTTGGTCAAATTTTAAAATAATATCTCCTGAAATATTAAAAAGATTAACTAAAACCAGATTATACATAACATCTCCATTTATTTTTATTCCTCCTCCACACATATGCAAAAATCCCCAAATAGACAAGGCCCACAATATAAATCTATCAAACTTTGTTTTCTTTAATGTAAATAAGATAAGTAAAAAGAAAAAAACTAAAACAGCAATATACCATAAAAATTCAAAGTTTCTAATACTAAGATAATAAAGAGCAAAAGCTAAAACATAGAGAATTGTAAATATCAAAACCCCCCATAATTTTTTTATATTCATTTTATAAGTCACGAGCTTGAAGTGTTCTTCGTCCATTAGCCTTAGCTCTCTTAATAGCTTCTATTAACATCTCTTCAACTTTTCTTTCCATACTCATTCCAACTTCTTCAGCAACACTTGAAACAGCATTTTCTTTATCAAGCTCTTTTACAACTTTCTTGATATTACTTTTTACAATAAGTCCCATTTTATTTTCCTCTCATGAATGGAAAGAGTATAACATCTCTAATAGATTCTTGTTCAGTAAGAAGCATAATCATTCTATCAATACCTAATCCTAATCCTCCTGTTGGAGGCAATCCAATTTCAACAGCATTTACAAAATCTTCGTCATACGGATTTGCTTCTTCATCCCCTTTCTTTAACTTTTTTTGTTGAGATTCTAATAACTCTCTTTGAAGTATAGGATCATTTAATTCAGTATAGGCATTTCCTAATTCAGCACCCATACAAAAAGGTTCAAATCTTTCAATCAATGAACAAAGTTTTTCATCTCTATGAGTTTTACATAATGGAGTTGTTTCTAATGGATGATCTAAAATAAATGTAGGTTGTTCAATTTTATCTTCGCAAAAGTGTTCAAATACTGCTTGCACTAACCACCCCCAAGATTTTTCCTTAAACATAACTTTATTCTTAACACAAAAATCAAGAAGTTTTTTATCATCCATTTGATGAATATCTATTTTTGCAAATTTCTTTATTGCTTGTGCCATTGTTAATCTTTTCCAAGGAGTTTTAAAATCAATTGTTTTTCCTCTGAATTTTATCTTTGTTGTTTTATTTACCTTCTTTGCAACATATTCATATATACCTTCAAATAATTTCATCATATCATTATAATCTGCATATGCTTGATAAATTTCCATCATTGTAAATTCTGGATTATGCCATCTATCTATTCCTTCATTTCTAAAGTTTCTAGCAATTGTGAAAACTTTTTCATATCCTCCAACAACAAGTCTCTTTAAATAAAGTTCAGGAGAAATTGCTAGGAATAAATCCATTTTTAATGCATTTAAATGAGTCTTAAATGGTTTTGCAGCTGCTCCACCATAAACACTTTGCAAATAAGGAGTGTCAACTTCTTCAAATCCTTTCTTAATTAAGAATTCTCTTATAGCTTCTAATATCTGTGCTCTTTTTTCAAAAACTTGTTTAACTTCAGGACTCATAATTAAATCAAGATATCTTTTTCTATATCTGTCTTCTTTATCTTGTAAACCATGCCATTTTTCAGGCAAAGGCTTAATAGTTTTTGAAAGCATTTCTAATTTACTAACAAGAATTGATAATTGTCCTGTTTTTGTTTTTATTATTTTTCCTTCAACTCCTACAAAGTCTCCAGAATCAACATATTTTTTAAACAATTCAAAAATCTTATCTGGAGTTTCTCCTCTTTGAAGAACTATTTGTATTTTTCCACTAGAATCTTGTAAATTTGCAAACGCAATCTTTCCTATATCTCTTTTAGTTACTAATCTCCCTGCTGTTTTAATTTTAGTTCCTAATTTAGATTTCAAAGCTTCTGCTGCACTTTGTTTTTTATCAAATTTATGAGGATAAGGATTAATTCCCTTTTTTCTTAATTCCTTAACTTTTCTCAACCTCTCTTGAATAATTTGTTTTTCTCTTCCCATAATATAATATAATTTTTGATATTTATAAAAGTATTATCTTCTTCTTTTGTATTTATAATATCCTCTTTTATTTAGTTCTTCATTAACTAATTCATCTGCTATTTGCTGAAATTTATCCCATCTGCTTGCATGAAGATATTTTATTTTTTTAAAATTGTTCTGAAGTTTTTGAACTTTCATAAATAATTTTAATAATCCCCTATTTTTTACTTTATACTCTCCTAGTAATTGCTTAACAACTAATTCAGAATCTAAAATGCAAGTAACAGAATCTTTTGTAAATCTTGAAGCAAGTTCTAATGCTCTAATTAATCCAAGGTATTCTGCAAAATTATTAGTAACTCTCTCTCCAACAAATTCACTGTGTTTAATTAAAATCTCTCCGTTTTTTCTAATTAAAACTCCCACAGCTCCTGGACCAGGATTTTTTCTTGCACCTCCATCAGAATTTGTATAAATCATAGTAAACTCCAACAACTTAGATTAGGCTTTAATTTATCAGCAAGGTCTGAATTTGCGTGTTTCATTTTAGTATAATATATTATTTAGGAGACTTTATATTTTTTATTGATTCTTAAAATATTTGAGTTGTTTTAATATCTCTTATTGGGATATAAACAGAACCAAAGTTCTCTTTCCATTGTGTTAATTGCAATTTGAGTTTAGGCTAATTATTAGAAGGGGCGGGCTGTTAGAAGACAATTCCAGCTTCTTTTAGTGCAATCTTAAATTGGTCAATATCCTGAAATAATATTGTTTTCATTCCTAAATCTTTTGCTGGTTTAAGATTTTTTTCTTTATCATCAATATATATTGTGTCTTTTGGATTAAGATTAAATTTTCCTAGGAATTTTTGATAAATTTCTTTATCTGGTTTCCAAGTGTGAGCTTCAAATGAGCACAATCCATAGTCAAACAATGAAAGGAAATTATATTTATTATCCAAAAATTTAGTTCTATCTTTCGGACTATTTGATAAGTATGTTAATATAATGTTCTTCTTGCGTAATTGTTTCAACAACTTAACAGAATCTTCATGGGGATAGTAAGATTCAAAAAATATATTTTTAATTTTTTCAATATCATCAACCTTAAGATACTCTTGAGCACTTTTCCAAAATTCCTTAGAATCTATTAAGCCAGTCCTATATTTTTCAGCAAAAGAACCATTTAATACAAATTCAATATTTTCAGGATTAATTCTAAATTCTTCGCTGATTTTTTTTACAGCTACTTTCAATCCATTATTGAAAAAAACTCCACTTAAATCAAAAACCAGTATCATAATTAAATATGTAGAATTTTAAATGTATTAAATCCTTGAAATCTTTCAGGTTTAATATCAACTTTTTTTATTTGAGAATGTTTAGGACCTTTTTTACACAAGTCAACCATTTTATTCACATCATTAGCATCTCCTTCTAAAAAAACTTCAACTCTTCCATCTTCTAAGTTTCTTGTGAATCCTTTAACATTAAGTTTTTCTGCATTAGTTTTTATAAATGCTCTAAAAAAGATTCCTTGAACTATTCCATTAATATATAATCTTACTGACTTTTTCATTTTGAATCTCCTTAGATACTCTAATAGAATTTAGTTTATTAAGTTTTATATGTCTTGATAATCAAGTTCATTATTAACAACAGCAATTGTTTGAGAAGCAAAATACATTTTATTTCCAATTGAAACAGAAGTAGCTATTTTTTTAAGTCTTTTAAGTTCTTTTTTTGGAAGCCCATTATGGTCTCCTACAATAAAAACAGGATTGTCTTTGAATTTAATTTTTCTAATATCTTTTCCTTTTTTATCAAGAATAAAAACTGAACTTCCTTTTTTAATCAAATCTCCAACTATATTTAAAAAACTCTTTTTTTCAACAAAACATCCAGGAAGAATCTCTTTTCTTTCTCCTTCTTTATATTTATACAAAATCTTTTGAATTATCTTAGCAACATTTTTCTTACTTATCTGTGTCTCATCTTTAATCTGCATTTCAATATGTTTGGGAGGATCTGGCATACCATAAAATATCAAATGAAATACTGTGTTCTTTCTAAAATCATGACTTAAAAATAATCCTTGAATAATTGAATGAATTGCAATATCCATTCTGCCTGCTTTCATTAAATCCCCAGATAAAGCTTTTCCTGAAGTTGCTGCATTTGCTGAAAAATAAATAAAATGTCTCATATTAAAGTAAAGAAATTCAAACTTATAAGTCTATTCTATACATTTCATAAATATTTCCTTTAGTTGCTCTTTTTCCTGCAACTTTTCCTCCCTCATCTATTTTATGAAAAAAGACTCCATTAATCTTTGCCCATTCTTGCATTTCAAGTAATAGTGTTAATCCTTTTAGTAATTGAGGTTTTCTTGAAACAGGAGTTTCTAAATCTTCAGGAATATGACAATAAACTCCCTTAGGATAACTCTGTTGTTTTAATTCAAAAAAATTTGCTTTTGCAGAAACATTTGGTTGCTTTTTTTCATCTCCAAGTAAAAGATTATGAACTCCAAATTCATCTAATTCATATCTTGTACAAAAAAAGCCTTTCTTAGCTAAATCAGTCACAAATCTATCTACGGTTTTTCTAACTAAGCCGGGAGTCATTTTTCTTCTGCTCTTGATACTCTATTACTCTTTGCCCATCTTTGAATTTTTTTAATTAAACCGTCTCTAATTATTTTATCTCTTCTTGTATTTGTTTGCTTTTCTTCCCCTGAAATACGAAAATAAATACCCGGAATTATATTATCAAGTTGTTTGTCAACTTCAAAAATTTCTGTTTCTACAGCAACTTCACTTTCAGGAATTCTAACTTTAATCTTATAAATATCAAATATTTTATCATAGCTTCCGCTTACTCCAAATCCTTGATTACTCATATATGCTGCAAAAGAATTAACAAATCTTCTTACATCTATCATAAAAATAATTACTCTTTGAGTTAAAAAACATTATTATTCTTTAGGAAATAGGTTGAAGAACAAACTCTGATTTAGCAAAAATATTTCCTAAATTTACAACTTTAAACATACCTATAAATCTTTTTCCTGAAAAAACACTAATAATCTTATTTTTTTCAATTTTAACTTTCTCTTTTAAATCAATAGTATGAATTGGTTTACCATGAAAAATTTTATCAACAGCTTTTTCTTTAATCTGAATAGGAGTATAAACCTCAGAAACAATTTCAGCAGGAATAATTATTTTCTTTAATGCAGTTTCATTTCCTTTTTCATAATCTTCAACAGCTTTTTCAAAATCATACAAACTAACAATATTATCTTCTTTAAATATTCCAGCTCTTATTCTTCTTAATTCAAGCATATGCGCTCCAATTCCAAGATAATCTCCTAAATCAGAGATTAATTTACGAATATAAGTCCCTCCTTGAACTTCTGCTCTAAATAAAATATCTCTTCCATCTTGTTCTAATAATTCAAATGCTTTTACTTCTCTTTCTCTTTCTTGTCTTTTAACTCTTGATTTTATTGGAGGCAATTGAATTATCTTTCCTAAAAACTTTTCTTTAATTGCCTTGTTTATTTTATCTAAAGAAATATCTTCATGAATCCTCATAATTCCAATATATTCTTTGTCTTCTCCAAGAAAAAATCCAGTTAATTTACAAGCTCTATTTAGTGCTACTGGAAGAACTCCAGTAACCTTAGGATCAAGAGTTCCAAAATGAGAGGTCTTTCTAAGATTAAGCCTTTTCTTAACAAACTCAGAAACACTAAATGAAGTTGGTCCTGAACATTTATCAAGATTAATTATTCCAAATTCTAATAATTCTTTAATTGATTTCATCTAAATTCTTTTGTGTCTATTCTTTTTAAAACATATTCTTTTTTATAGTAATGCTTTTATATTTATTTATCTTAAAATTTTAATGAATTTCGTAAATTGGACTGAGGATTTAGGTCAAAGTCTTGTGCAAAAGTTAGCAAGGGAATTTAAAAAGAATTTTGAATATGATCCTGAGCTTTCTAAGCAATGCATTGAGCATAGCACTCAAATGATGGAATCTGGAAGAATCTTTCATTCAACTGATTTTCCTCCTAGAGTAGATTATGAATTAATAGCAAAGACTTCTAGAAAACCTCTTGACCAACTTTTACAAAATCTTGTTGAACTTTGGAAAAGAACAGCAAATGATAAAAGAGCATTAAAAACTAACAAAGGTATTGGAGTGGGATTTGCATATTCTATTGCAATAAATAAATTATATTGTACTGCATGGTTAACTTCAAATGTATAACTGGATAAATTCCCTTTGTGACCAAAGCCTAGAAAGATTATCTCAAGACAGACAAATTCAAATAGACGATTCTTTAAGGCAAAGAGCAATTAAAAATAGTGTAGAAATGATGAGGCGAAAAAAGCTAGGTTTTTATCTTCCTGCTCCTTTATTAGAATCAGTTCAAGAGGTTGTAACACAAATTCCAGCACAAGACAATATTCCTCAAAGATTATTTAGTTCTTGGAAAAGAGCATTCCAAGGTTCTAATATAGAATCTGTTGGTATTGGCTTAGCATATGATTCTCAAATAAATGTGATTTATGCAACTGCTTGTTTAAGAAAAAGAAATTAAAATTTCCCTGTTACTACAAAAGTAAATGTATTTGTTTTTGCTCCATCTACATTGTCCGCTTTCTTTATATTCATCCAACCATGTTGATAGTCAAATCTTAATGTAAAATACTGAGTTTTTACAATATCTACTCCTGCTCCTAATCTTGTATCTTCAAATGAATACGAATCTTTTTCTTTTTCTTCAATGTTCCAAGAAGGAATTTCAAAAGTATCAGTTGTTTTTAATTTTCCCCATCCATGTTCTGCTGTAAAAGATAATCTATCTAATAGTGTTTTTGAGCTTGCAAAAGGAACAACTCTTGCTGATAAATAAACTGCATTTGCTTCTGCTTCTGTGTTTGTTTTCCATTTAAGTCCAGAGGTTTCTCCCTCTTTTTTAGCATTAAACTCAAATCTTCTGAAATTTCCTCCAATTCCAACTTGAGGAATAGGATAAACTTTAGCTCCACCCACAAAACCTGTAGTTGTTGAATTAGGATAGTTTACATTTTTATTATCTGGATCGATTTCCCCAATTTCATATCCTCCAGAAACCTCAAATTCTGGATCAAATAATCCTGTTGGTTTAGGAGTTTTTAATGGTTTTACAGGAGAAGTATCTGGTTTTACTGGTGTTTTTGGAACTTTTCCAGGTATTTCTCCAGGAACATTTTTAGGAAGTTTTGAAGTAGTTCTTGTTTGGCTTGTAGAAGCATAATGATGGTCATAAGCAAAAACAGGCACCTTTCCTGCTTGTTTTGCAGAACAGCTAAATCCAGCTAATCCCATTACTCCAATTCCTAATATTTTTTTTAATCCTTTCATTTTAATTTAGGTTTATTTTTTGCATTTAAAAGCTTTTGTATTATTTACAATATACTTTACATCCAGCAAAACTACAGATTTTTACGCAAGTTCTTGCACTATCTGTAGCAGAATCATGATTAATGTTTCCGTTATCATCTACTGTTTTTATGCTTAAAGTATAAACTTTATTTTGACTTAATCCAGAAGCAGTATATTGGGTACTTGTTGTTGTTCCTTTATATGCTCCGTTTAAATAAATCATATTATATGCAAAGTCAGAGTCAGAAGGATTATTCCAATTCCATCTAACATAATTAGTGCTTCTTTTTGTATCTCTTAAATTTGTAACTTTTTCAGGAGGAGTTGTTTCTGTTTTTATTGTTAAAGGAATAACACCAGAACTAAAATCATGAGTTCCTAAACTTGTTTTTAATATTATGTTATAATCTCCAACATTAAATTCTAAAGTGTCTAAAGTTATATTATAAGTTAAAAGTCCGTTTGTAAAACCATTTCTTTGTCCCCATTCATAAGGATATCCTTGTCCATAACCATAACCAAATCCATAACTTACATTTGTTCCAATTAAATGAATCTCTACACCTTCGCATCCAGAAATTAAACTTCCATTAAGATTAAATAAACAGGTTTTTGTAGTTGGACCTGTTATTTGAAGAACAATTTCTCCAAATTCAATTCTTTCATCTGTTCTTATTAAAATAGAAGCATTTGTTGATGTTTTTACTCCTTGTTCTGGTTCTGAAACACTAAATCCTGTTAATCCAAGATTAAGAGCTGCAGCAGGACCTGCAAAAATAAGTAAAAGCAATATAGCAACACTTATAATTCCTGCTATAATTTTAATTGAGAACTTAGATTTCTTTTCAACTTCAACCATGAATTATTATGCTCTTTTTGATTTAAAAAGTTTTGTGTGAAAGGGAATATAAAAGATTTACAACTAATAAATTTAGTTAATTAAATTTTAAATTATCTTCTCCCAATAAAACTTGCCCAGAATAATTGTTCCATAATAAAGAAAGCCAAGCCATTGCTCCTGGTTCTTTTTTCTCATTCATTTTAACAATTTTTAACATATTTTTTACCATCATCTTTTTTGATATTTCATTGGCCTGTTTCGCGGTTTTGCCTTTTAACAAAGAAATAATTATTTCATTAGAGGGCAGAAGAAATAAAGAAGCAATTTTATCTTTTAGAGGAGTAGAACATCTTTTATTATCTATCCAAAAAGAAAAAGGGCTTTTGTAGCCAATAAAGCATGTTTTTCCTTTTTCTGCAATCTTTTTACCCAATAAATTTCCTGCATTACAAGCTCTTGCATAAGTTATCTTATTTTTTAAAAGATTTAAATTCTTATCCACGCTAAATAAAATTTTATCTTTATCTCCTTCCAATGACTTTTCATCTCCGTGCCCATTAATAAAAATCAAAGAAGGTTGTTTTTTTATAAGATATTTTGTAGTTTTTTCAGGAATTGCTTCATCTTTGTAAAATGCTTTATATTCTATATTTAATTTTTTTGCCTGTTGTATTATTAATGTAGAATATCTAGAAAGATATTGTGTTCCATTATCCCATTCAGGGCAAGTTAAAAAGAGTATTTTGCCCATCTCATTGGGTTAGTGTTTGAGTTAATTTTCCAGTGCTCAATGCTTTAATGAAGTTTAATTGCATGTCTATTACTTGTTTTCCAACTTCTGAATTTTTATTAATTTCTTCTATAATTTGTTTTTTTGTAAATGTTCCTTTGTCCCCAATAGAAAGTTCAAAACTTGAGGGCATAACATCAATTCGAGCAAGAACTAATTGTTTTGCTAATTCTTCTTTTTCATTAATTTTATCAGAGTTAGTCATATTATTTTTAGTGCTTCTAAACTTTTTAAAATCTTCTTTCCTGTTTCAGACATATTTTTGACTTCGATATATGCTGCATTCCACGTATAAGGTTGATTGTTTAGCACAATAACTATATCCTCATTACGAACTTTATCAGGGAGATTAGAAACAATTTTAAGAAATTTTTCTCTTTTATCCTCCATATAAAAATAAATTCTCTTTTGTTTAAATATTTATCTAAAGTCAGTTAATTATTTAAAGCATTTTTTCATTAAAATAAAAAAGAGGAAAGAAAAATCGAACCTATTGTTTTAGCAGGATTATTAGGAAGTATTGGAGGTTTAACTCGGGGAATAGTTGGACTTTTAAAAGCTCTTTCAATTAAAAGAAAAATTTTATGGAATTATTATGCAATAACTGTTGCAATAGCAATTGTAATTGGAGTTTTTGTTGGAATAATTTTTGACTTTGATCCTAGATTAAGTTTATTAGCAGGTTATGCAGGCACAGATATTCTGGAGGGAATTTACAAAAGCTTTTCAGTGCAAAAAGTTTATGTTAAAAGAAAATGAAACGTTGGTTAAAATACGGGTTGGTATTAGGAATAATCCCGTTGATATTCCGTGAAGTGTTGACAGTTGCTTTTCCTGGATTGTTTATATGTTTAGGAACTAGATTATGTGGTTTTTCTTTTCCCGGGTGGGGAGGACAATCAGGAATACTAAGTGATACATGGGGAACTATTGCAGTTGTCTTGATTAATATTATAATCTATTTTGGGTTAGGAGCAATAATCGGATTAATTGTAAGTAAAATCAAAAAGGATGGAAAATGAAACGTTGGTTAAAATACGGGTTGATTGGGGCAGGATATCCAACAGAACAATAAAATGGAATTCAAAGATTTATCTTTTACATGGAAAAATATAATAATAAGTGCTACAATTGTTATTTTCTCTTTAATTGTTTTTATAATCCAAAAATACACATTTCATTTAGAATGGCTTCTTCAGATAATAATTGCACTCTATTTTCCAGTAATAATCCCCTCAATTATACTTGCAGATAAATTTGGTCTAATTAGTGGATGGTTTGACTTTACTTTTGGAGGGATGGTTATGCTCAGCATTATTGGATTTATTTATACATTCCTAATAGTAAGTCTAATTCACTGGATAATTATTAAAATAAAAGGAGTAAAGAAATAAAATGCCGAGAATAACAATTAATATCACAGACGACGAACAAAAAATTCTAAAAAAGCGTGCAGACAAAAATTTCTTTTCACTAATAGAACAAGTTGAAGATATTGTAAGAAGAAGTTGCATATCTCAAAAAAACAAATCAAAAAACAGAGATTTCAAATGCGATGACCGACTTGTGAGTATTTTTAGCAAAAGCAACAGAGGACGAAAGAAAAAGAAAAAATAATTCTTATAT
>Ga0272443_10003066_pt1 | contig 20216 bp, 14 predicted proteins | sample SSMAcet12_FD_193581 | JGI IMG/M metagenome (GOLD analysis project Ga0272443, IMG submission 193581) | Marine sediment archaeal communities from Little Sippewissett salt marsh, Falmouth, MA, United States - SSM-Acet-12 | ecosystem: Environmental > Aquatic > Marine > Wetlands > Sediment ... | reverse complement strand
TCTGATGATATCGCAGTTAGATTGGGTTTCGGTTTAAATTCATTTAACGAAACGTCTAAAGATCCATTGGCTGATTCTTCCAGTGTCGACAGTGAATATAACACTTTCGATTTCCAAATTAGCCCTGGTATTCGTTATTGTTTTGCTTACAGTAGCACTATTGCTGCCTATGTTGGGGCAGAATTGTTTTATATTAACTCTTCTGAATTATCTAATTACCCCAATTTTAAGAAAACTGATCCCGAAGTTGAAATTTCAACCAATTCATTTGGTATTGGGTTTATTCTTGGAGCTGAATGGTTTGCTTGGGAAAATGTTAGTCTTGGGGCTGAATACAAGTTATTATATACTACTACTTCGGGTACATCAAAAACTACTCAGGACGGTAATTCATTAACTGTGGATATGCCTTCTACTACTACTTTCGGTGTTGGTGCATCTTCATATAACTTTACAATTTCTTTTTTCTTTAATTAATTGTATTGTTATATCTGGCAATATTATTGCTTATTTGATTATTTCTTATTAAACAGTAGTTTATTATTATTATGATAAAAGAAGATTTAAAACAAAACCTAAGAATATTTGGCTCCATTCTGCCTGAAGAAATTCAAATTATTATTTCATTTCCCATTGGTGACTCCATCAAAGTAATTGGAAAGGGACTTTCCACTAATCAGACTCATGAGATATTTCTTAATACTCAGCAGCTTAGCGAAATTTCTTATTTTCCTGAAAAAGAACTATTCAATGGTGATCCTGATAAATTCAGGCTCGGAATTGAAGCCTTAAGACTTTCTCTTGCGTATGAATATGATCCCTATTTCAGTCTTTCTATTGCTCGTGTTGATCCTTTGCCTCATCAGCTCGAAGCTGTTTATGAGTACTTCATGAAGCTTCCTCGTATTAGATTCTTACTTGCCGATGATCCGGGCGCTGGTAAAACAATCATGGCTGGTCTTCTGATCAAAGAACTGAAGATCCGTGGTCTTATAAAAAGGATACTTATTGTTGCTCCAGCCAACCTTACTTTCCAGTGGCAGCGTGAAATGAAAGATAAATTTCGAGAACAGTTCACTGTTATCAAAGGCGACATCCTTAGGGCAAATTACGGTTCTAATCCTTGGCAAGATAACAACCAAGCTGTTACTTCTATCTCTTGGATTTCCATCGTTGATGATGCTAAGGATAGCTTGCTAAGAAGCCATTGGGATCTTATTATTGTTGACGAAGCTCATAAAATGAGTGCAAGAAGTGCCAAACATAAAACCCTTGCTTACCAGATGGGTGAAAAACTTTCTCATATGACTGACCATTATTTATTGATGACTGCTACTCCACATAAAGGTGATTCCGAGCAATTTAGATTGTTTATGCAGCTCCTTGATAAAGATATTTATGGTGATGTTGAAAGTCTTAATGAAGCTATTAGGGTTAAGGAAGCTCCATTTTATCTGAGAAGAACTAAAGAAGCATTAAAGACTTTTCCTGACCCTGAAACTGGAATTGTTAAGCAGCTTTTCACTAAAAGGAATGTGAATACTTCAGGTTTTCATCTTAATACTGATGAAATGGATTTTTACGATGATCTTACAAGATTTGTTGAGGACCAATCCATTAAAGCTTCCCAGGATGATTCTGCCAAAGGGCGTGCTTTGGGATTTACTATGGCTATGCTTCAAAGGAGATTTGCTTCAAGTATCTATGCTGTCAGGAGAAGTCTTGAAAGAATGTCCCAAAAAAGAGAAATAATCCTTGCTGATCCCGATGCTTATCGTCAGGCGCAAATCATAAAGAAGATTTATAAGAATTATGATGATTTTGATGATATGACTGACGATGAACAGCAAAGTATTATTAACGACCTTGAGGATGTTGTTGCTTCAATTGACCCAGTTTCTTTGAAGGAAGAAATTAGTGAACTTAATAAACTTGCTACTAAAGCTAAAGTCCTTGAGCAAAAAGAAATAGAAACTAAGCTGCTTCAGCTAAAATCTGTTCTTACCAAGCAAGGTATTTTTGATGACCGTAAAATGAAATTGCTTATTTTTACCGAACATAAAGATACACTCAATTTCCTTGTTGGTGATGGCAAAGACGGCAGACCGTTTGGAAAGCTTATCGAATGGGGGCTTGATGTAACTCAAATTCACGGTGGTATGAAAATAGGTGATAGAGATACTCCTAACACTCGTATTTGGGCAGAAAAAGAATTTAGAGATATTGATGGTGCTCAGGTTATGGTTGCCACCGAAGCCGCTGGCGAGGGCATCAATCTTCAGTTTTGCTGGTTCATGATCAATTATGATATTCCTTGGAACCCCATTCGTCTTGAGCAACGTATGGGTCGTATCCACCGTTATGGTCAGGAAAATGATTGCCTTATTATTAACTTTGTGGCTACCAATACCAGAGAAGGAAGAGTGCTGGAAAAACTATTTCAAAAAATTGAAGAAATTGAAAATGACCTCGATCCTAACAAAACTGGTTCCGTTTTCAATGTCATCGGCGAAATATTCCCTTCTAACGCACTTGAAAAAATGCTTCGCGAGATGTATGCTCATAACCTTACTGAAGCAAAAATTAAGGATAGAATAGTTAAAGACTTTGATGTCAACCACTTTAAAAATATAACTAATTCCACCCTCGAAGGTCTTGCTAAAAAAGATCTAAACCTTTCTGCTATTATTGGCAAGCATACCGAAGCTAAAGAAAGAAGGCTTGTTCCTGAAGTTATTGAAGACTTTTTTGTTAAGTCTGCCAAGTATAGCGGGATTGAACCTAAGAAACTAAAATCTGTCGAGTCTATTTACCGTGTGGGTAAATTACCACGTGGTCTTTTAGATGCTAGTGAATTGCTTGAACCTCAGTTTGGTAAGCTCGGGAAAGAATACAACAGGGTTGTCTTTGACAAAGAATCTTTGAAAAATGATGCTACTCTTGAATGGGTTACTCCCGGTCATCCTCTTTTCGAAGTTGTCAGGAATGAAATGTCTGTTCTATCAATACCAGATTTAAGAAATGGTGCTATTTATTATGACATTAATATTAGCGAGCCCTCAAGGTTAGATGTTTATACTGCTTCTATCAAAGATGGTAACAACAATACGATACAAATTAAATTGTTTGTTATCAAGACTGATATGTCAGGTGAGATAAATATTAAAGAGCCTACTTTATTTCTGGATATTATTCCCGCTGTTGGTATTAATGATATTCCTGATGATAGTCATTTTCCTAGTAAAAATAATCTTGAATCTGTACTTATTGATAAAAGTTTGAACAAACTGTTAAAAGAAGTTTCAGATGGACGTTTGAAAGAAATAAATACAATTCTTCGCCATTTAAATATAAGTCTTAATGAATTGATTAAAAGAGAAAGTCTTAAATATGCTGAGCTATCAGAGCGTATTGCTAAAGGTGATGAAACATCTAATTTGCATCAGCTTTTGGCAAATTCTGAAGAGCGGTTAGATGTCTTAAATAACAGGTACGATGCTAGGAAAAGAGACCTCGACAAAGAAATTAAATGCTATATTGGTGATATTGTCCATATTGGAAGGGCATGGGTTCTTCCTCATCCCGACAGAGAAAGTTCCGATGTTGCTCCTATGGTTAGAAATGACGAAATAGAAAAGATAGCTATTCAAAAAGCTATTGAGCATGAGGAATCAAGGGGGTATGTAGTCGAGTCAGTTGAAAGTCAAAATCGTGGCTTTGATCTAATTTCCAGAAAGCCACATACTGATGATAATCAAACATCTGTTGATGTTCGTTTCATTGAAGTAAAAGGGCGATCCGGGATTGGTGAAGTTGCTCTTACAAATAATGAATTTAAAACTGCTAAGAGAATGAAAGATGATTATTGGCTTTATGTCGTTTTCAATTGTTCCAGTTCTCCAGACTTGAAAATAGTTCGCAATCCTGCTAAACTTGGTTGGGAACCAATTGTCAAAATTGAGCATTATCATGTTAAGCCAGTTGATATTATAAACCAAGCTGAATAGTTCTATGATGTATTCTGATATAGTAAATGATTTTGTTTTTCGAACAAAGAAGAATCTTGAAGCAATTGAGGTTGATTTATCTCATGGAAAAGAGGTCTATGAGGTAACACATCTTATCAATTCTCTGCTTGGATTAATAATACTGCCCGAACAGAAATTCTATGATAATTTACCTGAAACCTTAACTTTAGAAGATTTAAAACAAGAAGGATGGCCAGAGTCACTTCTGAATTGGGATCATGCTTTAGGAAAGAATTTTAAAAATTTAATGAGATTATTAAGAAATGGTATATCTCATTTTCATTTAGAATTTTTGGTTGAGTTAGGTGAATTATCTGGTCTAAAAATATGGAATATAAACAATAGCAATATTAAAGATTGGGAAGTTGAGTTATCAATAGAAGATTTAAAATCATTAGTAGAAAAATTTATTGAAAAAATTAAAGAATTAAAACTGATTTAGTTACATTATGAAAAAATACCCCAAACGCCTCATCGAAGTTGATCTTCCGATAAAAAGAATATCGGCTCATGCACGTAGAGAAAAATCTATCAGGCATGGTCACATTTCCACACTCCATATCTGGTGGGCTCGCCGTCCCCTTGCGGCTTGTCGTGCTGTGTTATGTGCTTCTCTGTGGCCAGACCCAGCTGATGAACTATGCCCGGATAAATTCAGAAAAGATGCTACCAAACTTATCAATGTGTTTGCGAATAATGTAGTTCAAGATAAAGATTTAACTTCAACGTGCTCTGAAGAAAGTTTTACAAAGTGGATCACTCTTTCAAAATCGAATCTTGACCCAACAAATAATAGTCATCTCAATATTTTACGTTTTGCTTTACTTGACTTCATTGCCGACTTTGCTAACTGGGATAATTCCACTAATATTGCATATCTTGATACATCTAGGGCTTTAACCCAATCTGCACACGAAGCTCTTGGTGGAGTTCCCGGCACAAAGCCCCTTGTCGTAGATCCTTTTGCAGGTGGAGGTTCTATTCCGCTCGAAGCTCTCCGAGTAGGTGCCGATGCCTTTGCTTCGGACTTAAACCCAGTGGCCGTGCTACTTAATAAAGTTGTTTTGGAATATATACCCAAATATGGGCAAAAGCTAGCAGATGAAGTTAAGAAATGGGGCGAATGGGTAAAGCAGGAAGCCGAAAAAGAACTTGCAGAGTTCTATCCAAAAGACCCCGACGGCTCTACTCCAATCGCTTACCTTTGGGCTAGAACAATTCAGTGCGAAGGTCCCGGTTGCGGTGCAGAAGTGCCTCTCATGAGATCTATGTGGCTTGCTAAGAAGACTAATAAGTCTGTGTCAATGCTCAAAATCCCACGTCCCGACCTAAAAAAAGTTGATTTTGCAATCATCAGAAAAGAAGGCAAGTCTTGGGTGGTGCAGGAAGTTTCTGAAGATGAGGAGAATAGGCAGGTTTCTGGTGATAGATGTGCCATAAAGGTTGGCGATATTGTTGTTGATCCCGACCTCAATGGCACTGTTGCTCGTGGGTCTGCTACTTGCCCTTGTTGTGGTTATACAACTAATGTAATTTCAGTTAGTAAGCAATTAAGAAAATTTAAGGGTGGTGCCAACTCGGCAAAACTATTTACTGTAATTTTGTTAGACAAAGATAATAATAAAAAACATCGATTACCTCTTCGCCATGATTATGATGCGGTAATAAGGGCATCAAAAAAACTAAGTGAATATGAGGTAATTGTCAGCAAAGATTTGAGTTTTATTCCAAATGAAAGTTTACCTCCCCATGGTGCTTTAGGATTTAGAATTCAAAGGTATGGCATGGTTTTATGGAGAGATATATACAGCGATAGACAACTTCTATCTTTATCAATTATTTCTTCAATTATTAGAAAATTGAATGATAAAATTGACTACGAAATTGGTTTCAAAAATTCTCTTATTACAATTTTGTCTTTTATTTTAGATAGGCAAGCAGATTACCTAACATCTTTAACTGTATGGTCTAACAATGGTCAATTTATTGCTCATACATTTGGTCGTCAGGCTATGCCAATAGTTTGGGAATGGCCTGAATGTAATTTATTTGCCAATGGTTCTGGAAATTGGGATGGTGCAATTGATTGGATTTACAGAGTTATAATTGCAAATACATTTTAAACTAAATATACTGGTCACGCAGTTTTGTCATCTGCCTATTACCACCCCCTTCCATATGAATCTGCAAATTGTTTTTTTACGGATCCACCTTATTATGATGCAGTTCCTTATTCTGACTTGTCGGATTTTTTTGTAGTGTGGCTTAAACGATCATTGAATGGTTTGCACAATGACTTATTTCTTACAGAATTAGCTCCAAAAGATGATGAATGTATTGTTGATGATGCTAAAGGAAAAGATAACAAATATTTTGAGATATCAATCGGTAAAGCAATGTCCGAAGGAAGAAGAGTTCTGGCTTCAAATGGTATTGGTGCTGTTGTATTTGCACATAAATCAACAAGTGGTTGGGAATCTTTACTGCAAGCTATGATTGATGCTGGGTGGATTTTTACTGCTTCTTGGCCAATTGATACAGAAAGACCAGGCCGTTTGAGGGCTCATGACTCAGCTGCACTCTCCTCATCAATTCATCTAATTTGTCGTCCAAGAGAAAATGATGATGGCAGTCTAAAAGAAGAAATTGGAGATTGGAGAGCTGTTCTTAACGAACTCCCCAAAAGAATTGCAGAATGGATGCCAAGATTGGCAAAAGAGGGCGTTGTTGGTGCAGATGCAATCTTTGCATGCCTCGGTCCCGCTCTCGAAATCTTTTCCAGATATTCCAAAGTGGAAAAATCAAACGGCGATGAAGTAGCTCTTCGGGAGTATCTCGAGCAGGTCTGGGCTGCAGTCTCAAAGGAAGCATTAAAAATGATATTTAAAGAAGGAAATGTAACTGGCTTTGAGGAGGATGCAAGGTTAACTGCCATGTGGCTCTGGACTCTCTCAGAGGGAACTACTTCTTCTGATTCAAGCAAGGTAGAAAAAAGTCAGGGCTATACATTGGAATTTGATGCTGCCAGAAAAATAGCTCAGGGTCTTGGAGCACACTTAGAAAAGTTAGACCACCTTATAGAAATAAAGGGGGATAAAGCAAGGCTCTTGCCTGTTGTTGAGAGAGTAAAGCATTTGTTGGGTAAAGAATCATTTATTACTTCAGATTTAAAGAAAGATCATACTATTAGCTTATTTGAAGATGTAGATGATTTTGATAAAAAATCTGATGATGTATTAAAAGGGTCTGCCTACTATGGTCTAACTATTCTTGACTCAGTGCACTACTGTATGTTAATGTTCAAATCGGGTAGGTCAGAAGCTATAAAAAGATACTTTATTGATGATGGTAAAGGCAAAGACAGCCGTTTCTGGGACTTAGCTCAAGCATTGTCGGCGTTGTATCCTGCTACAACAGATGAAAAAAGATGGGTAGATGGTTTATTAGCATCAAAGAAATCAATGGGATTGTAATAAAGGAAATTAATTTTGCCTGAAAATCAGAATATAGAATACAAAAGGTCATGGAGAGATGAATATCTTAAGTGGATTTGCGGCTTTGCTAATGCAAATGGGGGAAAATTATATATTGGCGTTGATGACTTCGGTGAAGTTGTCGGTGTTAGCAATTACAAAAAGCTCGCCGAAGATATCCCCAATAAGATTCAGAATATTCTTGGGATCTTTTGCGATGTCAATTTGCTGGAAAAAGATGAGAAACACTATTTTGTTATTATAGTGCAACAGCAAACAGTTCCAATATCTTATAAAGGCGAATATCACTATCGAACTGGCTCAACAAAGCAAGTTTTAAAAGGTCAATCATTAAATCAGTTTATTCTAAGGAAATCCGGTAAAAGTTGGGATAGTGTGATTGAGCTAGGTGCCGATTTTGATATTATTGATGAAGAATCAATAGAAACTTTTAAACGCAATGCCATTCAAAGCAAACGTTTGCCTTATGCTTCAAATGATAGTGCAAGAGAATTATTGTCTAATCTTCGATTAATTGAGAATGATTCTCTGAGGCGTGCTGCAGTTCTTCTATTCGGAAAGGATCCAAAGGATTTTTATATCTCTGCATATATTAAAATTGGAAGATTTGGGAAATCAGACTCTGACCTGCTATATCAGGATATTGTTGAAGCTCCAGCGTTCCTTTTGGCAGACAGGGCAATAGAAATACTAGAAAAGAAATATTTTAGCTCAAATATTTCCTATGTAGGTTTACATCGAAGAGAAGATTCTCCATATCCTTACGAAGCTGTTCGTGAGGTTATCCTAAATGCAATTGTTCATAGGGATTATTTTTCCTCTCCCATACAGATAAGAGTGTATGATAATAGATTATTTGTTTGGAATGAAGGCAGTTTACCTGAAGGGTTAAGTATTGAAGACCTTGAACGGAAGCACACTTCAAATCCCCGAAATCCAATATTGGCAGATATATGTTTCAAGGGTGGGTTAATTGAAGCATGGGGGCGAGGTACTATTAAGATCATTGAAGAATCTAAAAAAATGGGCTTACCAAAGCCAAAATTTGAAGTCTTATCTGGGGGTATTGGTGTAACTATATATTTGAATATACTGACTAAAGAATACTTGAAAAAGATGGGATTGTCAGAAAGGCAAATTTCAGCTGTAATATATGCAAAAGAAATTGGAAAGATAACAAATTCAAATTATCAGAAATTAGCAGAAGTGTCAAAAGCATCGGCAACAAGAGACCTAAAAGAACTTTGTGAGGAATATGGAATATTCGAAAAAATTGGTAAATCGGGTGCTGGAATTTTTTACAAGATAATGGGTTCATAATTGGCTCAATGGGTTCATAATTGGCTCAATGGATCTCTTTATCATAAATGAGAATTATCTATTGAAAATAAATTGAGAGGAATCTTATGTCAATCAAACCATGGTACGAAGTAGTGAAACCCCGTGAAGATTTGCGGGAAGGAAAACCATTGGACGCTTCTGAGTTTGCAGTCCATTTAGATCATATTGTCGAAGGTCGTGCCGAAGTCCACGAAGACTATAAAGACCCGAAGCGATTCTTCGAGAAAACATTTCTAACCAAAGCTTTAACGCAGCTTGCCTCCGATGTCATTCGCCGGCTTTCATCTGTAACGGTAGCTACATCAGCAGTATATAACATGAGCACTCAGTTTGGTGGTGGTAAAACGCATGCCCTTACACTTCTTTATCATCTTGCAAAGAATGGCAATAAGGCAAAAGACTGGCTGGGAGTTGATAAACTTTTAAGAGAAGCAGAGACAACTAATATTCCCCTTGCAAATACAGCCGTTTTTGTTGGTACTGAGTTTGACTCTATTACCGGTCGTGGTGGCAAAGATGGTACTCCTGTAAGAAAAACACCTTGGGGTGATATAGCTTTCCAGCTAAAGGGCTCAGATGGTTACCTTAGATTGCAAGAACACGATAAGACAGGTACTGCTCCGGGCGGCGATGTTTTAAGAGATCTGTTCTCGGATAGCAAACCTACTCTTATCTTAATGGATGAGGTATTGAACTACATTAATAGAAGCAGAAAAAGTGGCTTGGGTAGTCAGTTTTATACATTCCTTCATAATTTAACTGAAGTTGCAAGAGGTGAGAAAAATGTGATTCTTGTTGTTTCTATCCCTGCATCATTACTTGAAATGTCTGTAGAAGATGAGGACGATTTCAATCGTATAAAAAAGATGCTCGACAGAGTAGGCAGACCAATAGTTATTTCTTCAGAAAGTGAAACGTCAGAAATTATTAGAAGAAGATTATTCGAATGGGACACAACTCAATTAACTCAATCTGGAAAAATTTCATTAAACAAAGATTCAATAGCTGCATGTAAGGAATATTCTAATTGGCTTCTTGAAAATAAGCACCAAATACCCGGCTGGTTCGCTATTGATGAAGCTGAGGAGCAGTTTAAAGCCACTTATCCCTTTCATCCTATGGTTCTTTCCGTTTTCGAGAGAAAATGGCAGTCCTTGCCAAGGTTTCAGCAAACTCGTGGGGTATTAAGAATGTTGGCTCAATGGGTGTCAATTATATATTCAAAAGGATTTAAAAAGGCTTCCAAGGATTATTTAATTAATTTGGGTACAGCTCCACTTGATGATCAATACTTTCGGCGAACGGTATTTGAACAATTAGGTGAAGACAAACTGGATGTTGCAGTTATTACTGACATAAATGGGAGAAATGATTCATTCGCTTTAAGGCTTGATCAACAAGCTGCGGAGCATATTAAAAAATCAGAAATGCATCAGAAAATAGCTTCTGCAATATTCTTTGAATCGAGTGGTGGGCAGCGAAATCATTTTGCTACATTGCCTGAAATAAGATTGAGTACTACAGAGCCGGGTATTGAAATCGGTAATATTGAAACCGTGCTTGATGAACTATCATCAAATTGCTATTATCTATCTATCAACAAGAATGAGTATAGTTTTAGCTTATCACCAAATTTGAATAAGATTCTATCTGATAGAAGGTCAAGTATTTTACCCAAAGCAATCCATGAAAGAATAAAAGATGTGATTCCAAAAGTCATAGGTGAGAAAGCTGATATAAATAGAGTTTTTTATCCTGAGAATTCTGTTGATATAGCTGACAGGCCTTTATTGACCGCTGTGATACTTTCCCCAGAAAAGAAAATCAGTTTAGAAGATACAAAGGTGTTTGTCAAGTCTGCTACTAACGAACATGGTAAATCAGGTAGGACATTTAAAACTGCACTAATTTGGTGCATTCCCGACTCAACAAGCAATTTAATAGATAGCGCTAGAAAAGTATTAGCATGGGAAGATATAAAGCTCAATGACTATTCTAAATTAAATTCTGACCAAACTAAGGAACTTGATACTAACTTAAAAAAGTCTATAAGGGATTTGACAGAATCGGTATGGAGAAGCTATAAGACTATTGCATATTTGGGTATTGGAAATGAAATAGAATATGTTGATTTAGGTCTTATTCATTCAAGTTCTGCAGAAAACTTACTTTCATTAGTTCTAGCAAAATTAATTGAAGTAGATGTAGTAACAAAAGGTATAAATCCCTCTTTGCTAGTTAGAAATTGGCCACCAACAAAAACAGAGTGGTCAACTAAGGCTTTGAGAGACGCAATTTACGCATCTCCTAAATTACCTAGACTTTTAAGTCCTGAATTACTCAGAAGTACTATTGTTCGTGGTGTTGCGAATGGTATCTTTGCATATGTTGGGAAAGATGTAGATTGGGAATATAAGCCATTTGAATTTGAATGTGATATACATGAAAGTCAAATTGAGATTTCTGATGATATGTATATTATAACTGCAGAGACAGCCAGATCGAGTTTCGAACCTCCCAGATTAACATACTTAGAACTGATCCCTAGCTTTGCTGACCTGATGCCAAACGAAGAAATGAAATTCAATGTTAGCGGTAAAGATCAGTTTTCAAGGCCATTTGATACAGCATTTACTCTTTGGTCGGCTGAATCTGGCACAATTAGTAAAGACGGACTTTACAGAGCTCCTAACAAGGAGTGCGTTGACTGCATTTCTGTTGAGTGCAGCAACCTGAAACAGACTGTAAACATACGGATAGTTATGCGGGATACGTCAAAAACTAAAACTGAAGTTGATAAAAAGACCAGTTTGCATTGGTCAGGTGAGATACAGCATCAAAAGTGGATGAATTTCTATACTAAAGTGCTATCAAAGTATGCTAATAGTCCAGAATTGAAAATAAGAATAGACTTGTGTATAAAATCTGATGAAATCTCTGAACAAAAGATTGAAGAAACAAAATCTTCATTAAGAGACCTTGGGATGAACGATGTTGTCGATATTAAATAATTTAGCATTCTTAAAATTTTTAAAGGGCTGAACGATGTGTTATTTTAAAACTTGTTTTTTAATTATATTCTTTTTCGTTTTCTTTCAATTTTCTGTCTTCTCTCAAACTGTTAATATTCAGGGTTCTGGTAATGTTCAAGTTAAAAATGGTAAGGTAAAAGCAAGTAATAATGTAGTTGTTGGTGATGGTCAATATACTACCAAATCATTTAATTTATCTAAAGTTAATTCAATAGAGCATGAAATTTCTGGAAATCTTGAGATTTATTATTCAGATAACTGTAGTGTTGAAATTAGTGCTGATAATAACATTTTGGGATTATTTAATGTTAGTGCTCCTGGTGGAAAACTAAATATTAAATCTACGAAATCTTATGTTTCTAACTTTCAGGTTTCTATTCGAATATACACCAATACCTTATCCAGTATAGCTCTGGAAAGTTCCGGTAATATTAATGCATATGATATTAACAGTAAAAAGCTGAAAATTGTTCTTAATGGTTCTGGTAATATTTATTGCTCTGGTAAAGTAACTGATCTTAATATATTATTAGAAGGTTCAGGAAATATTTCTTGTAAGGATCTGATTGCTGATAAAGCAGAAATAACACATCAGGGTTCTGGTAATATTAATGTTTATTCTCATTCGTATCTGAAAATAAATCATCATGGCTCTGGTGATATTTACTTTTGGGGTAACCCCAAAACATATATTGATAATGATGGAATGGGTGATATTTATTCTAATTGAAAACCCAATATTATTTTTTCTCAGTGGGTAAGTTCTTCGAAGCTTGCTTCCGCTTTAAAAATACTTATATTGTGGGGTGTGTGATTATATACTCAGAAGGCACATTGTATCGGTATTTCTGAATTTTGCGGTGTAATGTATATCAGCATGCGAAGTATTCCTAAGAGTTCTTTTTTTTTATTGGTTGGAGTTTTATGTTCATATGGGTGCTACATTGCTAAAGCAAGAAGATTGGAGCCGATGATACTATATTGAAATATGTTCATGGGAGTGAATGTAAACAAATACACATTATTTAACTCTCTTTGTTCTCTTTTCTCGTCGCTTGCTTATGGGTTCTTCATTCCTACATATTATAGTATAAAATTATTTTTGGTTACTTCTCCTATAAATCTTATCTCCATTTTGAATGCACTTCGCAAATATTCTTGGATTCATAATTGTTCATGGAAGAAAATTCCAAATCTCGCTGCTCGTTTTTGCTTTCAGTTTTCCATCGCCTTGGTAAATTTTCTTTACGTTAGTCCTAATGCTCCATCTTATATTGCTGGTGGCTTGGTATTATTTCCCGCTCTTCCATTCCCTAATCCATAAAGGCAGCAGACCCTTATCTTCCCATTGCCTTTAGTTTATCTTCCAAACCTCTGACCACATGGCAAAAAGCACCCTTCGCAAATATTCCAAAGCCAAAAATTGCTCAGGGAAGAAAATGCGAACTATCGAAGACTCCAATTCGCTAAGAGCTATCCCCAAACCCTTTGTTCCTTCCCTTTCCTTATTCCCAGAACCCAGCCCCAAGCCCCTAAAAACCCCGCCCTAACCAGATATATCGGTAACGCTAATTCTCTAACTCGTTGTTGTATTCCCCGCTCGCTGCCGCCTCCATTTTTCAGATTAGGGTTCCACCAGCCTCCTTTTTTTTTCTTATTTTTGTCGGCGGTCTGCTCGCTTAACGTTCTTCTAACTCCATACATCGCAAGCCCTTAGCGTGGCGGTGCGTCTATTTTTATCAGTCGTATTGGTGAATCTCACCGTCCCGCTTCGTGCTGCTTTGCTCTCTTTCTAACCGTATATATTTCAATCATTTCCCTCCTCCCGCCCTAAAACAAATACAGTATTATTATCCTTACGTTGTTTGTATTCTGGCATTAGTTCATAAATATATCTGGTCTTTTCGCTACGCTACAATCCAGTTTTTCTCATTTCTTATTTGTGCTTCGTGGTTGTTTTCTTCTTTGCCCCGCCTACCCATAGCCCCGTTACCGCTCCGCCTAGAAAGACATCAGTGCATGCTGCAATCCTTTGCCAAATTTCACCATATTTCTTCTACTAATATTCTTCACTATTCTTATCTTTCTAATAACTTAAAACTATTAGCTAATAGCTTGAATTTTGTCAGGCGTCTTGCTTCTCATCCACTGGTTTTCCATCATATTCTCCAATTTCGGATATTCACCAAGAAAGCGGTCGGCGTTCAATTCTTTGCCATTTTTCTTTTCTTATCTTAATACAATAATACTTTATGGATTAGAAAATAAAATTGTCATTCGTATTGCCTATGCCGCCGCTATTCTGCTTCAATACTTGGTTAAATTAAGGTTTACCATCTAATAGGTGTAATTCAAACAAAAAAAATACCTGAGAAGCATGAAGGCATTTTTTTTTGTTTTTTCTTTTTTGAAAATAAATGTATTTAAATTTCATTTTCAATCACTAAGAGGAGTAAGACCATGAGAAAGCATCACAAAGCAGAATTAATGTATCATCTAGTCCTGACAGCGAAATATCGCAGACCCTTCTGGATCCCAGACGACATCATTATGAAAGCTATCCATTCCGCTAAAATGACAGTTCACGAATGGGTAAACGATTCTGATCATCTTCATTTGCTCATAGAATTGCCACCAAATATCAGTATTTCTAAGGCAATCGAAATCTTCAAAACCCAGACATCACGTCTGATGAAGTTCCATTATTGCCGTGAATGGCATAGTTGGAGCAGAGGATATCATGTATCTTCGGTCGGAGCAGAGGAAGAAGTAATCAAGGATTATATACGCCGCCATTTCAAATAATCAATCCTGAATCCCTCCCTTTCGTGGAGGGACAAAGGGAGGGGTATGATTGAGTTAAATTTAGTTGCCAATGCTGACCGCCATCTGCTAACGACCGACCACCACCAACCATCTTATCTCCTACATCGCAACTCCGCAAACCGCAAAGCCCGCAGGCACTTTGCGGACTTGCGGAATACAATCAACTACATTTATTGCCATTCCTGAATCTTTCGATTCAGATTCTCGATTTCCGCCTTGTAAAATTTGATTTTTCCAGCCATGTCGCTAGGAAGATCGTAGTATGATTTCATCGGATCGATTTCACTAAAGTCTCCTACTTTTCTAAACATCCCATTGATGTAATTTCGGTATCCTACCTGATGCTCATATAGCGAGATTTCAATATTCAAATCCTCCGGTACACTTATGTTGAGGCAACGATTAACCAGATCCTGAATGGCAATCGCACCATCTTACCCATAAGCTATGATCTTTCTACTTTCAGATTCATCTACCAGAACGATCAAGAACTCGGTTATATTGAAGTTCGCTCCCGCTGCTGGCCTCTCGTTGTGGTAAATCCCCTCAAGCCGACCCTGCAATTCGGTTGTCTTTTCTTGTTTGTCAGAACAATAGAAGTCTCCAACTTCATGCCGAATTTTATATTTCACATTCGGCTGATCCAATGGTGTAATTTTAACCGAATCCTTAGAATCATCCTTATTATTTTTGACTGAGACCTTGCTCTGCCTTCCGATTATTTCTTTCAGATCAAACATATTATCCTCCTTAATAAGTACTTTATTTAACATATAATTATGGCTATATGGTATGGTTATGTCTCTTATATAGCCCTGATTTCTGGCATCAAATATCATATTCAATGCACGTGTGTTATTCTCAGGTGATGATTCTTTTTTTAACAGGTTCAATACTCGATCAATCAGGTCTGCTTCTTTGACCCTTTCATCATTAGCTATTAGCATCAGCCATAGTTTGATTTGTCTTGGATCAGGATTCTCAACTAAACCGCACCTGTAGAAACGGTCCCGAAATTCCTTATCAGCTTGGCTTTCAATTCTTATCATTGTGTGTCCTCGTTGAATTTGGAGCAAACAAATTCAAGTAACTCATTATCATCAATAGCATCTAAGTCATCTTTACTAATTGTAATATTCGCTGTTTCATCAGAATCATTGTTGTTTCCGCAGTTCCGCAGACTCCGCAGGGGCCTGCGGAAGCTGCGGAAGTTGCTCTTTTTTCTTCATTCGATAAACACCCCGCTTTACTTTGTCGAGTATAGACCCAACAGCATTTGTTATCTGATCTTCTACAGACCTCTTTCCACAACCGTATTCATCCTTTGCAATCTTCACGATATCGATAGTCCTCAGCTCCTCTTTCCCGTCGAAGATATTATCCCAATCGATGTTTAATTTTTTTGTTTGTTTATCGAATACTTGAAGTAATTCATTCTCATAGTCTTCTCCTATATACTCAAAATATAAATACTGATCGAATTTTATTTCTAGTAAATCGCATTTTGATTTCCGCTCACAATTACGTGCTTTTACTTGTTTGAGATAACGTTGCTTATCCTCTCTGGCTTGTGCTATGAAAAAGATGCTATCCACATGATTCGCAATCAATTTTGAACCTGCAAGATCATCCACATCTAATGGCTTACCTTTTGTACCTTTGGGTACATGTGCCATAATTAATATTGATAATTTATTATTTCGTGCAATATCGATGATTTTTTTTATCAACGGAAGTGATTCATTAGCATCAGCAGTGCTTTTCATCACCAGAGCCATTATATTGTCTATAATGACAATCCTGGCATCTGATCTAATGATCTTTTCTCTGATTGAGTTAATGCATAGCTCCTCATTTCCGTAATATTCAGGGTTTATTGTTGCAAGCAAGAATTTATCTGAAAACGTACGATCTTTATATCGCTTTTCAAACATCCGATCTCCAAGCTCAAAGTCGAAATACAAAACTTTTTCTCCTTGATTATCAACTTCACACTTTCGGCGTAGGTATTCCTGTCTTCCTGAACTAATTGCATCTGCAATTTCAACTCCAAGTGGCGATTTACCAACGCCAGTATCTCCGGCTAATATAGCTACTTCATCTGTCTGCCAATAGGTTCCAAACAGCTGTTTCATTTCTGGTTGTTTTCTAGCATGCTCAATTCTTTCGTTTGCAGTTCTTATCAACAGTAATCCATCATCCTGAGCTATTCCATTACCAGAGAACTTGTATCTAAGTTTTTCCTTTACTTCGTCTGCTTCTAACATCTCTCGAAGGGCTATTTCATTGTCCTGCATAAGATTGTCTCCTTCCAACGATATGATCAGCAATATCGAATCCTTGTTGAATATCTTCACCAAATAATTCTTTTGGTTCTACAATCTTTGGGAATCCACCCGCATCATAAAGAATTTTTTTAGCACTAGATGAACCTTCCTTACCGCCAGTATCATAATCAAAAAGTATCCAGATTTGTCGGTCTCTGAGTACTCTTGCCTTTAACTTTGTTAGCCCATTCGATCCACCTGTAGCGATCCAAATAACTTCAGGCATATAATAGCTACCGAGGATTGCTGACTTCTCCGATTCTACCAAAACTACGCTATCACTTCTACGATATACTAACTCCTCCTCGTTGAAGAGACATGTAGCGAAACCATCTGATTTCTTGTAAAGCCATCTTGGTGAAATGTTTTTATCACGATGTCCATCTGACATATACTTAATTGCTTTTCCGTTTACAAATTCGCCACGAATATTCTGATACCAGAATATTGTATTGCCGTTATTAAATCCGACATTGAATTTCCTCAAGACATCATAATCGCAAGTCATCTGAATCAACCAGGCACCAAAGATATTTCCTCGCTTCCGACAGTCTTCAGCTTCAATTTTGCATATATCTTCCTTCGTAAGTGCAAGCTCTTCTCTTGCCATCCGATCTGCTTCCTGAAGTGTATAGCCAGAATCCAACATGATACCAGCTCTTTCCCCGAACTCGTAATTTTCTTCTGACAGAAACTGGATTGAATCACCGATCTCACCAAACGCCAGAGTTTTATTATGAATCTGTTGCTTTCTATGTGGCTGTGGTTTCTTTCTGCTTAGTGGCATACTGTAAATACTTTTACCTGGCTTCAATATAGTTTTGCCACATGAGAAGCAATATCCCTCCTGTCCCTCAGAACCAGCAAACTCTGAGAAGCAGTCATAATGCTCACATTCAGGACATTGCAAATGAGTTCTTCCAAATTCTCTCATTTCCATATCCTCCGTTCCTGATCAAGCCAATCTAATATCTCTTTCTTGGAGAATAGAACACGTCTGCCAGCTCTTTTATAAGGTAAGCCCTCTTTCATTTTTTTGTGTATTGACACATAAGATAATTTTAGTAATTCTGATAACTCTTTTCTGGAGAGTAATTCATCTTTGTCCAAATGCTTCAGCTGGAAGTGCTCTTCGATGATCTGTGGTAAATGCTGTTTGATCCCATTGGCTATCATTTCATTCAAATCATTGGGATTCAACTGGGTTAATAATAATTCCTTTTCCATCAGATAACTCCTATTTTTTTGTTAATTAAAGTTATCTGCAAGAAAATAGGCAGTTAAAGTGGAAGTCAAACGAAAGTTGGTGAAAGTTGCGGAAGTTTCGAAAGTTTTAAAATAATCTTGATAATCTGCTCTTTTCCTTTCTTAGATGCTTTAAATCTTCATCTGGGTTATATTGTTTTGACTTTCCATTTTCTTTCCAACCGTTCTCAACTTGGTTCCAAGCTCCTCTAAATTGTTTTTTTGTTATTGGCAATCCATTCTTCTTGAGCTTCTTCAGTATTGGTTCACATTTAGGTTTGGTTTTCCCGAGTTTCTGAAGGCAATATGCTAAGAATCTAAAACTGTGATCCCATTCTATAATTGCTTCTTCTGTATTATCAATATATCTTCCTTCTTGAATATAATTGATCTCTTTTGCCAAATATTCAGTTGATTTATCTATTGTATCTCTTATTGCCTGCTCATATATTAGTGAAGCATTTTGGAATGGCAATCTCAAAGTTTTTTCGTAATTCTCCCTGACCTCATCCATCTTCTTCAATACATATGAAATTGCTTCATCTGGCTCCAACACATATCTTGCATACTTTCCTATCGATACTACATCATCATTGAACTCTGGCTCTTCAAATCCCCATTCATCAAAGTATAAAGCATTATTCCAAAAGTCCAGCCAGCTTTGGGCTTTCTCCGCTTGTAATATTTGTGGTTTTTCTACTAACGTATCATTTCGTGTTTTTACTTGTCTTGGTACATAACATCCATTCATCGCTTCTTCTATCATATCAAAGTATTTTTTCCTGACATCTTTCTCGAGTTTTATGAATTTCTCATCTAATTCATCAACCCTTGTAGCGAGATAATTCATTACACTTCTGTTATCATCATCCTTTAAACAATTAATGAACACATCCTCTATCTCATTAATTATATCCAATATATTATCAGTTATACTCATTTCTCCCCCCAAATTGATTTTATTTTTGAAACGGCTTCTTCCTGTGTGATCCGGACATACTTCTGAAACGCTTGCCTATTTCTATGTCCTGATATCTTCATAATCTCCTCAGGTAACGCTTTCTTTTTCAAGGAGATTGTGATGAATGTGCGTCGTCCTGTATGTGTGGTAACTAACTCGTATTTCTTTTTAGTTTCCTGCTTTCGATTTTTGTTGTGATACCAGACCCTCTGTACTTCCTGATCAATCCCCGCCTGCCGGCATACCACCTTCAAATACAAGTTAAGCTTTTGATTCGATATAACCTTGATTTCATTATTGATAAACTTCTCTACAAGCGGCTTTAACTTTGAATGGATGGGTATGTATATAGTATAATGCGTCTTCTTCATATTCATCTTTATCACCCCCTCATCGAGAAATATATTCTCTTTTTTTAAATTCGCCAAATCCGAATATCTTATACCTGTATATACCATAATGAGAAATAGATCCCTTACGTTTGCTAAGTTCTTAGCTTTATACTTCTGATCCTCAAGCATTTTCAATTCCTGCTCTGTGAGAGCTATTGACTGAGCGTCCTGCTCTTTAACATTTTTGAATGCAAGATACTTTGCATTATTAGTAAATCCTTCTTTGATGGCATAATTCAAAAATGTTTTTAGCTTAGTAATATTTCCTGCTATTGTATTGTTGGTGTGCTGTTTCTTTTCAACTAAGTATTGAACAAACTCCTGAAGGTAGTCAGAGTCTATTTCATCAAATTCAGTCTTTTTCCTTCTATATGTATCGAAAGATTCTATATGGCTTTTTACTGTCTTGTAATACTGAATTATGCGTTTGCTGTATTGGCCGCTTTCTCCTCTGGCACTAATGAACAGATCAAAATAATAATAGAAATCCTTTTCTACCCCTTCATCGTCTTTCATACTGTTTGATGGATCTTTATTCAGAGCATTTAAAGCAAATGATTTCAGTTCTTG
>Ga0272443_10003064_pt1 | contig 20234 bp, 19 predicted proteins | sample SSMAcet12_FD_193581 | JGI IMG/M metagenome (GOLD analysis project Ga0272443, IMG submission 193581) | Marine sediment archaeal communities from Little Sippewissett salt marsh, Falmouth, MA, United States - SSM-Acet-12 | ecosystem: Environmental > Aquatic > Marine > Wetlands > Sediment ... | reverse complement strand
GTTCGGCGATGACGCCCGTAAGGCGGCGCCGATTCTGGGAATCGCTTTGACTTCACGCGCCCATGGCAAGGATGGCAGTATTCCACTCGCCGGTGTCCCGCATCACGCTGCGGAGAAGTACCTGACCAGGTTGATTGAGGCGGGACAGAAGGTTGTGGTATGCGAGCAGACTGAGGACCCAAAGCAGGCTAAGGGCCTCGTTCGTAGGGAGGTCATTGAGGTCATCACACCCGGTACTGTGGCCTTGGAAGGTGCGCTGGAGAGCGATGCAAATAACTATTTGGCTGCAATCACTTCTCGCACATCCATCATTGGGCTGGCATACGTAGACCTCAGCACAGGCGAATTTCGTGTCGATGAATTGGATTCACGGGTATTGCCCGATAGATTGATGAATCTCCAGCCTTCTGAAATCCTGATGCCGGATGAAGATGAAGATTTTCAAAAGGATATCCGGCGATTGAATTTAAAATCCTCCATAACGCCTCTTGATGGATGGAAATTCGATCAGCAGTATGCAAACGAAAGGCTCTGCGAGCACTTCAAAGTGATCTCGCTGGATGGCTTCGGACTGGAAGGTTACTCCGCAGGAATATCGGCAGCGGGGGCTGTCATTGATTACCTGATCGAGACAAAGAAGAGTTCTCTTAAGCACATTGCAAAACTCGCACCGTCTGCTGACGATCGATTCATGTTTCTCGACAACGCTACTCTCACGAATCTCGAGATCACATTCGCGTCTGACGGTGTCAATTCTCTCTATAAGCACCTGAACCTCACACGCACGGCGATGGGAGGCAGACTCTTCAGGAAATGGTTGACCGCCCCACTCATAGACAAGGATAGAATACTTGCGAGGCAGGAGGCCGTTGCAGAGCTGTTCGACGCCAAATCGGAACGACGAACGATTGCGGACATACTCGCCGGAATGTCGGATCTGGAGAGAATTGCCGGCAGGCTCGGTTCTCTTCGCGCCTCTCCGCGAGATCTTGTCAGTCTGAAGAATTCATTCAAGCTGTGTCTTGATCTTGAGAAGATCTCGCGATCTCTCCAATCCGATATCTTCAGTTCCGTTGATATCAAGGTGGATTTCATTGACAAGATGATGGACTTGATAGAACGGGCAATCGTTGATTCACCGCAGGCACTCCCGAACAATGGCGGAGTGATCAAAGACGGTTTCGACAAATCTCTCGACCAGATGAAGTCGGATATCCATACATCAAAGCAGTGGATTGCGTCTCTTCAACAGCGGGAACGTGACAGAACAGGGATTCCGGTTCTCAAGGTCGGCTACAACAAGGTCTTCGGCTATTACATTGAGGTCACAAAACCGCATCTGTCAAAGGTTCCGGAAGAGTATATCCGAAAGCAGACTCTGGTTTCGGCGGAGAGATTCATAACTCCCGAACTCAAAGAGAAAGAGGAAGTCGTTCTCAAAGCGGAAGAGAAGATAAACGACCTCGAACTGAGACTTTTCGAAGAACTCCGGCTCAAACTCTCCGATGAAACGGCTCTTATCCAGAATGCCGCGTTGTACGTTGCATTGATAGATGTCATCGCATGCATGGCTGCAGCATCGGAGAAATACCGTTACGTGCGGCCGGAAATTAATGACTCCCATGTGTTGAGCATCACCGGTGGTCGTCACCCGGTATTGGAGAATTTGCTACCAGCAGGGAGTTTTGTTCCGAATGACACGGAGATCGATGCGCAGAAGTCCCAGATACAGATCATCACTGGCCCTAATATGGCTGGCAAATCAACTTATCTTCGGCAGGTGGGCCTGATTACGCTCATGGCGCAAATCGGCTCTTTTGTTCCGGCGGAAGCTGCATCAATCGGTATCGTTGACAGAATCTTCACACGTGTTGGCGCGGCGGATAAACTGACGCTTGGACAATCGACCTTTCTTGTGGAGATGAATGAAGCGGCGAATATACTGAATAACGCTTCCTCAAAGAGCTTGATACTCCTCGACGAAGTCGGACGCGGTACTTCAACGTATGACGGGCTGTCAATCGCGTGGTCTGTTGCGGAATACCTTCATGAGACAGACCAGAGGCAGGCAAGGACGCTTTTTGCGACTCATTACCACGAACTTACCCAGCTTGCGAAACGCTTCAAACGGGTAAAGAACTTCCAGGTTGCTGTCAAGGAATGGCAGGATCAAATCATCTTTATACGCAAAATCATTCCGGGGGGCTGCGACGACAGCTACGGAATCGAAGTCGCACGACTGGCAGGCCTGCCACGAGAGGTTACTGATCGGGCAAGGATTGTGTTGGGTATGATTGAGTCAGGGAAGTTCTTCGCGCCTAACGGCAAACTCGAAGATGACGCCGAGAACAAAGGACTCTTCGCATTCAAGTATGGCAACTCGAACAAATCGAGGGACAAGCTGTTTGAGCGTATGAAGGCGGTCAACCCGGAAACCATGACCCCGCTGGAGGCCCTGAATATTCTCGCAGACTTGAAGCGAATCACAGATGAAGACTAAGATAAACATTCTACCGGAAAACCTCGTCAACAAGATTGCTGCGGGTGAAGTCGTTGAGCGCCCCGCATCCGTTGTCAAAGAACTCCTCGAAAACTCTATTGACGCCGATGCCAGACACATCGACATCTCGATTGAGAGCGGCGGAATCAAACTTATCAAGATCAGTGATGATGGTCATGGTATGTCTCCTGATGAGGCCAAACTGGCTCTGACAAGACATGCTACGAGCAAGATATCCAGCGTTGACGATCTCTTCACTATTTCAACTCTCGGCTTTCGTGGTGAGGCCCTGCCGTCGATAGCATCCGTTTCGATGTTTGAGCTCGTTACTCGTTCGGAAGATAGCAGCGACGGGATTCAGATCAAGTTAGAGGGCGGCGAGGAGATGTCGGCCAAGCCTCACGGTGCACCTGTCGGGACAACCATCGAAGTCCGAGAGCTGTTCTTCAATCTTCCGGCGCGCAGGAAATTTCTGAAGACAATCACGACCGAAACCCGGCAAGTGCTTCAGACTGTGATTTCACTCGCTCTTGCCCATCCGGCGATTGGCTTCAAGCTGATTTCCGACGGTAGAACCATATTCGTCGTTCATCCGGTATCGAGCCTCGCTCAAAGAGTTAGTGATGTCTATGGCGATAACTTATTCAAAAGGTTCCTGACATTTGAAGAGTCCACCGGGCCTGTCAGAGTGTCCGGCTTTATCTCCCGCCCGGAGGACGCAAAACGTCACCGGATGGAAGCGAGATTCTTCGTCAATCGAAGGGCCATAAGTTCGAGGCTGGTCCACGCTGCGCTAATGTCCGGCTACGGAGAGCTGCTTCCCAAAGGCAGCTACCCGCAGGGCGTGCTGTATCTGGAGGTCGCTCCCGAACTGGTGGATGTCAATGTCTCTCCGACCAAGAGCGAGGTTAGATTCAAAGATGAAAGATCTCTCTACCATACTCTGCATCATGCTGTATCAGATGCTGTCCATGACTCGGCAGTCATTCCTGAAGTGGATGCCGATTCAGAATCAGCTGATGCTCGCGATTATGTTGATCGTGCAAAAGCCGCAGTTCAGAACTTCGTGAGATCTCATGATGCGGGTGATGAGGAAGCTTCACGACAGCGTACCATGCCTCTGGATGTCAAGCCGCGAGTTGAGAGTTCCCGTCCAGACCCCTTTGCCGGATCAACAGTCGGCACTGACTCCGAAGGTGCGTCCGCACAAGTCGCAGGGAAGGGTCGTGTAGACTCGATACGGCAAGCTTCTCATGACTACCGTCCGGCATCCTCTAAACCATATCATCTCGTTGGGTTTTCCGATCTATATATCGTTGCGCTCTCGCCGGAGGCTATTTTCGTGATCGATCAGCATGCTGCTCATGAACGTGTGCTGTACGAGCAGGCGTTGGCCGCTTTCGACAAGGCCCAGCTCGTGTCCCAGAAGCTGCTGTTTCCCGTAAACGTCGAGTTTGATGCCGTGACGTTCCAACTCGCCGAGTCAACCGCTGAGAAATTCGCATCCCTCGGGTTTGAGGTGAAGCCATTCGGAGCGCGGAGCATAGCGATATATGCAGCTCCTGCGGTTGTCAGGTCCGCCAATCCTGAGAGGCTATACAGGTCGATGCTGGAAGACCTCGAGGGGGTCGAATCCGAAGGGGAGAGGATACACAAGAAGGTAGCCCAGAGCTTCGCGTGCAGGGCGGCAATCAAGGCCGGTGATCGATTGGATGAACAGGAAATGGCCGCGCTTGTGAACGACCTGTTCGCGTGTGCGAACCCATACGTTTGCCCGCATGGTCGCCCTACGATGATCCGTCTTCCGAAAGCTGAGTTGGAGAAGCGCTTTGGTCGATAAGGCGCGCAATGTGGTCCCGGTTATTTACGGCCCGACAGCCATAGGAAAAACCTCCCTTGCAATCCAGTTGTCTCAGGCAATCAACGGGGAGATCGTTTCTTGCGATTCACGCCAGTTATTCAAGCATCTTGACATTGGAACGGCAAAACCTACTACCGAGGAAAGAGAGTCCGTGAAATTCCACCTCATTGATTTGATCGAACCCAAAAGGTTCCTGAATGCGTTTGAGTTCCGCAAACTGGCCGAGGAGGCGATAGATGGCATTCTTCAGGCCGGAAGACTGCCTGTCATGACAGTCGGCACAGGTTTCTATCTTAAGGCAATGACCGACGGTATAGTGGAAGCACCTTCCGCAAACGAGGAAATCAGGTCAAGACTTGAAGAACTCGCTGAATCCAACGGGATTACGGCATTGCACAGCAGACTGCAAAGTTTAGATCCTGAGACCGCTTCGCTTCTCGACGAGAACGATAAGGTTAGAATCATAAGGGCTTTAGAGCTTTGCGAACTCACAGGGAAGACGAGAAGAGAGTTGACTGAAGAGAATCAACTCGAAGCATCGCCTTATAACTTTGTATTCGTGGGACTTACGATGGACAGGGATCATCTGTACGACAGAATCAACGCCAGATGCGAGCAGATGATTGATGACGGCCTCATTGATGAATGCCGAAGGCTGAGAGAAAAAGGTCGTCTCAGCATGGATGTCGCTGACAAGATCGTGGGCTATCGCGAGGCATTCCAATACCTTGAAGGCATCATTGATCGGGACGAAATGATCTCTCGGTTCAAGCAGTCAACGCGCAATTATGCTAAGAGGCAGCTCACCTGGTTCAGAAAACACCCAGGAGGACGGGTCTTCGACGTAGAAGATAAGGTGCTGTTTGACAACGCTTTAGAGTATGTTGAGCAATTCTTGTAGCTTTGTGCCGCAGAATTCCACATCTTTTGGTTCAAGTCACTGACTGATAACCGATAATGAGTATTAGGGACGAAAAAATACCTTGACAATACTAAACACGCTTCGGTATTATAGCGTTGGTAGTCAAGGAGTTGTAACATAGGCGGGCTTTGCTCCTGATCCGTGCGGTATGATGTGCAGTGAAGGATGCTGATGCCAGGGTTGTGTGAGGGGATGAAATGCGTAGACTAGTCTTCTTTGTTTCGATTGCTGTGTTGGCCTTGACGGCGACGCTGTCGTGCAGTAGCAACGCCGTCAGGTTCAGCGGGACTGAGTCCGAAAAACCCAAAGAAGTTCAGCAGGATAGGCAGGCTGATACTGCCCTTGTATCGACAGAGACAAAGCCGGTAGACAGCTCTGTTCTCGAGTACTCGTATATTGATGAGAATCTGCAGGATGATCTTGACCTTGCGGAAGAGAACTACCGCATGGGTTATGTGGCTACTCTGGATTCGAACTGGCTTGAGGCACAGTTCTACTTCGAATCCGCCCTTGAAATTCTTGCGGGACTGGACATTGACACGGAAACCCCAAGCTTGGCGGCAGATATCTATTCTCGATTGACCAATGAAATCATTTCAGATTACAAGATGACGCTCCTGTACATCGTAACATTGCCCACCGAGAGTTCACCGTCTGCGGTTATCGCACGGTACGAAGACCTCGAGAAGATGGAACAGGAAAGTATCCTTGCGAATACCGAACCGGAACCCAGGCCCGACACCGTCGTATTCGACATTCCTATCGTTTGGAACGAGAAAGTTGAGCGGTGTATATCGTACTTCCAGTCTGTTGGACGCAAGCCTTTCGAGGCTTCTCTCGCCAGGTCAGGGAAGTATCTGCCAATGATGGAAAAAATACTGGAGGAAGAGGGCATTCCTCATGATCTCGTCTATCTCCCTTTGATCGAGAGCGGCTTTAACCCGCGCGCCTATTCCTGGGCTCATGCTGTCGGACCCTGGCAATTCATTTCGAGCACCGGCAGGATGTATGGTCTTCACCGGAGTTGGTGGTATGATGAACGCAGGGACTTCGTGAAATCAACGCGGGCTGCAGCGCGACACCTTCGGGACCTCCACGAGAAGACCAAGGATTGGTATCTGGCTCTCCTCGGATACAATGCGGGGCTCGGTAACGTAAATAAGGTTATCAAGAAGAACAAGACGCGAGACTACTTCAAGATGAACATCCGCAACTCGCAGATGCGCAACTATGTCCCGCTGTATCTCGCTGCCACGATTATCGCTAAACAACCCGAAAAATACGGCTTCAATGTAGACTATCAAGATCCTATCGTATTCGACACGGTCACAGTCGACAGGTGTCTTGCCCTTGAGGACATCGCTAAGGCCGTTGGATGCTCCTATAATGAATTGAAGGCTCTCAACCCGGAATTGCTCAGGAAATACACCCCGCCGGATATCAAGAAGTACACGCTTCGCATACCGCAGTGGAAGAGCCGGGATTTCTGGGCTGCATATCCGAACATGAAATCACCCGAGGAGACAAGCTGGGTTCAGCACAAAGTCCGGAAGGGTGAGACTGTCTCCGGCATCGCCCGTAAGTATGGCGTCTCGCAGTGGGCGATTATCGACGCTAATAACATGAGTCGACCGTATAGAATCGGTATCGGGCAGAAGATCGTCGTACCGGTTCCACTCGGGAAATCCGGCAGTCAGAGTTACTCGAAGAAGAAGTACGATTCTTACGACATCTCAGGGAATTATTATGTGGTGCGCAGCGGCGATACCCTCTGGGATCTCGCGCGAGTCTTCGGCACCACCACCAGACAGCTTCGCAGTCTGAACGGCCTTTCGAGGAGCGGAAGGATTTACGTTGGGCAGAAGCTGAAAATCCCGAACGATGCGAAGCAATACTCATCAACTAAATCCAGCAAATCGAGCTCAGGAATTGCGACTTCGACATTCTCGTACAAGGTCAAGAGAGGTGATAACCTCTGGAAGCTTGCAGACAAATATGGAACTACTGTAAGTGAACTCCGCAGATTGAACGGGCTTTCGAGAAATGCAGTTCTTAGCATCGGCCAGAAGCTCAAAATCCCCGGGTCAAAGACATCAACCAGCGCGGGAAGTGGGACGTTCGTTTATACGGTGCGATCAGGCGATAATCTCTGGAGCCTCGCGCAGAGATACGGCACTACCGTATCAAGATTGCGGAGATTGAATAACCTCTCGAAGAGTTCGACGCTTAGGATAGGACAGCAGCTCAAGATACCTGATAGCGGCAATGCCGGCAGTGCGTCTCGCAGTTCGGGGTATTACGTCGTCAGGAGAGGGGATACGTTGTCCTCAATAGCGAACAGCTTCGGTATCAGTCTCAATAGATTGATAGCATTGAACAGTATACGGAATCCACACAGGCTGGCCGTGGGGACCAGACTAAGGGTCAGTTCCGATTAGGTCGTAGCGATGGCAAGAAAACGAGACATTGCGATTGGTGTAATCATTGCCTTCTGTTTCCTGTTGTTCGGCAGCATTTTCGTCGTGACGATGTTCGATATGTACAGCGGGGAAGGCGCAAGCATGTTCGCGTTTGGGGATAGAATCGCAATAATCGATGTGTACGGTATGCTCTCCTCCTCGGCAGACATCGTTCGACAGATACAGGAGTATGGTGATGACAATTCGGTGGTTGCGATCTTGCTTCATGTCGATTCACCCGGCGGAGGTGTCGCTGTTTCACAGGAAATTTACGACGAGATCAGCCGGGTAAGAATCGAGGAAGGTAAGCTGGTCGTGACATCGGCATCTTCGGTGATCGCCTCCGGAGCTTACTACATCGCATGTGCATCGGACATGATCATAACAAACCCCGGAACGCTGGTTGGCTCGATCGGAGTTATTCTCCAGTATCCGGTCGTTGATGAGTTGATTGACAAAATTGGAATAGATTTCGAGACGATAAAATCCGGCGATGTCAAGGATGTCGGATCACCGTATAGGGAAGCGACGGATGAAGATCGAGAGATGCTCCAGGCCGCGATAGACGATTCTTATGAGCAGTTCATTGAAGTGATAATGGAGGGGCGCGATCTGACTCGTGAGGAGGTCATTGAGGTCGCCGACGGTGCTGTGTTCACCGGCAGACAGGGAATGGATCTCGGTCTTGTCGACAGGATTGCAAGTTTCGAAGAAGCAATAAGGATAACAGCTGAACTCGCAGGTATCGATGGAAAACCGCGAACGGTGAAAGAACGTCCCCGAAAAGATGTCACGTTGTTTGACTTGTTCAAGACCGACCTTTCGGGACTTCTTGATGGCAGACTGCCGTTCCCGGGACCTCAACTGCAGTATCTTTACAGGTAGTATGCCAATTTATGAATACAGATGTTCGGATTGCGGACACGAGTTCGAACTTTTGGTAGGAGTCAATCAGGAGAACATCGCCTGTCCCGCCTGCGAGGGCGCTGACTGTAAGCGGATTCTCTCCGTGTTCGGTTTCGCTTCCGGAGGAAAGTTCACTTCGTCGAAGGGAAGTGCATGTGCGGGTTGCAGCGGTGGAGACTGCAAGGGCTGCAAATAAATAGATTCAGATTCATAGAACGTGAAGCAGGTAAGGAGGAGGGAAATGACCAAGGCTGATCTGGTCGAACAGGTTGCCGAGAAGACGGGCCTGACCCGAACTGATGTCGCTGTCGTTGTCGATTCGTTTCTCGACACGATCAAGAGAACGATGGAGGACGGTCACAACATCGAGATTCGTGGATTTGGTACCTTCAAAATCAAATTGCGTAAGGCGAGAAAGGCAAGAAACCCGCGCACAGGCGACGTGGTGCCCGTACCTGACAGGAAAGTGCCGGTGTTCAAGCCATCTAATGAGTTCAAGAACATGATCACTAAGCTCCCGCTTGAACAAACGGTGGCCGAACAACAGTAAGATTTCGCTTGCGTTTTTGCCGGTTTGCGTTATTTTAGGCATTCTATAACTGGCTTCGCAGACAAATGCGATTTGTTCTAGGAGGATAGATGCCGTCAGGCAAGAAGCGCAAAAGACTGAAAATCAAGACTCATAAGAGGAAGAAAAGAAGAAAACGCGACCGGCATAAAAAGAAGGTCAGGTAGCAGTTTATCTTCTGCCTACCCGCAAGAATATGGGCCGCCCTCTACAAGGGCGGCCTTGTCTTTTCTGAGAAATCTCGGTGTGAAGTCTATTCCTACCTCGGATAACTGCCCGAGATATAATCCTTCAAGTACCTGTTCTCGACTTTGACGGCTGAAAGCTGTGACTTGACGAGATCACCCATCGACACCAGTCCTACCAGCTTCCCATCCTCAAGCACCGGAAGGTGCCGGAACCGGTTCTCAACCATCGTCGCTATCATCGTTTCGACATCATCATCCGGTATTCCGACTATGAGATCGGATGTCATGATCGACTTGACGTTTGTCTTATCCAGTTCGCTCGGGTTCCTCGAACAGAACCTCAGCACATCTCGTTCGGTAACTATGCCGGCGATTTCGTTGTTGTTATCTACTACGAGTGCCGATCCAACTCCCTTCGACGTCATCACTGCGATTGCTTCCGCAAGAGTGTGACTTTTCAGGACCTTTACGGTATCGTTCCCCTTGATGGACAGAATATCTCTGAGTCTCATCGAACATACCTCCTTCACAGGCTAATGATGTTGCCATGGGACTGACTGCCTGTGACGGCTACAGCCCTTCAGATGGAACATGTCCCTGTGGTTGTGCCAGAGATTGAACTGAGCTTTTGCATCAAGAACAGATATTCCACGATTCAGTTCGGAAAAGATGTACCTGCCGGGGAATTATTTTCTTGATCCTGAAAGGGTTTTGCTCTGCAGGCCCAGACGCTCTCCGTGTAAGTCGCCATAATACAATAGATTGCGGGTGTGTTTCATTTTGGAGCAGGTTGGCATGTGTCTTGTGTTAATAGCTGGGTGAAAGCAACTTGCACAGGAGGAGGAGATGAAACAGAAGATACTGATACTCTTGGTAGTGATAACACTGATGCTGATAATCGTTCCGGCCAATGAAGCGATTTTCAAGTGGTTGGGAATGAGCGAGACGCTCCATGGGATGGAGCTTGATTCACAGACACGAACCGCATGTGAATCTGTCTTTGATGTCGACTTCATGGTTCAGGAACGGATGGTGGGTAATGAATAACCCAAATATCAGCAGTCTGGTTAATGTAGGGTCGAGTACGGGGGTGGATGAATCGGGACGTTTCGTCCATTCCCGGCAACGTATGGACATGGGGGGAATCAGTCAGCTCGCATCAATGTCACCGTTGTTCGAAGAAGATGTGCTCGGACACGGTGAGCCCTATCTTGAAAGCAAAGCGGTGTATATGAGTGATACGGAGTTCGATAATCTCGTATGCTCGCATCTTGAGGAGAAGACTACTGTACCGTATTGATATTGCTGAGTCGCTTAGCAAATGGCGGTTTGGCGAAAATCAGAATCGTCAAACCGTAGCGTTACCTCATTGAACTACACGCCTGAGGTCGGGAGAATTAGATCCCTCCCGACCTTGCTCTTTTCAATCTCGAATTGACAAACTGATCAGGTTGGATTAATTGTTGGTATGAGATCACAACTCTGGTTGCTAACAGCCCTAATCCTTATACTGCCCGAAAGTCTAATGGCCTTCGGACCGACTGACCTCTCTGAAGCTGATTCGGTGCCCGCGGTAATGGCCGCTATTCTTGATGCCAATGAAGTCGGGATGTATTTCTCCAATAACGGTTCACTCGCACGGGATGAACTCAATGAAACCGGATCGTATCCCGGTCTCATCTTTCCGGCGGATTCCGCGATTCCTCTGATCTACTCTGCAGGTCTGTGGCTTTCGGCCAGTGTCGATGGATCCCCGAGAATCGCATTGTCTGAGTATGGTTCAGAGTTCTTGCCGGGTCCCATGGGTCACGAACAAGTGGAGGACAGCTCGATATTCCGGGTCTACAAGATATCGGCCGGAGATAATGTCACTCAGCCGGATGACTGGGTCGAATGGCCCTCATCCTGGGGCGCACCTGTGGACAGCGAAGGTGAGCCTTTACTGACCGGCGAACAGAGTCTGTGGGCGGTCTTCAACGATTCACTTCCATCAGGCCATTACCTGCGGGGAGGAAGCACTGATCCGCTCGGTGCAGAAGTTCGGATGTATGCTTGCGAGTACAGGACGGAAAGTTTGCTGGACAACATCGTAATAGTAGAATACGAGATACTCAACAAGTCTGGACAGCAATGGGATAACTTCGTTGCGGGCGTTTGGGCCGATCCGGATCTGGGCACATCTGCCGATGATCTTGGAGGAACGGACTCGCTGCTCTCTCTCGTATACTGCTACACCCTTGAGAATGACGCCGAACTCCCCGTTGGCTTCTGCCCGGCAGTTGGTACCGCGATTATTAATTCGCCATCATCTGAGAACGGTATGCACGCATCGGCATCCGCAAACATAATTCGAAACCTGACTCGGAGCGGAAGCCCCGAAATGACCCTGGACCTAATAGATGGCTTGACGTACAATGGACAGCCCTATGTTGATCCCGAGACAGGAAAGAGCACGAAGTATCCCTACGGTGGTGATCCAAGGACGAACACCGGCTGGATAGACTTCGGAAAAGGAGATCGCAAGACACTTATCTGTTCGGCTCCTGTATCAGTTGCAGCAGGGGAGACCGTACACATGACTGCTGCATTCATGGCCACCTTCGGCAGCGATAACTTCACGGCGTTGGGCAGGCTCTTCGAATTGGCTGAGGCCGCGAGTGACTTCGGGAGACTTAAACAGAGCGGGCTGTCAGCTCAACTGAACGTGCCAGATGGATCAACTCACTCCGTCTCGTTTACACCGGCGGAACAGCTGTGGTTCAAAGGCGTCGATTGGGGCGGTGACGCATTCGACGGCGGCATCGGGTGGGCCGGAGATCATTGGGGAACGAATCTCAGGCGAATAGACAATACGGACATCGAGTTGCAGTTCACACGGGACAGCGCACAATGGGTTGCGAGGTTTACGGAGAAGCATGATGCTTACGAATTCAAAGACTTCATCCAGCTCCCCTTCTTCTGTTCACGTTCCGCTGACTCGGCAGTTCTCAACATGATACTTGTTGATGTTAACAACGATGGCAATTGGTGGGCGCCGAATGACTCTGCCGCAACAGACTACATCCTGATCACCAACTCACAATACCGGGTCAAACCTGTGGGAGCATACGCGGGGAAGGCACTCCCGAACGATGCCCCTTCAATGGACCTCATGTATACTCTTGCATTCTCCAAACGTCCGGGCGCGCTCACCGAAGAAGTTAGAAACGGACAGCTCATGAAAATCCGCGTAACGCCGGATGCTGTCCCGGTTGCTGCTGATACTGTGCGGTTCGGAGATGTCACGGCAGGTTTCAGCAAATCTGTTCCGGTGACACTGGAGAATCTTTACAGTTTCCCGAAGCATTTCACCTTGCTTCTCAATTCAGCGGACGCCTTTGACATTCCGGCAACGGTCATCCAGTTGGGTGGAATGAATAGGGTCAATCTGTCAATAAGCTTCTTTCCGGATGATGTGGGCGACTACGTTGGCTCAATCAGAATCGAAGCCGAGGACTATGGGCTACCAGTCAGACAGATAGTCCTCTCCGGGAGGGGAGAGCCGTGGCCACTTGAAGGCGATCTGTTCAGTGATGGTGTGCTTGATCTCAAAGACGCCACGCTGTTCGCCAAGTACCTTTACGGGTCCTGGGATCTTGACAATGCTCTCGTAATCACTGACCTGAATAACTCAGGAGACACGGACCTTACCGATTTGGTCATCTTCCTGCAGCGGCTGTTCGCACCATTCTAACGAATTCCTTTGATCCAATTCTCAGAAACCTCTTGACCGGAACGCCATTTGCCTTTACTTGATTCGTAAGGGAAACGGTCATGAGAATCATTATTATTATCTTCTTGCTGCTTGGCAGCTTCACTGCCGAAGTCTGCTCGGCGCGCGTGCACAGTCCTGCAGAATTCGTGTTCGATCTGCATTCCATTGCATATTCCTTCACTGTCGTACCGCAGACCAGTTTTGCAGAGACGAAATGGTCCCCTGAGCAGGGACCTCGCTGGTACATCCATGCTGGCGTCGCAGCCGCACATGCCGCCGCTGCCTACCCTGCCTATGACTACCTCACTGGAGTATGGGGGCAGTCGAACGGCAAGTTCCATCTCAAAGATGAAACTCATGATTACCTTGCATTCAACGACGAGGTCTCCCACACATTCGTCAGTTACAAGCTTACTCAGTTTTTCACATCGGTATATCACGGCCTTGGCTATCAGAGGGGTAAGTCCAGAGTATTAGGCGCTGTTGAAGCGGCGGCTGTCATGACCTTCGTGGAGTTCCCTGTGGATGCCTTTAACCCGGACCAGGGCCTCGGTGTGACAGACCTGCTTGCAAACTATGTGGGGGTCGGGCTTGCTTATTTGAAATCAGGCAATCCATCGCTGTCAGACTTGGACTTAAAGCTTAGCATTAAGTCATTCGATTCTTCCCGCAGCAAAGGACTGGGTTACGATTCATATGATTATGACAACTACATCTACTGGCTGACTTACAGGGAGAGGCCCGCCGTGATCGGAGTTGGGTACAGCACAGCCAGGACTTCACCGACAGAGCCATTGCCTGAACTGTATCTTGGAATCGGGACCACACTCCCTGATTTGATCAGCCTCTTCTCATCAGATCTTGCAAGGAAGGTCAGATCTCTCGAGTTTTACTACTTCAATCTAAACCTTCAGATCCGCTAAGTCCTCGCAGACAATTCTGTCCCGTCAGCGCTCAGGCTTCTGGAATAGTGTGCCCGGTAGTGCGTCATTCAAGACTTAAGAAAGAGCTTTAAGTCGAGCCGGAATCTTATTGATTAGTAGTGTCTCTGGAGTTGTTTGAACGGGTGATTCTCAGGTCTTGAGAAGTCTGCCGAGTGACCAGATTCCGATCCTTGCGAGGACCATAATGAATATAGTCACGGCTATTCTTGAAGCAGGCATGTTGGAGGTGTCGAGTGACAGCTCGGTCATGCCGATAGCGTAGGCTTTGAAATCGAGTCTGTCCGCACTGAAGGGATCTTCCACACGAAGAGCGTAGGTTGCGAAGAATACCCCAAGCAGAATCAAGACTAAGAACAGAACGTTGGCTTTCATTTCAATCACCTCTGTCAATAATACCCCTCAAATAGCGTGCCACAGAGCAGAATGAAGCTAAGTGAAGTAGTAGTATGGTAATAGATTAGGTGTTTCACGGTGAAGCAGTGAGTTATGCCTCAGAAAATGTGAATTTCGCTGCAGATTCGACCCGATATTGCGCTTTTGCGGAAGCAGGCTCGATTCAGAATCAAGATTTGTGTGATGAAGAATCCGAGGAAGCGGGATTAAGACTTGACTACTCGGTTTCGGAGTCTTTATTGTCGCCAAACTGGAGGCGATATGAAATCATACACGGATTACCTGTGGTTCAATACGAAGAAGCGGCGCGAGTATATCAACATCACGGATGAAGTCGAGCAGGCTCTGGAGAAGTCAGGGATAAGGGAGGGACTTGCGCTGGTTTCCGCAATGCACATCACGGCATCTGTTTATGTCAACGATGCCGAGTCCGGGTTGATCGAAGACATCGATGAGTGGCTCGACGGCCTCGCACCATTCGGCAAAGACTATCGGCATCACAGAACGGGTGAGGACAACGGCGATGCGCATCTCAAAAATCTCCTCATGCACAATCAAGTGGTCTTACCTGTGACAGATGGCAAGTTCGATTTCGGCCCCTGGCAGCAGGTATACTATGCCGAATTCGACGGCAGGCGTCGCAAGCGGGTGATAATCAAGATTATCGGAGAATAGAACCTTGCGGCGAAACAAATACCCGCTGGATATGTTGTAAAGTGCGGCAAATATTGGTATATTTAGATACAGTTGTCATCAATACGGGTGGACTCAATGGCGGTAACATTTAACGTAATTCCAGAAGAATACAGGATAGCGACGGATCAAGATCTCACCGGACGCATCATTCGCAAGCGTGATGAGTTAGGTGACAAGCTTGTCCTGCTGACACACCATTATCAGCGAAAAGAGATTGTAGCTCTCGGTCATCATGCGGGGGATTCCTACGCGCTTTCCAAGATCGCTTCAGAGCAGAGTGCGGAGAACATAGTCTTCTGCGGTGTACATTTCATGGCAGAGTCCGCTGCGATACTGTCTCAACCGCATCAAAGAGTGTATCTTCCCAACCCGCTGGCCGGTTGTCCTATGGCTGATATGGCACAAATAGGCAACGTGCTGTATGCCTGGGATCGGCTTGCCACCGTCCTCCCCGACACGAAGATTATCCCGCTCGCATATATGAATTCGGCTGCCGATCTCAAGGCGTTCTGCGGAAGGAATGAAGGTGCTATCTGTACATCGTCAAACGCTGTCAAGGCTTTCGAGTGGGCATTCGAGCGAGGCGAGAAGCTTTTCTTCTTCCCGGATGAGCACCTAGGTACGAATTCATCGGTCAAGCTGGGCATACCTGAGGAAGAAATCGTAGTCTGGGATTTCAAGAACAGGGACCTCGGTGGAAACGGCGTGGAGGACCTCAAACGTGCCAGGGTCATACTTTGGAAGGGCTATTGTCATGTTCACACGACCTTCAGGGTCGAACATGTGAAGAAGATGCGCGCCGACCATCCGGATGTGAAGATCGTGGTTCATCCGGAATGCCCGAGGGAAGTCGTAGACATCGCCGATGCCAACGGTTCGACCAAATTCATCGTTGAGTATGTCGACTCGGCCCCGCCCGGTTCTGTGATAGCAATCGGCACCGAGGTAAACCTCGTCGACAGGCTCGCCCACACTTATCCCGACAAGCGCATTTTCGAATTGTCCGGAAACACCTGCGCGATGTGTGTCAACATGTACCGTACCACGCTGAACGATCTGGCGTGGTGCCTCGAAAATCTTGACGGCATCCCGACCGTGAATGTGCCTGAAGATATAACCAGAGATGCCAGAGTTGCGCTCGAGAGGATGTTGCAGATTCAGGGATAGAGGGCGGAGTTAAGCTCCCCGGCTAATTCTTCAGATACCACTTATCGTTCAGCTTGAGGAACACCAAAGGCTTGGGCAGTGCCTCGTCGTTAAACACTGCCATCGATCCATCGTTGCTATAAGTTGGCTCCAATGTCAGCGCGTGCTTGAATTGCCTCGATAGGACTCCCGCATATTTGTCCGTGAACGCATTCACGACATGCTCGTACCGGCCTTCTGACTTGAGGACTTCGATATCTTGCGGTACCGCATAGTTCGAGAGAAGCGAATCGATCTCACCCATCTCCAGCAGGCGTGCCATCTCGGTGATAGTAGATTTCAGATCATTCTCTTTCTCGGCAGGTTCGTCAGAGCATGAGACTGTGATGAAGACAAGGGAAGTCATGAAGGCCGCGGTGATAATCATGCGGTATCTACTCAAGCCTCGAAACAGAAAGAGTTTGGTGCGCGACAAATAGCAGGATGCTATCATTCTTCTATCCCCAGAACGTCCACATTCACCCAGTAAATGTTATCGTTCCCGTTTTCAATTCCATTGAAAAGCATCTCAACATCGTTGTATGTGGTCAGTTTCGTCTTACCCGGAACGGCTGCGATTCTACGACTCGTGAAGAAGAACATACTCCCATCGGGAGTAACCATCGGGCAATAGTCAAGGGCACCGGAGTTAACCGGCCTGCCGAGATTCCTTGCTTTCGTCCAGTTTCCGCCGATGTTACGGCTAATGTAGAGATCACCACCACCGAGGTCATCATCCCTGCCGAAGGATGAGAAAAGGATGTAGCTCTCATCAGGAGCAACAAAGGCATTGAATTCGGGGGCGGCGGTGTTAACTGAATCTCCGAGGTTCTCCGGCTCAAGATACGTCCCGTTCTCGAAACGTGATCTCCAAAGATCTTCCGAGTCACCATACTCTGCGCAGAAGTAGATACTCCCATCTAACGTGACCGAAGGGTAGAATTCGTCCCTGTCGGTGTTGACCGGGGCGCCGATATTGGTCGGTTCTGACCATCCCGAGTCTGTTCTCTCGACGTACCAGATATCGAAATCTTTCGAGTCTGTTTCACCAGCAGCAGGGCGATTCGACGCAAAGAACAGGCGATTACCATCGGGACTTATCGCAGGTTCGATATCCATATACTGTCCGGAGAACGAGGCGACCTTCGGCGACGTCCAATGGTCGCCGACTTTGTTGACGCAAAGAATAACCCCCATAGACCTTGCGGTGATGCTGTAGTAGAACTCAGTTCCGTCGGGTGAAAACGTCGCGTCCCGCTCGCCGAGTGAAGTCGATACTATGTTGGGCGCGAAGACGGTTGGGGTAGTCCCGGGGAATTGCTGGCCGAGGTAGGGCCCCTTCAGAGCCGTGAGCTCCTCGGAATCTTCATTGACCTTTTTCTGGATGCAGCTGCAGGTCATCGCGACTGCACAGAAGAGGATCAGCAGGATCCGAAAGTACTTCTCAATCATTTCATTTCGTCCCAGTCCGGTTCTAAGCGAATTTCGCGAAGATAGTTCGTATTGCAGTCACAGCGAAATTAATCGGAGAAGTACCACAAGCCGTCGAGCTTCTGAAATACGACCTTTCCACCGGGCACTTCAGCGACCTCGTAGTAGACCTTCGTCGAATCCTCGTTGAACTGAGGTTCAGCGGTCTTTGCCGTTTTTATTGCCTCGATGAACTGCTGCTTGAATATCTCGAAACGGGATACCGCCCCATCGAGTTGATTGTTTTCCTGGAGTCTCTTCAAATCCTCGGGAGGAGTGTATCTCACGAACATTTCTTTGACCTCGCCCTTCTCGATTCTGGCAAGGACGTCATCCATAGTGAGCAGAAGCTCTTCCTCCAGTGTCTCTGCGGTTGCGACCGTCTCGGTTTCTGCTGTAGCAGTTTCATCGGAAGAATTTCCGCCACATCCAATGATCATGAACATGAAAGCCAGTAGGCCGATTACCATCACTCTGATTGTTGACATCCGTGTTCCTCCGAAGGCAAATGTGGGCCTTCATTCAGTATAGTTTGTGTGATCAGCAGGCCTCAGGACTTGTCCGCAAAATACCATCTTCCATCAATCTTCGTGAAGATCAATGGGGTCGGTGCATTCTCGACTTCAAATGTGGCCTGCGTCTTGTCAGCGTTAAAGGTGGGCATTGTTGTCAAAGCTTCCTTCAGCGCAGTAAGCATCTCGTTCTTCCAGAGAGCGAATCTACGTATCGCCTTATCAAGTGTACCTTCCATTTTCATTCGATTAAGATCCGCCGGAGCGGCATACTTCTCGAACAAGCCCTCATAGTCTCCCACTTCGATGAAGGAAGTGATTTCGGTGATGACGGTTCTCAGCTCTTTGGCTGCCGCATCCTGTTCCTGGCTATTGCTGCACCCAAAGGCACAAAGCAACGACAATGTAATAAAGACTGTCAGTAGTATTCGCGAGCTACTTTTCAGCAAAGCCCACCTCCAGATTCCTGCGATCAACGTGCGTCTATTGCGATTCCCTGCTCACTCAGCCCTTTAAGGCATCTTCAGTGAACAGGCCCTTAAGTGAATCGACCATAAACTCGCCGTCCTTGCGGATAAGCACATCGTCAAACCAGATCTCGCCACCGCCGTGATCCGCATCCTGCATCCTCACAAGATCCCAGTGGATGGCAGAACGATTGCCGTTGGGGGCCTCGTCGTAGCAACATCCGGGTGTGAGGTGGAAAGAACCGCCGATCTTTTCGTCGAACAGCGTATCCTTCATCGGTTCCTTCACCATCGGATTCACACCTATTGCGAATTCACCGACATATCTCGCGTTCTCATCGGTGTCGAGTGTCTTGTTCAGCTTGTCCTCGTCATTGTCGGAAGTCGCTTTGACGATTTTGCCATTCTGGAATTCGAAACGGATACCTTCGAATACCGTGCCTTCATGCAGCGACGGAGTGTTGTACTTGATGTAGCCGTTGATCGACTCCCTGACAGGGGCCGTATAGACTTCGCCATCCGGAATGTTGCGATGACCATCACACTTGACTATCGGGATGTCCTTTATCGAGAATGTGAGGTCAGTGTCCGGATCTTTGATATGAACCTTGTCTGCTTTCTCCATCAGCTCAACAAGCGGGTCCATCGCCTTCGACATCTTGGGATAGTTGACATTGCAGACATCGAAATAGAAGTCTTCGAATATCTCCTGTGGCTTCTGTGCGAGTTGGGCCATCGCGTTGTTCGGGTAACGCATTACGCACCACTTGGTGTTTCTGACGCGCTCCTCGAGATGCACCGGGGTGTAGAAGAGGGTGTTCCACTTCTTCATCCGCTCTTCGCTGAGGTCGTTGAGGTCGAACGGGTTCTCGGAGCCTCTCATACCGAGATACGCCGCCGACTTCTTCATCATATCGAGGTGAAAGTCAGCGAGTCCTTTGATCTGGTCGTCAGTCGCATTAGCGAGATACTGCCGCAAAACCGACTCGTCATTGTAGAACCAGAACGGTATGCCGCCGGCAAGCGTTGCCTGCTTGATACACTCTTTGCCAAGCGCAAGCGTGTCGACACCTTTGATCTCGATGTAGATGATCTCACCCTTCTGAAGCTCCACCGAATAGTTTATCAGATTCTTCGCGAGTTTGACTACTCTTTCGTCCTTCATGATATCCTCACTATCGTTGATCAGTTAGCAGTCTTCGTATATTGGCGATTCATACTATATCCTGATAGCTGTCCATCAGTTTTTTACAATCGCCTGACAGCCGCCAAACTAATAAAATTGGCTCAAGAGGGCAAATGGTTTGGCTATTGAGTGACGAAAATGAGCTGAATGTCCATTACATTCGACCCGGTTGGGCCGGTGACAATCAGATCGTCGAGTTTGGAGAGGAATGTGTAGCTATCGT
>Ga0272443_10003063_pt1 | contig 20237 bp, 21 predicted proteins | sample SSMAcet12_FD_193581 | JGI IMG/M metagenome (GOLD analysis project Ga0272443, IMG submission 193581) | Marine sediment archaeal communities from Little Sippewissett salt marsh, Falmouth, MA, United States - SSM-Acet-12 | ecosystem: Environmental > Aquatic > Marine > Wetlands > Sediment ... | reverse complement strand
CACGGGGCTGTACGACCGGATCACCCTCTTTTTCGATTTCGGTTCAACGCGGAAGAATTATTTCTATTTCGACGACATCCTGCTTGTGCCGGGCGACGGTACCGGGACGGGGGATGCCGGAACGACCTCACCCGGGATCAGTGTTTTTCCCAATCCTTCCCGCGACCGGCTGACGGTGATTTCCACCGGGGTGATGGAACGGGTGGAGATCTGTTCCATGGCCGGTTCCATATTATTCGGTCAGCCGTGCGGAACGAGCCGTGCGGACCTGGATCTGTCGCAGCTCTCTCCCGGCATCTACCTGCTGAAGGTCACCCGTCCGGGCAATGAGACCGGTTTTCTCAGGATCGTAAAGAATTAGGATCAGGATCAGGATCAGGATCAGGATCAGGATAAGAATTAGGATCAGGATTTCTCCCTGGACCCGCAGCAGTACTTGTACTTTTTCCCGCTTCCGCAGGGACAGGGGTCATTCCTTCCTATTTTGGGCCCGGCGTGGTAGGGTCCCTCTTTATCATACACAGATCCGGTTGAAGCCCTGTCTTCCCCCAAATCCGACGTGCGGTCTGTTCGTGTTGCAGTCCTGTCTTCCGCTTTGCCTTCCCCTCTTTCTTCCTCCTGGTATCCGGCCCAGGTGGTGATGATCTGCCTGTAGCGGTCAAAGATATTGAGGAGTTCTCTCTTATGGGTTGTGACCAGGGGGGTGGTCAGATCCTTTTCAATGCTGTCATAGGTTCCGCAGATGCCCTGGCTCACGTATCCCAGCCGGAATAGTTCTTTGACGTCCGGAAGCAGGGAGGGGTCCTCCAGTTCCATGGCATCGCAGATGGCCAGGGCAATGAAATCACTGTCCACGATGTTGTCGTCCAGCCCGGCGCTGGCAAGGGAAGTGAACAGGTCCCTGAACCATGCGGTCACTTCTTGTTTTTTTTCCGGCTGGTGGTGGAAAACCTGTATGACGCAGACACATACTGCAGAACGGGAATAGGTGTCGATACCGGGAGTGAGCACGAATTCCTTCAGAGCCGGCAGCTGGTCACTTCCCAGGTAGTAGAGCGGTTCCCAGAGTGATTCGTTGAGGAAGTCCCCGTACCACAGCTCGGTGTAATCCTCCCCCTGCCTGAATGTGTCCAGCACATCGGACAGGCACTCTTTGGCCTGCAGCTCTCCCAGCAGGTATATGGCATGAAGGGCGAAATTCACCTTTTCCTGCTGCCATCCTTCATTTTCCATGAAGTCTTTGAAGTATTCGAACCGGCCGATGGAATCCTTCAGGACGGCAAGGAGATCCGTGATCAGTGTATCGCGTTCCAGGGAAAGGAGTTTTTCCAGTTTCCCGGGTTCGATTCTCATGTTGTATTCGTAAAGCCAGCGGATCTCATCGTGCGTAAACCGGGGCGGATTGACTGTCTGGCGCTTTTTATCGTAACCGTCCGGCACCACATGGATTCTCGTTTTCTCTTCCTCTTTCCACCTCTTTCCCGCCATCTTCAGCCGGGCTTCCAGGATATAGGGGAAGACCTGTTCCGTATCGGGATGATCCGGAGCTATTTCTTCAAGGATCTCATATCTCCGGTCCGCTGCTTCCAGGTTCCCGGTGACGCAGAAATACATGATGGCCGCCTTCATCATGCCGGTTACCTCTCCCAGGTGGAAGCGGTCCCTTTCCGGGTAGAGGTCTTTGAGTTCCATGACCCTGCCCAGCACTTCGGGGATCCTGTCATATTGTTTATTATTGAAATACTCAAAGGCAAGATTGAGTTTCCCGAACAGGTAATCGGGGTGTTCGCTGACGATCTGATGGTTGACCCGGTATGCTTCCTCGCTTCTCCCGGAAACATGGTATGCGGCTGAGAGGTAATTCTTCAGCTGGGGGACATCCGGGTAACGGTCGATAAGCTTTTTCAGTCTCCCGATCACCTTCTCCCCGCCTCTCGAGGCTTCCGCGTGGAGAGACCCGAACTGAAGCTGCACTTCCCGCGGGATCCGGAACAATTCGTTGATGAAATCCGGATCATCGGTGATCTCGTATTCAAAATGCCTGAAGCGATTGTCCTGAACACTCATTACTGACCTAAATCTGCCGGGTTTAGGCTGACTGCGGGGATCGTAGTTTACGCGGATTCACCTTCATGAAACGCAGCAGCTTCAGCATCCAGTCGGGCAGGGGCCGGGTCACGTCGCGCCGCTTCCACAGGTTGATGTACCACCCGAACCGCTTGGAGATTGGGATCCGGTGGGTTTCCACGAACTCGATCAGGGTCCCGTCGGGATCCTCCACATAGGCAAAGTGTCCGGCCGCCTCTCCCATGTCGAAGGGTTTGCCCTGGGGGTGCACGTCGGAGTCCACCGAAAAGGGGAACCCGTTTGTGCTGCACTCTTCCTTCAGTTTTTTCATGCCCACCACGTCGAAACAGAGGTGGATAAAGCCCAGGTCACCCCAGATCCGGTTCCTGAAGATTTTCTCCGGCTGGCGGTCCAGCACCTGCACCAGTTCGATCTCACTGGGACCGAAAAGTCTTGAGAACGGCCCTTTCAGATCGTCCCCGTGCTTGAGCAGGATCCTGCGAAACCTATTATCTCCGCCGGGTACCCCCTTCAGGTCTTCGAAGGTGTCCGTTTTGTCATAGGCCACGATCTTGTACCCCAGGATGCCGCTGTAGAGGCGGACCGCCTTGTCCGGGTTGGTGGTCCCGATCACCGCGCCGAACGAGCCGCCGGTCTTGTTCCTTACATGCTTCATGAACCTGCTGCCTTCCTCCACCACCTGCCAGGTGTTGTCGAAGGGATCTTTCACGTAGAAGGTCTTCCTGCCCAGCGGGTCCTTCACGATCCCGGTGAGGGGACGGGCCCCGCGCTTCAGGTGGTCGTATGCCGCCTCCGCATCGGGGGCCTTGATCTTTCCGGCGAAGATCCCCAGATCGCCCAGCCGCAGCTCGAACTCTGGGGCCACGGGTACGCGCTCGGTGTGCTGCCAGATCTCGAATCCTCCTCCGCCCAGCATGTTGATGGCCAGGGCGGCATGCCGCTCCCAGGGTTTTCCGGCCGTATGGGGCAACATGTATTCGGCTGTCGCCCGGTCCTCAAACATCCTTACATCCATGCCGAAATGGGGGATATACCATTTCCAGGCCTCATAAAGGTTCCTGACGCCCACCCCGATCTGCTGGATGCCGCAGATCAGTTTATGATCAGGTTGTGTGGTCCGTTTCATTACCTTGCAAAGATAAATCATAATACGCATTGTTCGTTAAAAACGTATCTTTGTTTCCACAAAATTGTTCCCATACCCAAACCATGCTTTATGGCCAGATCGGATGTACGAGGTGCACAGCAGACCATCCACAGGAGGAACCTGATCTATCACACCATCTATCCCTACACCAGGCTGTTTTTCTTTCATTATTACTCCACGGTGGAGGTCACCGGACAGGAAAATATTCCCAGGAACCAGCCGGTCATTTTTGCCCCCAACCACCAGAATGCGCTCATGGATGCCCTGATCGTCCTTTTTTCTGCCCCGCAGGATGTGGTGTTCCTGGCAAGAGCCGATATTTTCCGCAAACGGATGCTGGCTTTTTTCCTGAACAGCCTGAAGATTCTTCCGGTGTTCAGGCAGCGGGACGGGACGGCCGAGCTGGGCAAGAACCAGGACATCTTTGATATCACGGTGAACGTGCTTCAGCAGAACCATTACATCTGCATCATGCCCGAAGGGAACCATGGCGACCAGCGGAAGCTGCGCAACCTGGTGAAGGGCGTCTTCCGCATCGCCTTCAGGGCGCAGGAGCCACACGGGGACAAGCCGTTTGTGAAGCTGCTGCCGGTGGGGATCGATTTCGGCCATTATGTGAAGCAGCACCAGACCCTGCTGGTGAACTACGGGAAGCCCATTGAAATATCAAACTACTGGGATCAGTACCAGGAGAATCCGGCGCGGGGGATCAATGCGCTCAAGGAGCGGCTGATCGAGGAGATGAAGCCGCTGATGATCCATATCGAGACGGATGAATATTACGAGGAGGTGATGGGACTGCGGAAGTTGTTCAATCCGCGGATGCGGGAGCTCATGGGGATCGGGGGGGATAGGCTGAGCGACCGGTTCAGGGCGGACAAGGAGATGATCGACCGGTTCCACAGGGTGCTGGAAAAGGATGAGGAGCAGGTGCGGGAGGTGACCGGAAAGGTGAAGCGTTATTTTGAAGGGGTGAAGAAGCTGGGGATCCGGGACTGGGTGGTGCGCGACCGCGGGTATACGTTCGTGCGGATGCTGTGGCGGTACCTGTCACTGATTGTGACCTTCCCGGTATTCCTGTACGGGCTCGTCAACAATGCAATTCCCTATTTCCTCCCGGTGCGGCTGGTGCGGAACATTAAGGACCTGCAGTTTCATGCATCGGTGAAGGCGGGACTGGGCATTTTGATCCTTTTCCCCCTGTTCTACCTGCTGCAGACCCTTGTGGTGGGGATCGTCACCGGTCCCTGGTGGATCTGGGCGGCGTACCTGGTCTCACTGTTCCCCGCCGGAAAGGCGGCCCTGTTCTGGTATTTCCGGTGGAAGAAGACGGTGAACGGGGGACGGTTCCGCAGGCTGCTCCGCAGAAGGGACCCATCCGCGTGGGAGCTGGTGGAGCTGAGGAAGCAGATCATTACTGATACGGAGGTGATGATCGGGAATGCGGAGGACCCTGACATCGGTTAACCTTTCACTTGATTCTCGACAGCCTGCGTATCAGCGCTTCGGGGAACCGCGCTTACAAACCCGGCGAGGCAATTGCATTCGACGCATACGTTTCCCTGCGAAAAAACAACAAACCCGATTCAGGCAAAACACGACTTCACAAAAAGGTGACTTTTACACTTTTTTATGACTTATTGTTCACTCCTGAGATTTTTAATATAGTGCCGTAAGGCTTTCATACATAATGATATAAAAGGTAAGCGGAAAATTTGGATGAAAGAAGAAAAACTCACCTATTTGCGTAAAAGTCATCTTTTTGTGACTTCATGAAATCGCGAAAACGGATACCCTCTGGGGGCTGTTAAAAATCGTTCCGCAGGTCATCCATCTTGCGGCGCTCCTTTTTGGTGGGACGGCCCGCGCCGCGGTCGCGCCTGACGAAGAAATCATCCTGCATTTTCAGTTTGTGCAGCTCTTCGGGAGGGGTGATGTCCTCCATATATTCTTCCACAAGTTTTGCGCCCACCCTTTTTTCGATGGGCGCCAGGACCCGGTAGGAGTGTACGAGGGGCAATTTCTTCACCTGGATCACATCTCCCGCCGACACCATCCGTGAAGGCTTGGCCGGCATCTTGTCCACCGAAACCCTCCCTTTCCTGCACGCATCGGTGGCCTGTGTCCGGGTCTTGTAAACCCTGACCGCCCAGAGATATTTGTCTATTCTTACTCCCCCTGTCATAATGCGTGGTAGTTTCTTGTCAAATCGCTACGCAGTTTGAGATGTATGTGCTGTAAATATTTGTGTATCAATTTGATCTGTTAATTCGCGCACTGAAAACCATCTATAAAATCAATCATCATATTTAATTGTTCATCAGTCCGTATCATATCAAAGCAATTAAATCCTTTTCTCATTACATCAAGCCTGTGTTTTCTTGAGTATTCCGTAAAATATTGCCCAACATTCCCATTGTAATCATTATTGACATCTAATGCTAATTTGTCTGTGTTACACGAAAAATCAAAATCACCAAGCTTAAAATTCTTGATGTTCTGTGAATATTTGGTTTTGTAATATACCGTCCTGTTCTTAATGTCAAACACAATGCTCCATTGCGTGCATGGATGCTGAGCCATTTTATCCAACAAGTCAAATGAGTAATCAAGTACTTGATTGTCCTTTAGTCCTGAAGTCCTTTCAAATGCGTTGCTGCCAATCTGAAACCTCCTGTTTGAATGATCCGGGTCATTTAATGGTATTTTATTTCTCTTATAATTTGAAAGGCATATCGGGTATTCTTCATTGGTTAATACCGGAATTGGTAATGATTCATTATAAAAATAAAGAACTTCTCCTTCTTTGCACTGGACTACTAAAGATTTGCCATTACCATCGCAAATCAGATATTGGTCTTTGTCGTTATTCAGTCTGATTTTCGATTCCACATTTAGTACCTCTTCGATGGATGAACAATTATCAAGTATGTATTGTGCCCATACATTACCTGCCAAAGGTGGTCGCTTGTCAGGCTCGGGGCTTTTGCTACCAGGCAATCTCATCGTACTGATTGTCAATCCCGTTTCATTCATGCCATACTGCGCAATTTCACGACATATGTATGTGAAAGTAATGCTCCCATATTTTGAGTTCCATATGGCATATTCACCCGTAATACCTGGTGTATCTCCGCGTTTTAATATATCTCTTTTATTGATGGTAATAAGTCCATCAACTCTTTCGCACCAATCAGCGTTGGCTGCAAGTATTATTTGTCCATCTGTTGTATAGGTAAAAGCTGAACAAGAAAAAGAATCGACGGGAATAATAAATATCAGTAAAAGGATTATAACAATTCTATGTTGCATGTTTAGTTTTCTTCGATTTTCAATACCGCGTTCAATCCCGCGCTCAATCTCTGATCTTATCCAGCACTCTGTAATACAACCATTTGCAATACTTGTGCACCCACACCATCCGCAGTTCGCTTCCCCCGATGAGCACATCCTTCCGGTTCCGTTTCATGGCGCGGATCATCCTGCGGGCACACTTTTCGGGGGAAATGCCGCCGGCCTGTCCCGGGTCCATCTGTCCGTACTCCGTCCCATCCTTTTCCAGCGCATGCAGGGAGATATGGGTGCTGACCCGGCCGGGACTGAAGAGGGTGACCCGGATCCCTTTCCTGTGGTTCTCGGCCCAGAGGCTCTTGTAGAATCCGAACAGGGCATGCTTGGCGGCCGAGTAGGCGCTTCTCCTGGGAAAACCGAATTTCCCGGTGATGGAGCTGGTTACCCCGATATGCCCGTACCCGTTTTCGATCATGGCAGGCAGGAGTGCCTTGGTAAGGATCACCCCGCTGAAATAGTCGATCTCCATGATCCTGCGGTCGATCTCCAGAGGGGTTTCCAGTGCTTCCGACCGCTGGGAGATGCCGCCGTTGTTCATCAGCACATCCACCCGACCGAATCTCTCCAGGACCTCCGCCGCTGCCGCTTTCACCACTTCGGGATCGTCCAGGTTGAAGACCACCGGATATACCTCCCGCGACACCGGTTCCAGGGCTTTCCGCACCTCTTCCAGCTCCTCCGCTTCATGGGAGGAAATGATCACCCTGGCACCTTCTTCGGCAAACAGCCGGGCCAGTGATGCGCCGATCCCGGAGGATGCCCCCGTGATCCAGACGGTCTTGCCCTGATAGTTCATCCGGACTGAAATTTTAAACAAAAATAGCCGATTAAATGGAAATTCAGCCCATGGACGGGCGCAGGATCATGTGGGAGCCGGGAGCGGCGTCCGCAGCCGGGATCAGTAGCCGGGATCAGCAGCCAGGATCAGCAGCCGGGATCAGTAGACGGGATCAGCAGCCAGGATCAGCAGCCGGGATCAGCAGCCGGGATCAGCAGCCAGGATTATTAGCCGGGATCGGGAGACCGCCGACTCGGATAGGATCCGCCTCGCGCAGCATCAGCCGCGGCCAGCAGGCGCCTCAGGTACCCACCGCTTCGGAAATCCGCCGCGGCTGGCCTGTGCCTCTCCTGGCCTGTGCCTCTCCTGGCCTGTGCCTCTCCTGGCCTGTGCCTCTCCCTGCAGGCGCCTCAGAGAACCGCCGCCTCTTAAGAGCGCCGCCTCAGGAGACCAGTGCTCCGTTCACTTCCAGCTTGAAACCGGTGCGGTGTACATTGATGATGTTCACCGAACGGTCCTCGCTCAGCTTCTTGCGCAGCCTGGCAATGTACACATCCATGCTTCGGCCCATGAAGTAATCGTTCGCGCCCCACACGTTGGTGAGCACTTTCTCGCGTTTCACCACATTGTTGATGTTGAGGGCCAGCATACGCAGTACCTCGGCTTCTTTTTTGGTGAGGTTGATCTTTTCGGATGGCGAGCAGAGCAGCCTGTTGGGGTAATCGAAGATGAACCGTCCGAAACGGATCGTCTCGATCTCTTCATTCTGCACCAGAGAAGGTTTTGAACGTTTCAACAGCGCGTAGATACGAAGCGCCAGTTCGGTCCTGCTGAACGGTTTTTCCATGTAGTCATCCGCTCCCGAGCAGAAGGCCATGATCTTCTCCCTGTCATCGCCTCCGGTGGAGAGCATCAGGATGGGAGTGTTGTAGTCGGTTTTCCGGATCTCTTTCGTGAGATCCATGCCGTTCATGACAGGCAGTGCCACGTTCATCACCACAATGTCATACTTCTCTGCCTTAAAGAGTTTCAGTGCCCTGTCACCTCGTGATTCCAGATCAACCCTGTAGTCCTTGGACTCCAGGTATTCTTTGATCGACCGGCATAATTCATGGTCGTTTTCTACCAGGAGTACGGTAGGGTGGTTGTTGGTCATGATGCAAAATGCGGTTAAGGTTATTTAAATTCATTGTAAATAACATCATTCCCAGCATTTTGTTCATCCGGTCCTGATTCCGGTCTGATCTTCAGGGGTCGTATGAATTAATTGTAAATAATTCTTACTTTTGCCTGCGAAACGATTCAACCATTAAACCGCTGGCAAACGGGATGGATCAACAGACACCCATTAAATTCTTCTCAGGGAGGGCCTCCACCTATCTGGCCGAAAAAATTGCGAACAAATTTGGGAACCAACTCGGTCGATCAAGCATCTACCAGTTCAGCGACGGAGAATTCCAGCCCGCTTATGACGAGAGTGTCAGGGGCTGTACGGTTTTTATCATCCAGTCCACTTTTCCTCCGGGGGACAACCTGATTGAACTGCTGATGATGATCGATGCGGCCAAAAGGGCGTCGGCTGACAAAGTGGTGGCGGTGATCCCCTATTTCGGATTTGCAAGGCAGGACCGCAAGGACCGTCCCCGTGCATCCATCGGGGCCAAGCTGGTGGCCAATCTGCTGACCGCATCCGGAGTGGACCGGATCATGACCATGGACCTGCATGCCGACCAGCTGCAGGGTTTCTTCGACGTGCCGGTAGACCATCTCTACGCCTCCGCGCTGTTCGTTCCGTACATCAAGTCGCTGAGTCTGGACAACATGGCCATTGCCGCGCCGGATATGGGGGGAACCAAGCGGGCCAATGCCTATTCCAGGTTCGTCAACGCCAGCATGGTCATCTGTTACAAGCTGCGGAAGAAGCCCAATGTGGTGGAGGAGATCAAGGCCATCGGGGAGATCGAGGGAAAGAACGTGATCATCGTGGATGACATGGTGGATACGGCCGGAACGATCACCTTTGCGGCAGGAATGATGAAGAGCGAAGGTGCGCTGAGCATACGGGCCGTGGCCACCCATGCGGTGCTGTCCGGTCCCGCTTACGAGCGCATCGACCAGTCTGAGCTGGACGAACTCATCGTCACCGACACCATCCCCCTGAAAAGGGAAAGCAGGAAAATCAAGGTGATCTCGGTGGCGGACCATTTTGCGGACGTGATCGACAAGGTCTACAATTTTAAGTCGATCAGTGACACGTTTATCAATTAAATCACTATTTTTGCACCCGCTTTGCCGAAGGGCAGCGATTCCCATAGTGTGATGGGGAATTAATGTTCCATTTAATTCTGAGTAGCACAAAATGAAGACCATTACAATCAAAGCTGAGAAGCGCAGCGAGGTGGGCAAGTCCTCCACCCGCAAACTGAGGAAAGAAGGACATGTTCCATGCGTGATGTACGGCGGGGAGGAAGTGATGCACTTTCATGCCCATGAGAACGATTTCAGGCACATTGTCTACACGCATGATGCCTTTCTGATCAAGCTCGAGATTGACGGGAAAACCTACAACGCGGTATTGAAGGAACTCCAGTTCCACCCGGTCACCGACCACCTGATCCACATTGATTTCGTGGAAGTGGCGGTGGACAAGCCCGTGACCATGGAGCTGCCCATCCGTCTCGTCGGTTCTGCCGTCGGTATCAAGAACGGCGGGAAATCCCGCCAGAGAAGACGTACACTGAAGGCCCGCGGATTGCTGAAGGATTTGCCCGAAACCCTGGACATTGACATTACCAACGCCGACATCGGTGACGTGATCAAGGTCGGGGACCTTACCTATGAAGACCTCGAGATCCTCGATCCGCCGCGTTCCATGATCTATTCCATCGTTTCTTCGCGCGTGAGCATGAAGGGGATGGAGCTGACTGAACCAGGTGCTCCGGTGGCTGAAGGCGAAGAAGTTGAAGAAGGTGCCGAAGGTGAAGAAGCCGGCGGAGAAGGTGAAGAAAAGGAAGAAGGCGCTGAATCCTAGCCATTTTCCCCATGAAATACCTGATTGCCGGACTGGGGAACATAGGGCCTGATTACGAACACACCCGACACAACATCGGATTTGACATCCTGGATGCCCTTGCCGGGGCATCCGGTATTTCTTTTGCGGACAAGCGGTACGGCTTTATCGGGGAGATGAAGTACCGGGCCCGCGGCTACTGGCTGCTGAAACCATCCACCTTTGTGAACCTGAGCGGCAACGCGGTCCGTTTCTGGCTCCGGAAACTGAAGATCCCGCTGGAGAACCTGCTGGTGGTGGTGGATGACATCGCCCTGCCTTTCGGAACCCTCCGGCTGCGGTCAAAAGGCGGGGATGCGGGACATAACGGACTGGCCCATATCAACACGATCCTGGGGACCACCGGGTATGCCAGGCTGCGTTTCGGGATCGGGGATGAATTTCATCCCGGGGGACAGGTCAACTATGTGCTGGGGGAATGGAGTGACGAGCAGGAGAAACTGCTGCCGGAGCTGTTGGAACGTGCCGGCGAGATCATTAAGGATTTCGGGGTGATCGGGGTGGAACGGACGATGAATAAATATAATAAAAAGGGTTAGGGGTTAGGTTAATCTGAGATATAATTTAACACTGCTAACTCTTTGAACGCTGCCAACTCTTCGAATGCTGTGAATCCTGTCAACGCTGTGAACTCTAAGAACTCTTCGAATGCTGTGAATCCTGCAAACTCAAATAACTCAACTAACTCCAAAATCAATACCCATGACACTCAAAAACTTGATCCTCAACACCCGCTCATACCGCCGCTTCCGGCAGGAAGTGCCGGTTTCCATGGAGGTGCTCCGCGAGATGGTGGATGCGGCCAGGCTTTCGCCCTCGGCCCGCAACATGCAGCCTTTGAAATACATGCTTTTCAATGATCCGGAAAGCTGCGCAAAGATCTTCCCGGCTCTGGGATGGGCGGGGTATCTGAAGGAGTGGGAGGGACCGGCGGAAGGGGAGCGGCCCGCTGCCTATATCATCCAGCTGGCGGACCTTGAACTAACCGGGAACTGGTGGTGCGACGACGGGATCGCCCTTCAGAGCATGCTTCTCACGGCCACGGAAAAAGGATTCGGGGGATGCATCATCGGATCGGTGCAGCAAGGGATGCTGCGTTCGACGCTGGGAATTCCCGAGCGATTCAAAATCCTCCAGGTGCTGGCACTTGGCAAACCCGCCGAACAGGTAGTCATTGAAGAGGTAAAGGAAGGGGATATCCGTTACTGGCGCGACGACCGCCAGGTGCACCACGTTCCCAAACGCAGCCTGGATGAGCTGATCATCGGTTAAGATATTCCATTAAAGTTAGCGATCAGAGATTAATTCTATCGGATCAATAAAGATTCGGTGGATTAATATTTGATAAATGTTATCTGATTAGCTAACTTTGTTTTGGAAAATAAGGAGTTTCACCGGGAAATTTTGGTTTACAGGTCATATTTCTGGAATTTCTATGGATCTCAGAATGCCATAGTTAAAAGGAAGATTGAATGGACGTTAGGTCTCATCAGGGATTTACCAATCGTTCCAGAAAGGTATTTTAAATCTATAAAGGGAGTCAGAGGCCTGTATGAAATTCGAGTTCAATCTGGTAATATTGCTTGCAGGATTTTTTGTTGCTTCGTAAAGGAGAATTTGATTGTACTATTAAATGCTTTCAGCAAAAAAACACAGAAAACTCCTGCAAGAGAAATAAAAAAAGCACTAAGAATTAAAACGATGTATTTCAATGAGAAAAGAGAATGATTATAGTGGCCTGAGATCTTTTGATGACCTGCTGGATAAGAAATACGGGAGAAAGGGTCAACCTGAACGTGAGAGATGGGAGCTTGAATATGAGGCATTTAAACTTGGAGTGATTATTCATGAACTCAGAAAAAGAAGAAAGCTAACACAACAACAGCTGGCAGAAAGATGCGGTACTACCAAATCCTATATAAGCAGGATCGAAAATGATGCAAGTGATATAAGGTTATCAACGTTAATGAAAATCATACATCAGGGCCTCGGGGCCCGGTTGCATTTTCAGGTGGAACAGGATGATTTAATTCTAACAGCGCGACCATGACAAGACTGAGCGTAAATATCAACAAGATCGCCACCCTGCGGAATGCGAGGGGAGGGAACGTTCCCGACGTGCAGAAGGCAGCGGTGGACTGTGAACATTTCGGGGCGCAGGGAATCACTGTGCACCCGCGGCCCGATGAGCGCCATATCCGTTACCGGGACGTGGAGCTGCTCAGGCCCCTGGTGACCACGGAATTCAATATCGAGGGATATCCTTCCGAATCCTTCCTGAAACTGGTCACCTCCGTCAAACCGGAGCAGGTGACGCTGGTGCCCGATCCGCCCGATGCCGTCACCTCCTCGGAAGGATGGGACACCCTCCGGAACAAAGATTTCCTGGTGGAGGTGATCGGGGAACTGCACCGGCACGGGATCCGCACGTCCATTTTTGTGGGGACCGACCCGAAGCTGGTGGAAGGGGCTGCCAGAACGGGCACCGACCGGGTGGAATTGTACACCGAGCCCTATGCCTCGGGCTACCCGGCAGATCCGGAGGCGGCGGTGAAACCTTTCGTGGAAGCGGCCACCGTGGCACGCGGGACGGGACTGGAGCTGAATGCCGGTCACGACCTGAACCTGGACAACCTGCGGTTCCTGAAACAGCGCATCCCCTGGCTCAAGGAGGTTTCCATCGGTCATGCCCTCATCTCCGATGCCCTTTATTACGGCCTTCAGAACACCATCCAGATGTACCTCCGCCAGCTGCGGGATTAAGCAGGTCACTTCACCGATGAGCCCTGCAACCAGATTGACTGTCTTAAAAATACTTTTGAACCGATATGATCATTGCCGAGCAAAAACGAAAAGAGAACATTGCAGAATACATCTTATATATGTACCAGGTGGAGGACCTCATCCGGGGAAATGACCTGGATATTGACCGCATCGAGCAGTCCCTCATCAGGAAATTCGATGTGCCCTACGAGGTGAAACGGGAAATGCGCGAGTGGTACAAAACCCTGATTGCCATGATGAAGGATGAGGGCAAGGAAGTCACGGGACATCTGAACATCCTGAACAGTGTGGTGGATAGTCTGGAGGGATTGCACGGGGAGCTCCTCCGGCAGGGGATTGATAACGGATACGGGGAAATCTTCCGGAAAGCGAAGCCCAACCTGGAAATGCTCAGGGTGAAATCGGGGGGAAGGGAAGAGGGGGATATCCAGGTGGCCATGAACGGTTTATACGGATTACTGATCCTGAAACTGAAGAAGACCCGGATCACCGCAGAGACATCCAGGGCATTTGACACCATCCGGGAGCTGGTGGCCGAACTAACCCTCCGTTACATGGAACAGACAGAATTGGACTAGGTGAGCGTATTCGCCGAGCTGAAGGTTCCTCTCGGCCGCTCAAGTATTATTGGAATGACCGCTCAAAATAATTGGACGACCAGGCACATATTAAATGATTGACAGATGAAACTTTTTTTCCGGAAATACGGGGAGGCGGGACCCCCGATGGTGATCGTGCACGGACTGTACGGATCGGGCGACAACTGGGTTTCCATCGCCCGTGAACTGGCATCCGACTTCGAGGTGTTCGTGGTGGACCAGCGCAACCATGGCCGGTCGCCCCATTCAGACGAACATGATTATCCGTCCATGCGGGACGATCTGAAGGAGTTCATGGATGAAAACGGGATTGAGAAAGCGGTCCTGCTGGGTCATTCCATGGGCGGAAAGGCCGTCATGTTCTTTGCCGAGGCATGGCCCAGGCGGGTCCAGTCCATGATCACGGTGGACATCGCACCCAAGCCTTACCGGGACCTTGCGCTACAGTCCAATTTCGCCGCCAACCATGCAAAGATGATCGATGCCATGCTGGAGGTGAACCTTTCGAAGATGGAGACCAGGGAGGAGATCGACCGGGCGCTCAGGCCCTCCATCGGCTCCAGGAGGATCAGGGGATTTTTAATGAAAAATGTTGAGAGGGATCAGGACGAAAATTTCCTATGGCGGATCAACCTGCAGGCGCTGCGCAACCACCTGGATGACATTTTCGACGGACTCGATACCGACCGGATCATCCGGAACGGCGGAATCACCGGGTTCCCGGCCCTGTTCATCGCCGGGGCCAACTCGGATTATATCCAGGCGGAGGACCATGAGCTGATCAAATCTGTTTTCCCGGCTGCGGAGATCGTTACCATCCCGGGCGCCGGACACTGGCTCCATGCCGAGAAACCGGAACTGCTGATGAAGAACATCAGGTATTTTCTGGACAGATGAAGTCTGGGTAATTGTCCCGGTTGACTACCCGGAATGAGGCATGGGGGTAGGTGGTCGCCCAGGATTTTGGCGGCTCTGACTTCCTGGATGAATATTTGAATTCGAAGCCACCGAGTTTTCCTTCTCCTTCCTCCACATAATCTATCTCTGCCCCTGTGTGCAATCTCCAAAAGTATTGATTCTTTCTGATCTGATTGTTCTCCAGTAGTTTTGTGCGTTCCAGAAAAAGATAGTTTTCCCAAAGGGCTCCTGTGTCATTCCGCTGATCCGGATCATTGAAATTTCCGATAACAGCATTCCTTATTCCCAGGTCCAGGAAATATATCTTTTGCTTTTTTGAAATCTCTTTTCGAAGGTTCATGCTGTATCCGCCAACTGTTTTGATAACAAAGGATTTTTCAAGGAGATCAATATACTTCTGAACCGTTACGGTATCCAGTCCCAGTGATCTGCCACATTCGTTGTATGATACCTCAGAGCCTATCTGATAAGCCAGCATCCGCAGAAGATCCTGAAGTTTCCTGCTGTGTCTGATCCCGCTCAATTCAAGAACATCTTTGAAAAGATAGGCATTGATCATTTCGTTCAGGTATAACTCTTTGTCCCTGCTGTTTTTCATCTGGAGGACCCCGGGGTAACTCCCGTATACCAACCATTCGTGAAGCCTGCTGTTGAAGGCAAGGTATCCCGGGTTACTGATCAATTCACCGGCAGAAAAAGGGTGAAGCCGGAATGTCCAGGCTCTTCCGGTAAGTGGCTCAAGTAAACGATTTGCAAGATCGATCGAAGAGGAACCGGTGACCAGGATCCTGATGTCCGGAAAATGGTCGTGAATGATCTTCAGGTTTATGCCGATATTGGGAATTCGTTGTGCCTCATCAATAAAAAGGATTTCATACCCTGCAACAACCAGCCGGATCTTATCCGGATTTTGGGATGAAATCATTTCCGAATGGGGTTGAAAATCACCGTTGATCTCAAGAATTTTCTGTTTGTTGATTGACTGCATCAAATGCTGGGCAAGGGTTGTCTTTCCCACCTGCCTCGGGCCATATAGAAGCACGATTTTGCCCGTATCATCCGATAATCTTTCAATAATCCGGGATTCGATCGATCTGGAAATATATGATTTCATGATATTCGATGAAATGACGTTAATTTATTGATTTAACTCGACGTGTCTACATTGTTTTATTGAATTAGTTCAACGAAATAACGTTATTTTATTGATTTAAATCGATGAATTAGCGCAAAATTATTGAATAATTAAGACAAAGTCAAATTTAAAAGCTCATAGGGTCAAATCCTGACAAAAGGGGGATGCTGTTTTTGGGATTTCACGAAGTGAGCGATGTGTGACTTTTACACATTTTGGTTAGTTTTCATCAAGTGCCCAAATTCAAGGAGCGCTTTCTATATCATTGTAAAACAATAAGATATGATTGATTGACGAAAAGGTTCAGGATATGAGAAAGTCACAAAATTGTATAAAAGTAACAATTTAGTGACTTCGTGATTTGCCGAAAAGGGGGTATGGGTTTTTAATTCCTGTTTTGCCTGAGATGGAAAGGTTTTACCTGGGTTGGACGGGGCTGTTTCTCCGTCATCCGGATCTCAACGAAATGCTTCGTCAATGAAGTGCTCCATCAACGAAATGCTCCATCAACGAAATGCTCCATCAACGAAATGCTCCATCAACGAAATGTTCCGTCAACGAAATGCTTCGTCAGTGAAGTGCTTCGTTGGTCTGTGCGATAAATCCCAGGATCTCTTCCCTGCCGGTTCCTTTCACCGCGCTGGATTCGAGGATCAGCGGCAGCTCCGCCCACTGCTCCGACAGCGCCTCTTCCAGGAGTTTCCGGTGCAGGGAGCGCACTCTCTGGTTTACCTTGTCGGTCTTGGTGAACACGATCACGAAAGGCACCCGGTTTTCCCCAAGCCAGCGGACAAAATCCAGGTCGATCGGCCGGGGGGGGATGCGGGAATCCACCAGCACGAAGAAAGACACCAGGTTCTTCCGCTCCAGGGCGTATCGGCGGACCAGCTTCTCCAGGGTTTCCCGCTCCTTTTTGGAAAACTTTGCAAAGCCGTACCCGGGCAGGTCTGCCAGGAACCAGCTGTCGTTGATCCGGTAATGGTTGATCAGGCGCGTTTTGCCCGGGGTGGCGGAGGTCCTGGCCAGTTTCTTCCTACCGGTCAGCATGTTGATCAGCGACGACTTGCCCACGTTGGACCTCCCGATGAAAGCGTACTCCGGGAGGGGCTCCTTCGGGCACATGGAAACCTCTGTGCTGGATGTGATGAATTCTGCGCTGGTAACGTTCATGTTTGTTCAGGGAGGTTTCTCACAATGATGGATGTTCACAATTATAGATACTCACAACGGTGGATTCTCTCCCCATATTATTATATATGTCTTTATCTCGTCCGTTTACCGGCTCTCATGCCGGACTGTTTACCGGCTCCCGATGCCGGACTGTTTACCGGCTCTCATGCCGGACTGTTTACCGGCTCTCATGATGACTGGCTGCCGGCTCCCGATTCCGGACTTGCTACCGACTCCGAGGGCCGGGCTGGTCGCATTCACTTCACATACACCTCCAGAAGGGTGGAGGGGACCGAGGGCACGATGGCCAGGTTTTTCAACTCCGCGGGAATGAGCACCGTCTCCCCCTTGCGGAGGGGGACCATCCCCCCGGGCCAGTTGATCCCGGCTTCCCCTTCCACGCACATGTAGATCACGAAAGAATCGATCTTGAAAAAATCCTTCTCCATCGGGCGGTCGAGCCTGAGCACCCCCGTGGTGAAATATGGACAATCCACCACCGTCACCGTTCCGTTCTCCACCTTCTCATACCGGGTCCTGTAATCGTCATGGTGCGTAAAATCAATGGCATCAATCGCCAGATCGGTATGCAGCTCCCGGGGATTTCCGTTTTCATCCAGCCGGTCCCAGTCGTAGACCCGGTAGGTCACATCGGAGGTCTGCTGGATCTCGGCCAGCAGGACCCCGGCCCCGATGGCATGGATCCGGCCCGCCGGCATGTAGAAAATGTCCCCCTTCGACACCTGTTCAAAGTTGACGATCTCCTTCAGGGCGCCCCTTTCCAGGTGTTCCATATATGTCGCCAGGTCCATATCCCTGCTGAATCCCGAGATCAGCTGTCCTCCCTCTTCCGCCTCCACAATGTACCACATCTCCGTCTTCCCGAAGGAGTGGTGCCTCGCCCGGGCCAGCTCATCATCCGGGTGGACCTGGATGCTGAGGAAATCGTTCGCATCGATGAACTTGATCAGCAGCGGGAACTCCAGCCCGAACCGCTCATACACATGTTCTCCCACCAAATCGCCCATGTACACTTCCACCAGCTCCTGCAGGCTGTTCCCGGACAGGAAGCCGTTCTCCACCACCGAAATATCCCCGCTCACACCGGAGATCTCCCAGCTTTCCCCGGCCTTGTCAGAGGCCTGTTTCCCCAGGATTTCCCTCAGGCGGATCCCCCCCCAGATCTTGTCCTTGATAATCGGTTTGAATTTCAGCGGATAGAGTGTGCGTTCCATGGCGCGAATTTATTGAAAAAGATGCGTATTCTATGATTTTTGGTTACAAATCATCGGGAAATGAACATATTGGCGGGATCGGCAGGGGAATTTGTTTCTGACAATCTGGCATCATGAAGCCCTTCAGGAACTGTCGATAAAAATGTTGAATATTTCCGGCTGATTTGGTGTTTGGCTGTCTGATCTTTCTAACTTTAGGAGCTGCTGTTCGTACAACCGGACAGGCAACGAACAGAAAACGCGCATGAGGTGAAAGGGAATACGAACCTTAAAACGTTCTGATTATGTTTGTGAAAACATTCGGATTATGTTCGTGAAAACATTCAGATTATGTTCGTGATCGGCATTGCGGGCGGTACCGGGTCGGGAAAGACCACCGTGGTGAATAAGATCATGGAGCGGATCCCGGGCGACCGGGTGGCGCTGATCCCGCAGGACTCCTACTACCGGGATAACAGCCATATGCCCCTGGAAGAGCGGCAGTTGATCAACTTCGACCATCCCGATTCCCTGGAATTCGACCTGCTGGTGGACCATATCCGGAAGCTCAGGGCCGGAAAGCCGGTGAAGCAGCCCATCTACAGCTACCTCACCTGCACCCGTGCGGATGAGACCATTCCGGTGGCGCCGCGGGAGGTAATCATCCTGGAGGGGATCCTCATCTACACCCACAAACCCCTGCGCAACGAGATCGACATGAAGGTTTTCGTGGATGCCGATGCGGACGACCGGCTGAGCAGGGTGATAACGCGGGACATGATGGAGCGGGGGCGGTCGGTGGACACGGTGCTGGAGCGGTACCAGAAGACGGTGAAGCCCATGCACCTGCAGTTCATCGAGCCCTCCAAGCGGTATGCGGACATCATCATTCCCCAGGGGGGGATGAACGAGGTGGCCATCTCGATCCTCCTGCACACCATCGAACGAAAGTTGAAATTATAAGGGATGCGCCAGTCGCCAACATATGGTTCAGGCATCAGGCTCTGGTCACCCCGAAAGGATTTGATCAAAAACCAGAAGATGCGCCAGTCGCCAACATATGGTTCATGCACGAAGATCCGGTCACCCCGGAAAGATCCGGTCGCATCGAAAGGATTTGATCCAGGACCGGATCCGATCCAGAACCTGGAACTGATCCAGTCCGGAACCTGGAACTGATCCAATAGATAAGATTTGACACAGAAAGTAAGAATTGGTCCAATATTTGTTTTATACATGGCAAACACGTAAGTTTAACGCAAGATGCTGGCTCGAGAACTCATATCGGATATCGTCCCCGCACTGAGGACATCGGACACGGGAACCAAAGCGCTCTCATGGATGGAGGTGTTCCGCATCAAGCACCTGCCCATCGTGAACCACACCGAGTTCCTCGGCCTGATCTCGGACACGGACATCTACAATCTGAACAATCCAGACGAGGCGGTGGGGAACCACATGCTCTCACTCCAGAAGCCCTATGTGAGCGAGGACCAGCACATCTACGAGGTGATCGAAACCCTTTCCAGGCTGGAGCTGACCCTGGTGCCGGTGCTGAATGCGGAGAAGCAGTACCTTGGGGTGGTTACCCAGGAGGACCTGACCCGGACCTTCGCTCGCCTGTCGGCCATGCAGCACCCGGGAGGGATCATCGAGCTGGAAATGAATGACAACGACTACAGCCTGACGGAGATCGCGGGGATCGTCGAAGGGAACAACGCGAAGATCCTGAGCCTGTATGTTTCCCCGGCTGACAAACCGTCAAAGATGAGGGTGACCCTGAAGATCAACAAGACCGATCTCACCTCCGTCACCCAGACTTTCGAGAGGTACAATTACACCATCGTGGCGTCCCATATGAATGACGAGGACCTGGATGAGTTCTACCAGGAGCGCTTCGATGAGTTCCTGAAATACCTGAACACCTGAGCATGCAGATCGCTGTTTTCGGAAGGGGATTTCCCACCGGCGCCCGGGACACGG
>Ga0272443_10003062_pt1 | contig 20242 bp, 18 predicted proteins | sample SSMAcet12_FD_193581 | JGI IMG/M metagenome (GOLD analysis project Ga0272443, IMG submission 193581) | Marine sediment archaeal communities from Little Sippewissett salt marsh, Falmouth, MA, United States - SSM-Acet-12 | ecosystem: Environmental > Aquatic > Marine > Wetlands > Sediment ... | reverse complement strand
TTGAATCAGGGTGCAAGAAATTCCTCGTTGCTGAATTATTTCCAAAGTAGTATTACAGCAGTAGCACATATAATAACGGCTACCAAATATAGCGAAAAATCTGCTTTCCATGCGGGACTATACCATGAAACCTTTAGATAATCGGTGTCATCCTTGTCACCAGATACTTGGATGTAATTGTTGATTTCATCGTGACTGTTTGCGATTTGAACACCATTCTTAACGGGGGGCTGATAACAAACAATCAAGCGCGTATATCACACGAAATTTTCGTCTGATATAGTTTTGATCGATTATAAGGCCTCCGACACTTAGCGCAGCAGAAACAAGGAGCATGGCTATTAAGAGGCGGTTTAAGGTAATTTGGGTGCCTGATGAATTGTCAATGATAGATTTTATTAGAATACCCCAGCCGGCAAATAAAAGAGTGAGAAATCCTGTTCTAACAGTCCATATCATCTTGTCATATGAATGAATTGCTTGGTTTTTCCCGGTCATTTCGTCCAAAATAATTTTTGTAATAAATTCTTCATTATCCATATCATTACCTCTGAAATCCTATTCGAGACTTACATAACAAATAGGCAAAAAGCGAGGCGAGCACACAGCAAAAAATATAAGGTCAATTTGACCTGTATTGGTGATTCGTTGAGGCGTATCTTCTGGGATTCGTACTACATCACTCTCAAAAACATCAATTGGATCTAGATCATTTATTTCCACGCGTCCTTGTCCAGAAATGATTATGTAACGTTCAGCTACCCCTTTTAATTTGTGCCAAGCTGTAGTTATACCGGGCTCGACTCTCGCTCGTGCAATAGAAACATACTCATCCCCTGAATCATTTGCTATTTCTGCTATATAACACCGCTCTTCCGTTGCGAACTCTTTGGCAACATTATTTTTCTTTACTTCCGGTCGCATGGTGCCTCCCTTTACCCTGTTGCTAACAAGTAATTATGCGGATCTGGCTTTCATCACCTATGTAATGATATCCAGTTTTAAATACCATATGGTATCACACCAAAATCATCTGGAGTTCCACCTCTTGCTTTGGCATATGCGATACCGTATACTATGAAATAAACAAGATTGGACTCTATGGAATTTCGTCCGGTCTATTTTAACCATGATACCTCGACCTTATCACAAAAATGAACGAAAATAACCAACCAAGATATTGGGTTTGGCCTTCGTGGTTTTAGAGTTTTTAATTGTTACGCTTAATAGAAGCAGTAATGCACATTTCTCAAATTTGAACTACCCGAGTTCGCCGGAAGCGATGAAATAGTGTTCAATATTTATCAATTTTTTGATTTGTTATCTCCATCTGTATGTGTAATGTTTTTCCAAATTCCCTTATTCAAAAGAACTGAGATTTTTCCGTTCCTCTTTTTTTCATAGAAAATCAGATCATTAAAGCCGTCATTATTCAAATCCGTAATTTGCATAAATGGAGAAGTGACAACACCCGATTGAACGAAGGGTTTTGAAAAGAGATTTTCAGATAATGTATTTAAAAATATCTCTATTTTATCGTCTCTGGCAACTAAAAGATCTATCAATCCATCCTTGTTGAAATCGCTTTTAATGGTCGGCCAAGTCCCTTGGAACCTGATTTTATGCGTTAGATTAATCTTATAGTCCGTTTTTAATAGAAAATCAGGGTCATCAGGATAGCGACTGTCATTTTGGAGCAGGTAAATTGAAGTATCTAAAGTTACGCGTTTTGAAATAAGGTTTTGTACTATTTTCCAAAAGCCGAGCTTTATTTTAGTGAAATACAAGTCCGCGTTGCCGTCTGAATCTACATCCGCGATATTAACACCTGGAGTAACACCATTCGCAGTGATAGTTTGGTCGGGTTTTTTTGTGAATGGAGATTCTAAATTTTGTTTATTCAGAAAAATATAAATAATGATTTCCTGTTCTAAAAATTTACCCGTGCCTTTTGTAAGTGTTAATATAACATCCACATATTTATCTCCATTCAAATCCACCGGTGTTGTAAGATAAAACAGATTGACATCGGATTCTTTTCCAGAGGGACGAACCGGAAATACAATTTTGAATGAAGGCTCCCCGGAGAATTTACCATCGGCTTTTTGCAAGTATACTGTTAAGGACTCCTGTTCGGTGAGAATCAGATCTTGGAGGTAGTCTCCATTAAAGTCCATTATAAAAATTCTAGGAAGCCGAAATTCAGCACGTATAGAATAATCTCTAAATGCACCACCATCATCTTCATTGTCACTAAATAGAAAGGTACGTGGAGTAACAGATACTGTATCGGTCTTCCGCCATTCTCCACTACTGTCCCTATCAAAGAAAGCAAAAGTGTTAAATTGTGGTACAAGCAACATTTTCCGATTATTGCCTTTCCAATCCCCTAACAAGTTCGACCGTGGTAAATAGCTAATCACCGGAGAGACCGTGATGGTTGGAAAATCAAGCAGTTTGTGAGATTTCTTGGAATAAGTTCCGTCCTTCCCTTGTGGATAGTAATGTATACCCGAGTCAGTGAGGTAGAAAATCTCCTTGCCTGGAGATGATGCTATATCGCCCACTTCAAACATGGTAGCAGCATGGTCTAATTCCCATCGTTGCCAGGCGGGGTTTAAATACTGTTCGGATTTTTCAGTTCTATAGAGGGAAATCCACCTCTTTTCCTTCGGATAAATGCCTGTTTTGCTCAATACGATAATTTCAGCTGATCCTTTCTCGTCTAAATCAGAACTTATAGTAGATAAGATCATACCATCAATAGAAAGAGACTGACTTGAAAAAAGTTCAGCACCTTCAGTGTTCTTCACAACAATGAAAAAACACATCAAAGCAAGAATGGAATACTGCATTAACCTAATCCGGTTAACTAATCGTTTGTCTGATGGATAGTTTGTCATATTGTATTTGCTCTCAAAGCCTTCATTAGCATTACCGCGACTCAGGATGACAAAGTCATCGGCGTAGGAAACGAACTGTGCTGCAAGCGGTTAACTGCAACTTTTTGATATGTAGTTTACTTTAAGATTTTTCGCAGGATTTTTAGTTTATTTCCATAGGGGGCATAAGTTAGTGGAATATCTATCCAGGTAGCCGTTTTCAGGACGCCTTTTTTATGTGAGAAGCGCTCAAAGCCATGAAATCCATGATAAGCTCCAATACCACTTTCGCCTACACCGCCGAAGGGAAGATAATGATTGGCAACATGAAAAACGCAGTTGTTGATGCAGGCACCTCCAGACTGGATGGTGTTGATGATTTCTTTCTGAATCGCTGTGCTTTCAGAATATAAATAGCAGGCCAGCGGGTGCTGCGGTAGTTGATCCACGACCTCATAGACTTCCCCCAGTTTTTCATATTCCAGCACCGGCAAAATCGGTCCAAATATTTCCTCGGACATGACCTTGTCAGTCAAAATCACATCACGCATCACGGTTGGGGCAATAAACCGGGAACTTGCATCACGTTGACCTCCGACCAGAACTTTTTGTTGATCGATTAATCCGCAAATGCGCTGAAAATGATTATCACTAACTATGCGTGCAAAATCTGGGCTTGTAATGGCATCCTCACCATATACGTTAATAATACGGTCTTTAATTTTGGACAGAAATTCATCTTTAATGGACTTGTGTACCAATACATAATCGGGCGCAATACAGGTCTGACCTGCGTTAAGAAACTTTCCACTGACAATACGCTTAACAGCAATATCCAGTTTAGCGTCTTCATGAACGATACAGGGACTTTTGCCGCCTAACTCTAAAGTAACCGGAGTCAGGTTTTTAGCCGCCGCGCTCATGACAATAGAACCCACACGCGGGCTACCGGTAAAGAAAATATGATCAAATTTTTGTTGAAGAAGAAACGTAGTTTCTTTAACTTCACCTTCTATAAAAGCGATAAATTCCGGAGCAAAGGTTTCGCTGATCAATTTACGAATGGCTGCGCTGCAGGCCGGTGTCATCTCCGATGTTTTAATAACGGCAGTATTGCCTGCGGCAATGGCTGCGCTCAACGGTGAAAAAGTCAGGTTGATTGGGTAGTTATAAGGTGCAATGATCAGGTTTACACCCAGCGGTGAGTAATAAATGCGGCTTGAACCCGGTTGAGTCAGCAGAGATGTTAATGTCCGCTTAGGCTTCATCCAGCGTTTCAATTTGCGGATGATTTCAGATATATCAAGAAGACTGAAACCAGTTTCAGAGAGATAAGCTTCAAACGCTGGTTTACCCAAATCCTGTTTTAAGGCCGCATTTATTTCACTTTCATACTTAACGAGTGCCGATTTAAGCTTGTTCAGGTTTTCAATACGGCTCTGATAGCTTTTTGTAGCGCCTGACTTAAAATATTCTCGTTGTTTGGCAACAATATTTATGATTTCTTTTTCTGTCGTTGCTGTGTTTTCTTTTTGGCTGTTAGTAATCATAATATTCAAAACCTTATTAAGGGGTTAATCCTATCAGTTGATTGTTTTCATCATTTTATGATCAATTAGGAAACTATAACTAATTTATCTTAATACTAGTCTTAGTGTTCTTCCGTTTTACTAAAATATGGTGAAAAACGGTTTTTTTTAACACATAATTTTGTATTCGATCATTGGAGTGACCTTTGTTATAAAAACATGGAACTTAAATGTGCTGTCTGTATCCTTCGCCTATTGATAAACGTTTTTGCTACCTTTACTAACTTCGCACACCAGTATCTGGAGTGACGGCGAATCCGAGGCACCCCCATATGTCGAGGTCAATCGGAGAACCGAGAGGATGGTGATCTCATACCAGTATAAAAGCGGATGTGAACATTGCCATTGCTTGCCGGTCTCACAAGACCTGTCATACATAGTTACTTGTTTCTGCGTCTATTTCACTCAAACTCGCTTCGGCTATCGGCCTCCCTGCTCAACGCATATCCCTCTTGCAGCTGTTTGAAAGCAGCGTCGATTTTGCCGTGGCGCAGGTAGGCCACGCCTGAACAGGCTTGGATAATCGCCGTACTGAAAAGGTTCTTGACCTGCCCTGAAAGTTCTATTCCCTGACGGGCCCACATTTCCGCCTCTTCAAACTCACCGACCTCCGACAAGCCCCATGCCAGAAAGCCGCGAACGGTTATGGCGGGCACACTCGAAAATCCATGACGCTCCAGTGCCTCCGGTCCCGATAGCTGCTGGGCCACTTCGCGGTCCCATACGGATTTGATGATGGTTTTGAGCATTCAATCACGATACCCGCAAGCTTATAGACTGACTGGTGAAACGAACACGGAAATATGCGAATACATGACATTAATAAAACGTAGGCCACATTGTGTCAATTAATGCGGCGGGTGCTATTGGGGGACAGTTGAAATGGGGGGCGGTGGGAAGCCAAGACATTGCTCGGGTAACGATTGGGTTTTATATTCCCCAAAAGATCTGCCTTTCCGATACCTGAGTTCGGCATGCGATGAAATGGAAGCGGCCCTTCGGAATCGTATCCCAGAATGTTGCGCCCGGTCAGCTTGAAGGTAGCATGAAAAGAAACAAAGAAGGGGGAAAAATTGTTAAAAAGAAAGCAGGGCATGTATACCCTGCTTTCAGAATGGATTTATCGGATTTGTTCAAGCCGGTTTATAGGTTCCCCTGTCCACGCTCTTGATCTTACCTTGCTTTTTCAGCCGATACACAACATTGGCGACTTTTTTAGCGTCGAAACCGGTCTTCTTAGAGATCTTGACGTTATCAACCGGCGCATTCGCTTTATTGATGATCTCAAAGACGACATCTGTGGACGCAGTTGCCTTTTTTTTCGGTGCGGTAGCCTTCATACCCGCCTTGGGTTTTGCTTTGGCTTTCTTCTTTTCTAATTTAACCTTCGTTGATTTCTTACCATCATTTTTAGTTAAGTCGTTCAATTGTCGAGAGATGGAATAAAAACCATCGGCCATTGACTTCAATCCATCGGCTATTGCCTTTAGTACCACGTCTACTTCTTTCAATATTCACCTCCAAATAATTATTTATTATCGGAATATTATCTACCATCCGTATCCAGGTCCAGCCGAACGGCGATAACAAAGCGATCGGCCCTTTTTCTATATCGTTTGCGAGTTTCCAAATTCTTGGGTATGCTCCTGAGAAGAGAAGAGTTACACACCGAATGAACGTATTAAAATGATTTTTAAAGTGACAGCGCAGTTGCGCGACATAGATGGCATCTGAGGTGATTTTATAAACAATTCTTTGCTCGGCATTGATGAACCCCGCCGATTCCATTCAATGTTAAAAAAACCGGGCGGAACAGTTTGAAACCATTTCGGCCGGTTTTCTTTTGTCCGGTTTTTCGAAGCGAGTGCGAGGAGCTTTGTTGATGGAAAAGGCCGCACAGCGGGTTTTACAGGAGCAAATACACTGTAGTCCACAGGCGGAAACCACGCAGAGACTGCCGTTTAATGCTAAAATAACCGCCTAATAAGGAGCCCTTTTACCAGCCGAAGGTCAGATACTTGTGCATCGAATCCGCCGCCATGCGCCCAGCGCCCATGGCCAGGATGACGGTTGCCGCACCGGTGACGATGTCGCCGCCGGCCCAGACCCCTTTTTTGGTGGTCTTGCCGGTTTCGAGATCGGTGATGATGTAACCCCATTTGTTGAGCTGCATATCGGGCGTCGAGCTGGTCAGAAGCGGATTGGCGCCGGAGCCGACCGCAACGATGCACAGATCGCATTCCAATTGAAACTCCGATCCTTCAATCGGCACAGGCCGGCGGCGTCCGGAGTCATCCGGCTCGCCGAGTTCCATCTTCAGGACCTCCATACCGGACAACCGTCCCTGATCGTTGCCGATATAGCGGGTCGGATTGGTCAAGAGCATGAACTCGATCCCCTCTTCCTCGGCATGGTGAATCTCGGCCACCCGGGCCGGCATTTCCTCGCGTGACCGGCGGTAGACAATCCGCACCTTATCCGCGCCGAGCCGCATCGCCGTCCGGGCGGAATCCATGGCGACATTGCCGGCGCCCAGGACAACCACGTTCTTTCCGCGGGGAACCGGCGTGTCGACCTTGGGAAAGAGATACGCCTTCATGAGGTTGGCCCGTGTCAGGTATTCGTTGGCCGACAGGATGCCGATCAGATTTTCACCCGGGATGTTCATAAAACGCGGCAAACCGGCGCCGACACCGATATAAACCACGTCGTAGCCCTCTTCCTCGAAAAGTTCGTCCAGCGAAACCGTCCGTCCCACCACCGCGTTGCACTCGACCTTGACCCCCAGCCGCTCTATGAAGTTGATCTCCTGGGCCACGATCGCCTTCGGCAGCCGGAATTCCGGAATGCCGTAGACCAGAACACCACCCGGTTTGTGAAAGGCCTCCAAAACGGTCACCTCGTGCCCCTTGGCGATCAGATCACCGGCCACCGTCAGACCCGAAGGTCCCGACCCAACAACGGCCACACGTTTGCCGGTCGGTTCGGCCTTGGGCGGCAGGGCACCGGTGCCGTGCTCCCTTTCGTAATCCGCGGCAAAACGCTCCAGGTTACCGATGGCGACCGGCTGGCCCTTTTTCCCGACGATGCACTTGCCTTCGCACTGGATTTCCTGGGGGCAAACGCGGCCGCAAACCGCCGGCAGGCTGTTTTTGCTCCACAGATTTCTGATGGCCTTGGTAAATTCCTCCTCCTGAATGAGTTTGATAAAGCCTGGAATATCGACGCCGACCGGGCAGCCCTCGACACAACTAGGTTTTTTGCACTGCAGACAGCGGACGGCCTCCTCCAGCGCCATTTCCGGTGTATACCCCAAGGGGACCTCTTTGAAATTCCTGGCCCGGACGTGAGGCTCCTGTTCGGGCATCAAGACCCGGGGTTTTTTTTCGGCTTTTACAGCTTTTTCCGCCATGTTTTCCTCCAAAGTAAGTCTATCTTGTTGCCGTCCATAAATGGAATTCGACCCAATTGATGCGTCATACGATTGTTAGAGTCCAGTTATCGCACTTTAGTTCGAAAATAGAATTAGACCCGCAGATAGAAACTTGAAACTTGAAACTCAGAACCCGGAACACGGAACCAGTGGTGACATACGGGCCATGAGCGTTTAACTGGGAACCGTGAATCCCGCCCGTATCAACGGGCATAGTCCGGTTTCAACATGCAATAGTCTTCGAAGCAGCGCTTCTCATCCTCGCAGTAGGCCTGCAATCGGAGCATCAACTCGTCGTAGTCGACCTCGTGCCCGTCGAACTCGGGGCCGTCCACGCAGGCGAACTTGGTCTTACCACCCACCGTGACACGGCACCCGCCGCACATGCCGGTGCCATCGACCATGATCGGGTTAAGGCTGACGATGGTCTTGACCCCGTACTGGGCGGTCAAATTGCAGACGAACTTCATCATCGGCACCGGTCCGATGGCCACCGCCAGCTGCGTGTCACCCTTATCCAATACATCCTTCAGCGCTTCGGTGACAAATCCCTTGCGGCCGTAGGAGCCGTCGTCGGTGCAGATGAGCAGTTCATGCGAGGCGCGCCGCATGTGATCCTCCATGATCAGCAGGTCCTTGCTGCGGGAGCCGATGATCGCCGTCACGTGATTGCCGACGTTCTTGAGCGCGCGGGTAATCGGATGCAAAACGGCGATGCCGGTCCCGCCGCCGACGCAAACGACGTTGCCTACCTTTTCAATTTCCGTCGCTTTGCCCAGCGGACCGATCACGTCCTGATAGGCATCGCCAACCTTCAGACTCTTGAAGAGGGCGGTCGATTTTCCGACGACCATATAGATAATGGTGAGCGTACCCTTTTCGGGATCGGTTTCCGCCATGGTCAGGGGAATGCGCTCCCCCTCCTCGTTGGCCTTTAGAATCACGAACTGGCCCGGTCGGGCCTTGCGGGCAATCCGCGGCGCCTCTATTTCATTCAACACAACGGTCCCTTCGGCCATTTCTTCTCGTCTTACGATTTTAAACATGGTGAGCCTCTCTCGCTTAATTGTTCTGCCCCTTAAACCGATATCGCAGGTATATCGATCTTTATCGAATTATATTACAAGCACGTACTCTTAATAAGATCAAGCCCGAATGGCGCTCTTTTGACAAAGGTTTGCAATTATCAACCTGTCGTGCTAAACGCTTGCCCGGCAAACAATCGTGCGCCTCCGTGCCAAGCCGCTGATTTATTCGATCTTGCAGAAAACGGCTTATTTCCGGATCGGAAACTGATGCGTGTCTCTCGTTCAAGGTGGAGTGACACAAACGAAACAAAACAGGCTTTTGGGAGTCCGGCGGAGGAGGATATTCGACAGCCATTGCCACCTCGACGACCCTTGCTATGACCATGACCGGCAGGAGGTCCTGCAGCGTGCGCGGGAAGCGGGGGTTGCCGCCATGATGATTGTCGGTACCGACCGGTCCAGCTCCGACAAAGCGGTTCGTTTGGCCGCTGAAGTTAAAGGTTGTTGTGCGTCGGTCGGGGTGCATCCTCATGATGCCCGGGATTGCACCGATTCGGTCATTGCCGGTTTGCGCAAACTGGCCCTAACCGACGAAGTACGGGCATGGGGTGAAATCGGCCTCGACTTCAACCGCATGTACTCGCCGCAAGCAGACCAGGAGCGTTGGTTTGTCCGCCAGCTCGAGGTGGCCCGCGAGATGAATTTGGCCCTGATATTTCATGAGAGGGACAGCAACGGCCGGTTTATCGAACTGCTGAGTGCCCACGCCGAGGCCGGACTAAGGGGCGTGATCCATTGCTTCAGCGGCAGCCATGAGGAGCTCGCCCGCTACCTGGATTTCGGACTGTACGTGGGCATCACCGGCATCTTGACCATGAAGCAGCGCGGGGCGGCCCTGCGCGACATGGTAACCATCATACCGGCCGAGCGGCTCCTGGTCGAAACCGACTCCCCTTATCTCACCCCGGCACCCGAAAAAAACCACACCCGCCGCAACGAGCCGGCTTTCGTCCGCACCGTACTGCTGAAATTGGCCGAGGTCCGCAAAGAAAATCCGGCCGTTCTGGCCGAAACCATCTGGAACAACACCTGCCGATTGTACGGCCTGAAAACGTGATGCAGGGTTAATCGGAAACCCTATAATTCCCGTGCTGATGTTAGAGTCTTAAATCGTAACTTCTCCGCAAGATGCGAAGATAGGTCGTTAAAGTGAAACCACTTGAATCATCGGGAATAGGGTTATAGGCTTCAGGTGTCAGGTGTCAGAAAACCCCAAATCCTGAAACCTGAAACCTGAACACTGATTTGGTTGCGGCCGAAGGCCTGCATTGGGATCTTGAACCTGTTTTTGTCTTCCTGACATCCGTGGACGGCCGATGACCGGAGGACGATTCGAATCCTGAATCCGGGCACTTAAGGGCCCCAGCAAGAAATAATTCCACATCTTGCTTGTCTTTTGGATCATCTACTGCGTTACATCCACCGACACGTATCCCGATATGCGCCGCTGGATGTGCCTTGTAGACGAACCCAAATCCGGCGCAATCTTGTGGAATTATTTCTTACCGTGGCCCTAACATCAGAACCGTCGGTCCATTGCCGCGCATTTATGGTTGAAGCCTTGGGCCTGACCCTTGTTCCAGGCATCCCTCATTTTGCCATCAGGAAGTGCACCGCTTTTTCCAGGCCGTCGATCGACAGTTCGAACATGGGAAATATTCTTCCGATCGTTTTAACCGTTTGAGTGTAATTCCACATATCTTCCGGCATGGGATTTAGCCAAACCGCGTGCGAAAAGGTATCGGCCAGAAATTTGAGGCATTCGATGCTGGGCGTTCCGCTTCTTTCCTCGATATGAATCGAACCATCGGCGACCATCAGTTCGTAGGGCGCCATGCTGGCGTCGCCGACGATGAACAATCGGGTTTGCGAATCGGCCGCAGCAAACTCAGCGATCGGTTTTGGTTTGCGAAAACGGGCCGAATCTCCCCAGAGGGTGCTGTAGATGGTGTTGTGGAAAAAATAGGTCTTGAGGTCTTTGAACTGAGACCGGGCGTAATCAAAAACCGTCTGTACCACGGAAATGTAAGGATCCATCGAATACCCACCGTTGTCGATCGCGAGAATCACCTTCAGGCGATCCTTCAGGCTGCGCTCGAAAACGATCTCGATTTCGCCCCCGTTTTTCATTGTTTGATAGAGCGTTTCATCGATATTGACCCGATCCTTGGGACCCACCGGTACCAGGTTGCGCAGCCGTTTCAACGCTTCTCCCACCATCGGCCGCGTCAATGGCCCGCTCAGGGAATAGTCGCGGTAGCGACGGTCCAAGGCGACTTTCACGGCCGACTTGTTGCGTGAAACGCCGCCCACGCGCATTCCGCCCGGATGGTAACCCGAATGGCCCACCGGTGAGGTCCCGCCGGTACCGATCCACCGGCTTCCGCCGTGATGTTCACCGGTCTGCTCCTTGAGGCGTTCTTTGAAGTATTCGATCAGCTCTTCCGGGGTCAAGCGGTTCAACTCGGATTCATCGATGCCGAGGGCCTCGGCCAGCGCACGGGGCTCTTTCAACCACTGGTCGAGCATGACCCGGGCGATATCGTCCAGTTCGACACCGCTGACATCCGGCAACTCGGTTCCCTCGAAGTGGTGTGCAAACGCCTGGTCATACAGATCAAAATAACGCTCGCTCTTGACCAGGATCGATCGTGACGCCGTATAAAAATCGTTGAGGGAATTCACCAGTCCGGTCCGAAGCGCTCGATGGAGCGTCAGAAACGAGGTCGGGCTAACTGGAATCCCGACGTTTTTGAGAGTGTAAAAAAAGTCGATGAACATTTCAGAACAGTCTTCTCCTGCGGAGCAGTTCGTTTGTTCGCTGCAGATCCTGACTTTTTTTGAAAAGCACCCCCAGATAAGGGATGTCACCGGTGGCCAGCTTCTTGGGTTTGAAATCGGGATCGGCATTGAGCGCCCGCACCCAGTTGAGCAGCTCTCTGGTGGCCGGTTTCTTTTCGATTCCCTCCATTTCACGCAGTCGGTAAAATGCCGTCACCGAATTTTCCATCAGCTCTGCGTCCAGATTCGGAAAGTGGACGGCAATGATGTTGCGCATCATTTTGGGCTCCGGGAAGGCGATGTGATGAAAGTTGCAGCGGCCCAGGAAGGGATCCGACAGGTCTTTCTTGGCGTTCGAGGTAATGATGATAACCGGACGGGTGCGGGCCTTGATGGTTTTGTCGATTTCGATGATGTCGAACTCCATTTGATCGAGAACATCGAGCATGTCATCCTGGAAATCCGTATCGGCCTTGTCGATTTCGTCGATCAGCAAGACCGTACGCCTGTCGGCGGTGAACGCCTGCCCGATTTTCCCCATCCGGATGTAGTCCTCTATGTTGCTCACGTTCCGGCTGGAGTCGCCGAAGCGGCTGTCGTTGAGCCGCGTCAGCGTGTCGTACTGGTAGAGTGCGTCGACCAGTTTCATGCTGGATTTGACGTTCAGTACGACCAGGGGCATCTTCAGACTCTCGGCGATGGCATGGGCCAGCATCGTCTTGCCGGTGCCCGGTTCCCCTTTCAGCAGCAGCGGCATTTCAAGGGCCATGGAAATATTGATAATACTGGCCAGTTCATCATCGAGAACATAACGGGTGGCACCCGTAAAATGTGCCGATTCTCTTTTTCCAGACATGTGTAACCTCACGTATTAAGTTCAGATTGCCAAACTTTAACTGGGAACCGTTAATCCCGCCTGGCGGGAAACCGCTCAACCTATGTTTCAGTTAGCCCTAAAGTCGCCCGTACCCGGTCCGAAACCTCGCGCGTAAGCTGCAGCACCTTCTCCGCCAGTTCCAGCGGCAAGGTTCCTGTCCCGCAACTGGGCGTGATCAGGGATTGTGAAACAATCCGACGACGGTCGATCCCCAGCGCCTCGACACGCGCGATCTCTGCATACCATTTCTCCGCCAAGGAAGCGGCGGTTTCCCTGACGATATCGTCCCGGCTTCCGGTGGGAACGATCCCCCAGGCCAATATTTTTCCGGCCGAGATGAACCGGCGTATCAACTCGGGGTAGAGAACAAACCGGTCAAAGAACGCATAAGCATCGAAGTTGACGATATCGGCGGATGAATCCAGAACCAGGGACCAGTCAGTGTTTGCACAGATGTGCACCCCCGCGATGCCACCGGCACCATGGACGGCTTCGATGACTTCGGCCAGGCAGGCGGAAACGTCTTCCCTGGAAACGCTGATGAATTCGGATGTGCCGAAACCGGCCAGGGCCGGCTCATCGAAAAATATGATTACCGGCTGCCCGAAATGAGCCAGGCGACGGACCTGCCATACAGCCTTGAGGGCCAGGAGTTTTACGGCCGCATCCCGCAGCTGGGGGTTGTAGAATATGGCCTGCCGTGTTTCGTCGTGGACACCGGTACAGAATGTAAACGGGCCGGTCACCTGCCCCTTGACGGCGATCGGCGCCTGGGACCGGTCGGCCAGCTGCTCCATCAGGACCGCAAATCCGGGGGCGACATCCGCTCCAAGAGCAAAGCGGGTTCGGTCGATGTCCGCCCCTCCTTCGGTCACCGCCACGAATTCCTCGTAAAATGCCAGCACGTCATTGTCGAAATCCGGTGCCGATGTGTCGACATAGGTACGCGCGGCGGCAGAGCGAAGGCCCGGCAGACCCGGAAGAAACTGTTGCAGCATGCCTTCGTGGGCGTGAACCGGCAACTGCGCCCACAACGGTATTTCCGGCGTGTACCGGAATACGAGCTCACTGGCCGCGGCATGATCCTCTAACGGGAGGCTGCCGATCAGAAGCGATCGACAACTCGCTTCGAACTGATATGACATGTGTAACCCCTGAGCTTCCATGCTCAACCGAAGTTCGATTCTTGAAAATATTCAAAAAATAATAAAGTGTTTACACACATTTTAAGGCTGTCGTTGATTGGTTTCGGATCCGTAATTACGAGAAAAGACCATTTATAGACGAAATTTGGATGGTTAACATGAAAGGCCATGAATGACAAGCTGATTTCAAAGGACCTTCGGGAACCTGGAAAAAGCAATGGTAAACACGGTAAGGGCTCATGAAAAAAATGAATTGGCAATTTTGGGCGCTGACAGCATTTCGAAAGGTCGATGGACCGGATATTCGTTTGCCGACCTTCATTTGTAATGATTGACACGTTCACGCGCCGATGCTATACATGAAACAGTTGCAAATAGAGCGAGTATCCACAATAAATTTAACGATTGCAGGATCTTACTTCAGTATTTTTCCCGACTCCACCGTCGGACGACACTGCCGCTGCCACCGGAAGTACCGCCGGTTAATCCTTGACGGTATGTCACCCGCCAGGCACAGCGGTGCGCGTTTTTCGGATGATTGATACGACAAGGTGACACGTGGCCGACATCATTTCCATCGATAACAAACTGACTCAGTCAAGGGAAAAAAAGGACGCCATCGTCAGGAAGCAGAAAATCCAGGCCGTCCGGAAGGTTTTCCAGTGCACCCACTGTGCGTTTAAGTGCGAAAAATGCGGTACTCAGATTGGCCCCGCACATAGCCGTATGGAGACCGAAAGCCGCAAAACGAAGATACCGTATCGTCTGTGTGAGAGTTGTACGGAAGAGTACCACGAATACGTCGAGCGTCGCAAAGGCCGCGGCGATCCCGCCAGCTACTGGCACAATGACGCCTGGTTCGAATTATGGCGCAAATGGATCGCCTATCAGGAAGCCATCGATCATTACCTGAAATCCAAAGAATTTCTGCAACTCTTGCAGGAACTCAAGCAAAAAAGGCCCGACAAATAGCAGGAGGCATATATGTTTGGAATCGGAATGCCCGAGTTGATAATTATACTGGTGATCATCTTGATCATTTTCGGGGCCGGCAAACTGCCGGAAATCGGTTCCGGAGTGGGCAAAGCCATCCGGAACTTCAAAGGCGCCACAAAAGAGGATGAAACGCCGAAGGAACCCGAAAAAATCGAAGAAAAAAAAGACGCGTAAAAATTGTATAACGGAGCAGCGCCGCCTGCTTCAGTCACATTCAACCGCCGAGGGCAGTTTTTTCGATACTGCCCTTCGTCCCAGCCTGACGCCTACCTCTGTCACATCCGTCAACCAATAGCTGTTCCCGCGCACAGCGATGGGATACCGGTCAACTGCTGCATCACAATCCGGACTCTCAGAAGGGGATGTCGTCATCCTTCGAATCCATATAAGGGGGTTCAGAATCGGGAAGCGGCGGGCCGCCGTAGGCATCACGCGGCCCGGAAGACTCTTTGGGGCCCAGGAACTGCACCTCGGTGGCGATGACTTCGGTCGTGTAACGCTTGTTGCCGTCCTTGTCCTGCCAATCCCGGGTTTGCAGGCGTCCTTCGATATACACCTGCCGGCCCTTCGACAGATACTGGCCGCACAATTCGCCTAGCTTTCGCCAAGCAACGATGCGGTGCCATTCCGTGCGTTCTTTTTTCTCGCCGCTGCCCTTGTCGGTCCATTCCATGGATGTTGCAATCGAAAAGTTTGCAACGGCAGTGCCGTCCGGTGTGTAGCGGACTTCCGGATCGCGTCCCAGGTTGCCGATCAGAATAACTTTGTTGATTCCGGCCATGGTGTCGGTACCTCCCTCCTGTCGTGCCGTTTACTGCATTTGGGGAGTGATACAGAATCCCGTCCCTAAAGTCAATGTCCGAAACATCTTTATGCCCTGCGGGATTAGTGGAGGGACATGTGTTAACAGATTTACAAAAACGCCTTTTATTGATACCTAAATTGAGCGATGTCGAGGTTATATCCACCTCAGGCGATGGGAGCAGGAACGAGAAGGCGCCAACCTTGATGCGGGATCGCAGGGAGGGATAGAAGAATCCAGACTGACTTCAATTATCCGATGACGGCTTTTGAAAAACGCATTAAACGTCAGGTCGTCGCTCGTTCAATGGAATTCTTCGCCGCGGCGAGTCCCGGCCTCGAACCCTTGTGCCTGCGCGAGCTTCAGGCATTGTCACTGGTCGCCCCTGAGGGCCGCGCGGCCGAAGGCGGCGTTTCCTTCAATGGCCGCCTGCACGACGGCTACCTGGCCAACCTCTGCCTTCGCACGGCCAACCGGGTTCTCATGCGGATCGGTGCCTTCACGGCTTCCAATTTTTTCACGCTCGAAAAAAAACTGGCCGCGACACCCTGGGAACTCTATCTGCAACCAGGCCAACCGCTCCGTTTTAACGTGACGGCCCGCCACTCCCGCCTCTATCATAGCGTCGCCATCGCCGAACGATTTCAAAAAGCCATCGATGCACGTTGGGCTGAGGCGGGAGTAGACCCGAAGCCGAATGAAAGCGCGGCTCTCGGCCAGCAAATCTTTATCCGGGTGGTCGATGACCATTTTGCGGTTTCGCTGGACAGCAGCGGAGAAAGCCTCTACCGGCGCGGGCTGAAAAAACAGGTGACGGCCGCCCCTCTCAGGGAAACGATTGCGGCGGCCATGCTCATACTGGCGGGATACTCACCGCCCGAACCGTTGGTCGACCCGATGTGCGGGGCGGGTTCTTTTTCGCTCGAGGCCGCGATGCGGTCGCACAATATTCCGGCGGGCTGGTTCAGAGATTTCGCCTTCAGCGGCTGGCCGGCCTTCGCGCTCACCCGCAAACGCTGGCAGCACATCAAAGACCAGTGCGCCCAACGAATCGTCGACACCAGCAATGCCGCTATCTTCGCAGCGGACGTCGACCCGTCCGCGTGCAAGGCCCTCGAAGAGAACGCCGCGGATTCCGGACTGTCAGCGTCCATTGCCGTGTCCAACCGCGATTTTTTCGACCTGACGCCCGGTGAACTCGGCGTCGCTCCGGGCCTGCTCACCATCAACCCGCCATTCGGCCGACGCATGGGGTCTCCGAAACAGAGTGACGCACTGTTTAAAGATCTATGCAATCGGTTGAAAGCCGTATGGCGCGGGTGGCGGGTGGCGCTGGTCGTGCCGCGCAAAGACCTTTTGAAGCGAATCCCATTTCCGTTCTCCGTCCAAGAAGTCCGTCACGGCGGCCTCAGGCTCTACCTCATAACAGGTGTTTTGAGGTCATAGGGAACCATCAGATGCAGAACCATAAAAAGAAGGTCCGATTTTCCTGCCCTCTGGACTGTTTTGACGCATGCGGTCTGGTGGCGACAGTGGTCGACAACCATGTCAGCAGGATCCGCGGCGACCGGGATCATCCCCTCACCCGCGGGGTTTGCTGTATCAAGGGCATTAAACTTCTCGAAAGGCTCAACCACCCGCAGAGACTGACCTCACCGCTTCGGAGATCCGGCCGCAAATGGGTCCCGCTGACCTGGCCGGAAGCCCTTGACGACATCGCAGACAGGCTGACCCGGACCATCGGGCAATTCGGCTCCGCAGCGATCCTGAATTACGCCGGCAGCGGCCATGGCGGTCTGACCAAAAAGGTCGATGATATTTTTTTCAATTATCTTGGAGGGGTCACTGTGCCACGCGGCAGTCTGTGCTGGGGGGCGGGGATGGCAGCCCAACGATATGATTTCGGCGAGGCCCGCGGTCACCATCCGGCAGACATTTCCCGGTCCAAAATGATCATCCTGTGGGGTCGCAACCCGGCCGACACCAACAGGCACCTGGTACCTTATATCCGACGGGCTCGACAATCAGGTGCCACGATCGTCCTTATCGACCCCCGCCGATCGGCCTCTGCCAAACTTGCCGATCACCACCTGGCGGTCCGACCTGCCACAGACGGCGCCCTTGCATTGGGCGTGGCGAATTCGATCATCGCAAAAGGCCGACACGATGATGAGTTCATAAAAAAACGGGTGCACGGCTTTGAGCGCTTTCGGCAGGCGATCCAACACTTCACACCCGAATGGGCGGCCGGGGTGACCGGAATCTCCCGTGATGCGATTAGGTGGCTGGCTCAAGCCTATACCGAGCAAAAGCCCGCCGGCATCATTATCGGCTACGGTCTTCAGCGTTACGGCAATGGCGGAAACGCCGTGCGCAGCATCGACGCCCTCGGAGCCATTACAGGCAATATCGGTATCAGTGGGGGCGGCGTGAATTATGCCAACTGGTTTTTCCCCGACTTCATCGGCGGAGATTTTAAAAAAAGCCAAGCGCGAGCCCGCAACCGGCGGACGTTCTCCATTGCCCGACTGGCCGAGTATCTGGAAACCGAAGACAAGCCCCCAATCCGGAGCATCTTCGTTTCAAAAGCCAACCCTCTGGTCCAGGGTCCGGACATCAATCGAACGGCAGCGGCGTTTGCGGCAATAGACTTCAAGGTAGTGATCGATTTATTCATGACCGACACGGCCCGCCACGCCGACCTCGTCCTGCCGTGCACCAGCGTGCTCGAAGAGGAGGATATCATTCACTCCAGCATGTTCTCACCCTATGTCAATTACTCCGGGCGGGCGGTTTTAGCGCCGGAGGGCGTCATGGGTGAGTACGAGATTTTCAGAGCGCTGGCCGACCGCATGAGGCTTCCGGATTATCCCCGGAACGCCCGCACGAAGTTTTTGGAGCAAGCCATCGGTCCGCTGACCGAGGCTTACGGCGTGAATGTCGAAGACCTCAAGCAGGCTCCCTTTACACTCCCGGAGCATGCCGTGCCTTGGCAGGACGGCTTATTTGCAACGCCCAGCGGCAAAATCGAACTCTATTCTGAAGATGCGCGGGCCGACGGCTGCAGCCCGGTCGCGACCTATATCGAGGCCGCCACCGGAAACCCGGAGTATCCCCTTCGGCTTATCACGCCACACCGGCGAGAGTCGATGCACTCCCAACACTTTGCTTTCATCGATGACATACCGGAAGCGGTGGTCAGCCCTGAAACACTCCAGGCCTTTCGTCTTACGGACGGCCGTCGCGCCAGGGTATCGTCCGACCGAGGCACCCTGCTGGTCAGAATCCGCTGTGACAGCGGTGCGGCGGCGGATGCGGTGACAATCGAGCAGGGGTGGTGGCACAAGAGCGGTTCGGTCAACGTATTGACATCGGACCGGATTTCTGAAATGGGCGAACAGGCGGCTTACTACGATTGTTTCGTACACGTGGTGCCGGCGGCTGAAAACCTGAAATAATCATCAATATGAACATCCGTTTTCCGGCGCCTCGCACCATCGAGATCACCACAGAGGCACGCGTGATTAATACCGGGCGAAGCCCGTGCCCGGTGTCCGTCGATCTGTACGATGCGAACCACACCCGCATCGCCGCGGCCCAGGTAACCGAATCCTTCTCGGAGTCGTAAAAACCGACAGCGAAGCAGAATGAAGACCATTATTTACCGTACGACCCGAATGGCATGTTTCAGTTGTGCGCTCCTGATAATCGCCAGCTTCACCGGTTCCCCGACAGTCGCATCCGACAAGGATCCACTAATAGTAGCCGCACACGGTTCGGGGATATCCTTTCTCGGCAACCTGTCCGACGGCAGCATCAGTGAAGCCAGCGGTATCGCCGCGTCTCGACGCCGCGCGGATGTTCTCTGGGTGATCAACGACGGCGGCAACGGACCTCTGATCTATGCCGTCGGCCTCGATGGTTCCGATTGCGGTCACGTGTCCATTCGCAACGCCCGCAATCAGGACTGGGAAGACCTCGCCGCCTTTGTCGTCAACCGAACTGCTTTTCTACTGATCGCCGACTGCGGCGATAACGAAAACCGCCGGAAATCCTGTGTCCTTTATATAGTGGAGGAACCGCGTGTCGGCCCGGCGGGAATCGTCGAAAAGGCGTCGCTGGAATGGTCGTGGCGGATCGAGTATGTCTACGCCGACGGTCCGCGGGATTGCGAGGGTGTCGCGGTCGATGTGCAACACCGGGAAATCCTGTTGTTGACCAAGCGCACCGAGCCACCCGTTCTCTACTCCTTGCCTCTTACCCTCACTCAAAGTGATAAAGTTCAGACGGCCCGGACGGTGACGAGGGTCAGTGGAATTCCGAAACCCACAGCCGAAGAATTACGCGAAGATCCCCTGTTGGGCCGTTTTCGCTCGCAACCGACGGCGCTGGACCTTTCTCAGGATGGCACACTCATCGCCATCCTGACCTACAAACAGGCTTTTCTGTTCGATAGGCGATCAAATGAAAGCTGGCCGCAGGTATTTGGTCGAGCGCCTGTGCCGCTGGTCATTCCCAGGATACGGCAGGCCGAAGCGCTTTGCTTCAGTACCGATGGCGGGAGTCTCCTGATGACCTCTGAAAAGCTTCCGGCCCCTCTGTACCGACTGGACATCAAGCCGTAACTTCTTATTATCTCGTTTGGCAAC
>Ga0272443_10003061_pt1 | contig 20243 bp, 15 predicted proteins | sample SSMAcet12_FD_193581 | JGI IMG/M metagenome (GOLD analysis project Ga0272443, IMG submission 193581) | Marine sediment archaeal communities from Little Sippewissett salt marsh, Falmouth, MA, United States - SSM-Acet-12 | ecosystem: Environmental > Aquatic > Marine > Wetlands > Sediment ... | reverse complement strand
CGCATCTGCGGGTAGGCGCCAATCGGATTGAAATAGCGCAGGGCGATGCATTTCAGGTCATAGGCGTGGGAAAAATCCTGAAGGATCATCTCCATCATGTATTTTGTGCGGGAATAGGGGCTGGTGGGATTGAGCGGGGATTCCTCTGTCACCATGAAGCCGGGGACGACATCATAAATGGACGCCGAGGAACTGAACACCACCCGAGGGTAACCGAGCTCCGCCAGTTGGTGGAAAAATCCCATCGATTTGACCACATTCTCACGATAGTAGTCATAGGGCCGGGAAACCGATTCGGGCACCACGATCAGGGCTGCACAATGGATGGTCGCGACGATGTCCGGATGATCAGCAAAGACCTGCCGGACGGCTTCTTGGTCGGCGATATCCGCCTGGTAAAAAATGTGATTTTTGGTGAATTCCTTGCGGCCCGTCACCAGCGAATCGAGGATGATGGGTGTGTGGCCGTTATCTTCGAGGGCGGAGCAGATCGTGCTGCCGATATAGCCGGCCCCACCGGTAATCAATACCTTCATCGTAAACACTCCTTTTGGAATGGATTTTGACTCCTCCATTCTAACATCGAAGGCGGGAATGGGTGGTTGACGATGATTGGATTTTTAGGGGGTTGGTTTCCGGCAGGCAGTGATGAAGGCTTTGAAAAGGGCCTGCATTTCAGGGTCATCCGGCAGGCACTCCGGGTGCCATTGGACGCCCACGGCGAACTTTTCATCCACCACAGCCAAACCTTCCACCAGGCCATCCGGCGCAAAGGCAATGGCTTCCAGCCCTTCGCCCACTTTGGCTATGCCCTGATGATGCAGGCTGTTCACAGGCACCTCATCTACCTCGAAAATTTCGTGCAGGACGCTGCCATAGGACAGGCTGACGGTGTGGACGTGTTTGTCACGCGGGAAATTGGGGTACCAGTCATGTTTGAGTGCGTTATCCAGTTGATCTTCAATGTGGGTATAAAGTGTGCCGCCAAAAGCGACATTGAGCACTTGAATCCCGCGGCAGATTGCCAGTAAGGACAGGTGTTCCTCAAAGACCAATTCCATGAGGGTGAATTCCAGTTGGTCACGGAGGGGGGAGACATTAGCCACTTTGGGATGTTCCTGGCCCTTGAAGCGTTCGATCGCAACATCCCCGCCGCCTGTAAAAAGGATGCCATCCACAAGTTGGATAATTCGCCGTAAATCGGCGCGACCTGTGCCTAAGGGAATCAGTAGGGGGATGCCGCCGGCATGCCGGATGGCTTTGACATAGGCCTGGCCGAGGTTAAAAGTGTAGGCTCCGGTCTTGGATTTGATATTTCCACCTGTGATTCCAATGATGGGCCGGGGTGATGCTGGCATGGTTCCTCCTGATTAAAAAAACCTCATCAGGAATTATCAACTAATAAAGGCTCGTTGATAGATGCCCTGATGAGGTGTTTGGCTGGCGTAGGTTTTGTCCATCAGCCAGCGCGACGTCAAAGTGAATGACTTTTAGAAGCGCTGTTTTAGCCGGGCGCTCTTGCCGGTGCGTTCACGCAGGAAGTACAAACGAGCACGGCGGACCTTGGTGTGCCGCTCAACAACCACCTTTTGGATACGAGGTGAGCGAAGCATGAAAGTCCGTTCGACGCCGATACCGTTGCTGGCGATCCGCCGAACGGTGAAGGAAGCGTCGTTTTGGCCGCCGCGAACGATCAGAACGGTGCCTTTGAAAACCTGGATACGTTCCCGATCACCTTCTTTGATCAGCAGGTGGACGGCGACGGCATCGCCAGGGAACAGCTCAGGGATGTTCTCGTTGACTGGCGCTTCAACTGATTTTAGGAGTTCCGCATGATTCATCTTACAATCCTTTATTTCCAATGATAAATTCCACGTCTTCCCAGACGCGAAGAGGGATTATACCATGCACGCAAAGAGTCAGCAAGTGGAAATCGGGGGGAATAAATCCGAATCTGTCGAGTTTCTTTATAGGAGAGCGTGATTTGAGAATGGCATCATCCATGGAATCAAATATGAAATGATAATTTTATTAATCTGATATGAAATAGCCTTGATATTAAATTAGACTCAGATTAAAATAGACTCTGTATTAGAATTAGATTAATTGATTAGCGGGAATTCCAGGTACATTATCGCTCCTGGGGTTAGTAAACAAGAAAACCGAAAAGTTAATTTCAAATGGAATCGAGAAATTAATGCCCTTTACTGGAAAGATTGCCACGCTTATTTCAGAAAAGAACATATTATATTGATTCGATTGGCCCGATTTGGGCCAATTTTTAATTCCATAATAGGCAATCATCAGGGATGGGGTGTGGAAAATGAATGATTTTAGGATGGGTGAGAGACGGAAAGGAGAGGAACCAGCGATATAGGGTCTAGCAAAAAGCTTTTCCAAGTCAGCATGGTCACCCTAAGATTAGAATCCCAAGCGCACAGCCCCGGCATCATAACTGACCCGAGGCGGGATAATCACTGATGGGGGACAACGAGAAGTTATGTTCACAAGAGTTTTAAATAAATAACCGATATGAGGGTTAATTTGACCTTTTGTTAATCACTGCAAATCTCTGTTTGCTGAAACTAGGTGAACTGCAAAAGGCATTTTCAAGACATTGGTTGGGGTCTTGAGAATCATTTTTTGAAAAACAGGAGGGTTTATTGCGTTATCAGAAGAATTTGTTGAGAGCAGAATTTCAATTTGATCCATTTGGAGGAAATGAAAAATGAGTTGTAAAATGAGAGGTTTAAAAATTTTCAGTACATTGATGATCTTAGGGTTTATTCTTTTGGCCCTACCTGTTGAGCAGGTCTCAGCTCAAACAGGAGATACTTGGACAGTATGCCCTGAAGGTGGAGGATGCAATTTCACATCAATTCAGGATGCGATTGATGCAGCTTCCGCTGGCGACACTATCCAGGTTGCTGATGGAACTTACGTTGAAAACATTGTAATTAATAAAAACATAGCACTTCTTTCAGTAAGTGGACGCGATTCTACAATTATTGAAGGTGTTCCAGGATTGGGCTCTTTGGCTGCTATTGTGATCACAAACAATACAGATGGTGTCCAAATTGGCGATATGGGACAGGGCTTTACAATTTTAGGTATCGATAATGGCTTTCCTGGTGTGGAAAATGCAGCCGTGTATTTTCAAGGCAACCACAGTAATGCCCATATCATAGATAATGAAATCGTTGCCCAAGGCGATAGTGGTCTCATGACTGAGTGGGGGGCCGTGATTACTGGTTTTGTGATTTCTCACAATGAGTTTTCCGGTCAGACCTTTGTTGGCGAAGCTCCCGGGGGTGAAGGCTTCGGAGGCCAGTTCTCTGATCCTAATGTGCCACGTCAATTGGTCGCCATGGGTGGCGGCTCCGGCGGAGGCAACACTTCGGATATTACCTTTACGGATAATGAAATTACAGGAACAGCCGGTGGCCTCAATGAAGAGAGCCTTCCTCAAGGCAACACGCTGGTTACTATTGATTCCGTTGGCAGCACAATTCAGAATAATATCTTCAGTGGAACAACAGCGCGATATGGCACAAGCCTGCGGGCACGTGGTCCAAATGCCAGCATCAGTGGCAATACCTTTGTGAGCACTGGCCTCACGGTCACTAATGGCCACCTGTATATAGTAAACAATCCACTTAATAGCGCCCTTGTTTCGGCGAACAGTTTTGACAAAGCTGTATATGTTGAATCCGAAGATGGCGGAACGATCGGATTTGCCATCCAACCGGCGATTGACGCTGTACCTGAAGGTACGACAATCCATGTAACTTCTGGCACCTATGAAGAAGAACTTGTCATTAATAAGCCCCTTACTTTGCTTGGCCCCAACGCCGGTAAGGCAGGGGATGCTCTTGATCGTGTCGGTGAAGCTATTGTCACCTTCCCGGATGGACTCACCGGTCTTGAACATACAACAGCGACAGTGGAGAGCGACGGAGTGACAATTGATGGGTTTAAGTTTGAGGATAAAGCCTATCTACAAGCTTATATGGCTTATCATATCCACGCCCTTAACGCAAACAATCTTATCATTCAGAATAACTTGTTTATTGGAACAGAAATTCCGATTTATCGGGACTACACTGGGCCAGTGCCTAATTACGGCTGGGAAATCAAGAATAACAAGATGGTAGGCGGACCATTTGTGAATAGTCACTATTCACGTGGTATGTACATCTGGGGAACTGCCGCAACAATTAGTGGCAATGTGATAGATGGTTATGGCGTGGGTATCCAGATTTCACCTGATAACGAGCCGATGGGTGGCGTAGTTGAGAATAATGTCATCGCTGCAGGACACTCTGGTCTGTACCATAACGTTGCTGATAAGGGAAGCGGCGCCTGGAGTTATTCTGGCAATACAATAACTGTTGCCCCAAATGACCGTTCTGTTCAGGACCTCTATAGTAATGGTGGTGCTATCTTACCTGAAGATGAGCTTAGTTTTAGAGCCATTTATATAAGAGGCTTTGGCAATTCAGGGACGGGGGATCTCCCGAGTGTTTCCTTCACCAATAATACTGCCGATCTGGCACCTGAACCGGGTTCCTATTTAGTTGATCAAGTCGCCATTTTTGTGCGAGACGCTGCAGATGGTGCAGCGGCAACAGTTGAGAATAATGCCTTTACTAACTATAGTATCGCTGTAGAAAACACGACAGGTGCTATAGTTGATGCTTCTCCCAACTGGTGGGGCAGCATTTTTGGTCCGCGACTTGCCGAAATTGAAGGCGATGTTGAATATGTTCCCTGGTGTGGCGATGAAGATTGTTCGTTCCTGGTTCCTGATGATGAAGATGTCATCACCCTTTCCGGTGATATCATCATCCCTGGTGGCATCGAGATTAATCAACCTGGTCTGACTATTTTCGTGGAAGATGGTACGGTCATCCATAACGATTCGCCCTGCTTCATCATTAATGCCGATTACACCACGATCACAACTGAATCACCGCTGGGTGCGGTTTGTATGCCCACCAATGGCTCGAATGCGATTGAGGTGAACGGCGATCGGACGAATATCGTGATTGAAGGATTGGAAATTGACGGCGCCGATGGCACGAACGGTATTGACTTTGATGGCGTCGTGACCGATCTGGTGATCCGCGATAACTATATCCACGGCCTGGCGGGTGACGGTCTGTTCTTCGGTGATCAACCTGTTGGAACGCTCCAGATCCAGGGCAATCTGTTTATGGATAACGATGGCAATGGTATTGAGTCGGGCGCTTTCACAGTTCCGGCCGAATTCAACGCCTGGGGATCCTACGCTGGCCCGGCTGTCGCCGATGGCGGCGATGGCATCAGCGGCGGCGTGAGTGCTGATCCCTGGACCCACGTGGATCTCTATCTTGAACCCTCCGGTACGGACTATCCCGGCAGCGTTTATCTTGGCGAGCAGATCACCTTTGAGGTGCGTGCGAACCTGGTGAATGCGATGGGTGTCGATTTCGTACTTGATATTCCTGGTGAATATTCGGTTGTGGATGCTGTGCCTGGTGGCCAATTTGACAATGAAGCGCTGACCTCTGTTACCGGCGGCTATCACTTCGTCACTTATCAAATGGGCAGTGGTGCAGTGTCCGGTGAAGATCTGGTACTCTTCACGCTTACCCTGGAAGGTGCCAGCGTTGGCAAGCCACTGACCTTGAACCTCGATGAGATGGGTGATGTCTTCTCGATGGCGCCTGGTTATGGCCCTTCAACGATTATCTATGCTGCGGGCCTTGCTGATTACACCGGTGCCGAAGTGAATGCCTTCCCGACGATGGATATCGTGCCTTCGGGTGCGTATATCGCTGGCCTGCCGATTGAATTCTCGGTGGATATTGATAATGCCAACGGGGATGATTTCGCAAGCGCTGGTCTGGACTTCTCGCTGCCCGCGGGCGCCATCCTTGAATATTGGGATGGATCGGCCTGGGTTGAAGTCAGCAGCAATCCCTTCATTTTCGGCGGCTTGGCTGGTGATGCTGCGCCGTCGATCCCCTTCCGGGTGCTCTTTGTTTCCGGCGGCTCGAATGTGGTCTCGGTTGATCTCTATGACCTGACCCCGAATACGCTGCTGGCATCGGCTTCCGAAACCTTCGTCACGCTGGGCGATTTCAATGTATCCGGTACGATTTCAATGCAGGGCCGTTCGGTTCGCTCCGGCGTACCGCTGAAACTGGCCTCAATGACCATGCCCTACTATCCGGATAATGACATTTTCTCCTCGAACGAGATCAGCAACAACGTTCTCTTCACGGGCGTCAATGGCGGCCTCTTTAATATATCAACTTCACAGGAACGCTATCTCAACGTTTCGGCCGCTATGGGTCGGACGCTGGATATCACCGGCGATCTTGTTCTGCCCGATCTTGAATTGAAGGGCGGCAACGCAGACTGGGCGGATAATGTGATTGACATCGGTGACGCGGGTGTCGTCGGCGGCCTGTATGGCAATGGCGGCCTGGCGGACAATGCTGACGTGAACTTCGATGACCGGGTCAACATTCAGGACCTGGCGCTGGTTGGCGGCAACTTTGATCTGACCTCTGAAGAGGCTTATGCCGGCTGGCCCGGGTTCACGGAAATCTCCGGTACGTTTAATATTGACGGAGGAACAGGCGAATTCATCGCTGATATGACAGGCGCTTACGACCTTCATATTGTGGGTCAGGGTATCCCTGTTGATGAAGCAGGTGACCCGGTTTATCCGCCAGATGAGACCAGTTACACTTATTTCTCTGGAACGGTTTCGGGCGACATTTCCGGCACCATTGAGGGGATGATCAATGCGCAGGGGATGGATATCCTCTATGCGGTGATCACACCCGTTTCTGGTGACCCGGTCCGCCTTTACGGAACCCTGTTTGAAGAGTTTGAGGGTTGGCTTGTGAGCGGCCCCGAACGGAATCCCGTGAGTGTGGTTGAGATCTCCGGCCCGGCGACTGTTGAGAAAGGCAGTTCGATTAATCTGGAAGTCGCTCTTGACGGTGATGCGCCCGATCGGCCGGTCCTTTGGTCGGTTTACGTTGACAACGCTGCCGTTGCGGAGATTGATATGTACACCGGCGAACTGACGGGCCTTTCAGCGGGTACGGCTACTGTGATCGTGACGGTTCTGGATGACGGCAACGTCTCCTTTGATACCTACTCGGTTACGGTTACTGCTCCCTAGTTTAGTTTTGTAGAGATAAATGCAGGCTGGGATTTTATCCCAGCCTGCAACACTCTTTAGTCCGAGTTGTCCTTTTGAGCACCTCGTCCGAGGCGAGTGCCATGACCAAACGCAAACATTTACTAAAGGCATTATTAATCATTTTTATTATGTTTGGATTCTCGCGTCCGGTTTTGGCTCGAGCGGTTACGGTGGTTTCCATCAATCCCGCTTCTGTGGAAGTGGGCCCTGGTGAGACGTTTTCGGTGGATGTGGTGGTTACGGATGTCACGGATTTATGGGCTTTTGATGTAGCAATCGAATATGATGAAAACGTTATAGAATTTGATCATTGTGATGTAGGAGATTTCCTTGATGCGGGAATGCTATCACCGGACCGCTCTGAACCTGGTCGGGCTCATTGTGGAATGACCCAGGTATCTGATGAATCAGACCCGAAATCAGGGTTAGGAACTTTGTGCACTTTCGTTTTCACAGCTGGGGAAGGCAGTGGCGAAACATATTTGGAATTATTCGCGAATGATCCCGGGGATAACAGCTCTGTCGTTGGGCTGGTAAATGGTATATCGTATATGACGATCCCCGTTATTGAAGAAGGCGGCTTTGTGCAGGTCGGTGAGTCGAAGAAAGGGATGGAAGTATATATCCCTTTGATGTTGTTTAATTCTGGTAAAAACTAATCAGGACGAGTGACGATTGATGAGCCAGAGGCCGAGGAATACGTTTTATAAGGTCATTTCAGCTTTGGGACTGTTAATTGTTTCATTGAGTTTCACCCTGGTGCAGACGGCTCAGGGTCAGGCTGTGACCACCCTCGCGCTCTCTCCGACCTCAGCAACCTTGTACCTGAACAATGTCAATACCATCACGCTGGATCTGCGGGTCACCAATGCGATCTCATTGCAGGGCTTTGATGTGAGCCTGACCTATGACCCGGAAGTTGTGGCCCTCGATTCCTGGAGCCACGGTGGGATGCTTTCGCCGACAGCCGTGGTCTCTCAGACCAACACGCCGGGCCTCCTTCGGCTGGCAATTGTCCAGTTGGGCGGTACGCCCCCTTCGGGCGATGACACTCTGCTGCAGTTAACTTTCAGCGGGGTGGGGGTTGGGACCTCGGCAGTCACGATCACCAATGCTGAGTTCACCAATGGGGAGGTTGGTGGCGTGACCACCCCCGAGTTGGAGAACGGTTCCCTCACTGTGGGGTACGATCCGGCCTTGCTGGACGAGTTCACTCTGATGGGTGAAGTGTCGCTGCAGGGACAGCTTCAAAGGGCTGGGGTGCCCTTCAGCCTGGCGCCCGGCCAGACCTTTGCTGGTGGCCCCTATCTGGCGGTCAGTGCTGACCTGGGCGGCGAAAACCTTGATTTTGGACCGGTTATTGCCGATTCGTATCTCATTACGACTGAGCAGCCTCGCTATTTGAACCTAACTGGGGATCTGGGCAAGGTGATATCGGTTTCAGCGAGCAAGACCTCCCTCCAGGCGATCCGGCTGCTCGCTGGGAACGCGGTCTGGACGGACAATGTCATTGACACTGCCGATGCCAGCCTGGTTGGCGCTTCCTATGGGATGATCCTGGCAGACCTCCAGGTGGGTGAGATGCTGGATGCAGATGTGAACTTTGATGGTGTCGTGGATTTGAAAGACCTGGCTCTGGTGGCCGGGAATTATGACCTTTCGTCAGCGGCGGTTTATCAGGATTGGAAGCCCTAGGCGAAAAATGAATATTGGTGATCACTATTGGATGAATAATATGAAGAAGTATTTGTGGACAGTTAATAAAATTGTTTTGATTGTTGCGCTCAGCCTGATCCTGTTTGGGCCTGCGGTCTCACCGGTTGCGGCTCAGTCACAGACGGTATGTTCTGTCGCGCCCGATCAGATGGAAGTTCCGCTGGGTAATGAGGTGGTTCTGGAGGTTGACGTTCTGCTGGGGCTGAATATCAACGCTTTTGACCTGACGGTTGTTTATGATCCGGCCGTCCTTTCCCTCGAGGCTTGGGAGCATGGGGACTATCTGGATAACCTGGCAAATGTCAAGATCGAGGAAGATCCCGGGTTCCTGCGAGTGGCCGCCACGCAATTGGCGACTCCGGCCGTCTCCGGTGATGGGACGCTGCTGGAAATTACGTTCAACACACTGGCCGCGGGTCAATCGGCTGTTGAGCTGGTGGATGTGACCTTCTCGGATTCGGACGGGAACAAAACGGAACCGGTCTTGGAAGAGGGCATTATTAATGTGGTGCATTCGGCGACCTATACCCCAACGCCCACACCGACCCGAACGCCAACCCCCAAACCGACCGTGACGCCGCAGCAGACGGATGATGGCTCGGGCTACCCGGTGAAAAACGACCCAACGCGAACCGCCACCACAACGGCAGGTGATTATTCACCTACGGAACCCGTGGAGGGCGTAGGGGAAGGCGGCCAGCCGACCGCGACCGCTGAAAATTATCCATCCGGGCCAGGCTATGCCATCCAGGAAACTCTCGAGAATCAGAGCGGCTATCCTGAGGGCGGGGTCTCGGAGGATTCCGGCGCTGCAGGGCAAAATGATGAGCTTGCTGCGGATGGGAGTTCTGAGGGTGAGTCAGAGCAGGCGGTGATGGCCGGGCAATCCGTTTTGAATGTGCTGCTGTGGGCCGTGTTGGTCCTTGCCATGCTGGTCTTGATCGGTATGGTGATCATCGTCCTTCGGCGTCGAAAACAAAAACACGAGGATTATCTCTTATGACATTAAATCGTTGGAAATCAGTACTTTTCTGTTGTGTCTTGGCTTTGCTGACCGTTTTTCCCTTGCAGCAGGTCTTTGGTCAGGATGCCACACCGGCACAGGGCGGAATATTCGGCAGCTATGAGGTCCAGCCCGACGGCCGGGTGGAAGTGCCCGTTGAAATCAGGGATGTGTCAGATCTGTATGCCGTTGATATCCAGATTGAGTTTAATCCGGAAGTGGTGCAGGTTGAAGATGCTGACCCCAACCAGGACGGCGTTCAGCCGGCTTTGGGGACGTTCCTTGACGCCGGGCTGACATTATTCAACGAAGTGGATAATGAAGCGGGCCTGGTGCGGTTTGTTATGACCCAGGTTAACCCCAGCGAGGCCAAATCCGGTGATGGCGTGGTACTGGTGTTGTATTTCAGTGGGATCCAGGCTGGCGTAAGCGATCTGGATGTGACGGTTCTGGAACTTTCCACCAGGGCAGGCCAGGCGATTGAGGTTAAGCCTGTCAGTGGGAGTGTGACCGTTTCAGCGGATGCCCAGGAGGCTGCGGTTACCTCGATTCCGGTTCAGGATTCGGGGCTGCTGGTGGCGATCCCCACAGTTTTACCCACCGCCGTGCCCACGCCCACGGAGGGCACGCCCGAAGGCAAGCAGGCGGGAGATGATTCTGCTGCGCCTAATGAGGAGGGAGAAGAAAATCCGGCCTCGGCGGGGACAACTCGTTCGCCCGGCACCGGATTTTCACTGGTGGAGCACTGGTGGATTGTGTTGGTGGTGGTAATTTTTGTGATTGGTTTTGGGATCATTCTTGTTGTGAGCAGGAAATGATTCTGGAGAGATGTGAGTGAAGATGAGAGACTTTATGAAGATAACAAGGCTGATGGTACTTCTCGGCATTTGCTTGGCTGCGTTTGGCGCGCCGGGTGTGGTCCGATCGGAAGGCCTCACTCAGGTGCTTGTCAACCCGGCGGCATCAGCAGTGCAGACCTGTTCGGAACAAACTCTTGCCATACAGGTTCAGGATGTGGTGAACCTCACCGGTTACCATCTTGAGATTGGTTTTGATCCGGCAGTCATTCAGGTGACTGAGGTTGTCAATGGTGGTTTTCTGAATGATGCTTCGGCGAGTTACTTTTATGAGCCAACCAACGATATTGATAATGTGACCGGCAAGATTAGCTTTGGCATGGTTCAGCAGAATGCAGGCAGCACCCCCATGACGCCGAAATCCGGTACGGGCGACCTGATCCTGATCACTTTTACGGCTGTCACCTGGGGGCTGGAGACGGATATCATCATTGATGTCGAAAACAGTATGCTGGTGGACTGGCCGGACGCTTTCGAGATTCCTTTTACGGCAGCCGATGGCACAGTGACGACGCAATCCTACGCGCCGACGGATATTGAACTCTCAAAAGCTGAGGTGCCGGAAAATGAGCCGGTGGGCACAGTGGTGGGGCAGTTGGCCTCCGTGGATCCGGACAGTGGTGATTCATTCACTTACAGCCTGGTTGCTACCGGGTCTTACCCGGATAACATGGCTTTCTATTTTGAGGGCAATGTTTTGAAGACCAATCTGGTCTTTAATTACGAAGTGAAATCCTCCTATACGATCTATGTCCGCTCGACCGATTTGGGCGGCAGCACTTTTGATAAGGCGCTTACTATCACTGTCACCGATGTGAACGACCCTCCAGTTGCGGTTGGGACGGAAGTGGTTACGACGGAAGATGAATCCGTCACTTTCACGATCACCGGACACGATGAGGATGGCGATGATTTTATCTTCGTCCTGGTTTCCGGCCCGGATCACGGCTCCATGAAATGGACGCCGCCGGAGCTGACCTATACGCCGGATGGGGGATTTGAAGGCCTGGATTATTTTTACTTCCAGTTGGTGGATGAACATGACCTGGCCGGGAATATCGCCACAGTGAGTATTGTGGCCAATCCAAAAGCGGAATTTAACTATTACTTCCCGATTTTTGGGAATTAAATTGATCAATAGAACGTTTCTGAGGAACTGGAGGGGCTGACCAGTACGGATCAGCCCCTTGTGGGTTAAAGCTGACCCTATTCCCTTTTTATCTCCGATATGATATACTAATTCGGCTGCCAGAACGCTTGGCAGACTATTTCACACGCCTCTGGATTTGTCCTGCGTGCCCATATAATGGGTTAGGGACGAGCAAAAAGAGGCGGAGGCTAAAACGCAAAGGAGTATATTCGCATGTCACCTGTAGTAACTATGAAAGCGCTCCTCGAGAGCGGTGTCCACTTTGGTCACAGGACCAATAAATGGAATCCCAAGATGCGCCAGTATATCTTTACTGAACGCAATGGCATCCATATCATTGACCTTCAGCAAACTGTCAAATTGCTGGATGATTCTTATGATTTCATCCGCGATACCGTTGCCGGTGGTGGAACGATCCTTTTTGTCGGCACCAAGCGCCAGGCACAGGACACCATTGCTGAACAGGCCGCCCGCTGTGGGATGCCTTATGTCAACGAGCGCTGGCTCGGTGGTACGCTGACCAACTGGTTCACGATCCAAAAACGGATCTTCGAACTGGAACGGCTGGAACGGCTGCGCGATAGCGGCGAGATTAATCTTCTGACCAAAAAAGAAGGTCTGATGATCGAACGCGAGATCGCCCGCCTGGAAAAGCGCCTTTCCGGTATTCGCACCATGGTAGGGCTGCCGGAAATCCTGTTTGTGGTTGATGTCAACCGCGAAGACACGGCTGTGCATGAAGCTAATGTCAAGAATATTCCGGTGGTCGCTCTAGTGGATACCAATTGCGATCCGAAGAATGTGGATTATGTGATCCCCTCAAATGATGATGCCATCCGCGCCATCAAATTGCTGGTCGGCAAGATCGCCGATGCAGTGATGGAAGGTATGACCATCCGCGGCAAGGAAGCTGATGAAGACGACGCGGTTGATGTGACGATGCCCGCCGAGGTCAGCCGGTTTATGGATGATGAGGAATTGGAAGATGAAGCCCTGTTGGGTGAATCAACCCTCAAGCATATGGGCACGGATAAAAAAGCCAAGGCTGAAGATGAAGACGAAGACGAAGAGGCTGTAGAAGAAGCTGAAGAGCCCGAAGTTCAGTCTGGCGGTTCCGAAGCCCCTGAAAAGGCGGAAGAAGAAGCCGAAGAGGAACTGGAAGAGGCCGAGGAAGCTGAAGAGGCTGAAGAAGCCGAAGAAGATGACAGCGCCGAAAAGGCTTAGGAAACAAAGCGGCCTAGGAAACAAAGTGGCTTAGGAAACAAAGTGGCTTAGGCTATAATCATTTGAGAGCATAAGAGACAGGAAAGAAAAGCAAAATGGAAATTACGACTGAGATGATCAAGGAACTGCGAGAAGCCACCGGATGTGGCATTCTCGATTGTCGCTCCGCTCTGCGAGAGGCTGATGGCGATTTTGAAAAAGCCGGCGACCTTCTGCGTGAAAAAGGTTTGGCAAAGGCTGCAAAACGCGCTGGCCGTGAGGCTTCTGAGGGTGTGATCGAAATTTACAGCCACGGTGATGGCCAAATGGGTGTCATGGTTGAGATTAACTGTGAAACCGACTTCGTTGGCCGTTCCGAGGGCTTCCGTGAGCTGGCTCACGAACTGGCGCTGCAGATTGCTGCTGCCAACCCGCTCTACCTGACCGAAGAAGAGATCTCCGAATCAGCGTTGGAACACGAAGCAGCTATCGCTGCTGCCCGGGCTGCCGAAGAGGGCAAACCCGAGAAGATCATCCCCAAGATCGTTGAAGGCTATCTCAAGAAATATAAAGAGGAAACCGTCTTAATGAATCAGGTTTATATCCGAGATGGCAGCAAAACCGTCCAGGATCTGATCAATGAGCAGGTCGTCAAGCTGGGCGAGAAAGTCGTCGTCCGGCGGTTTGTCCGCTGGGCGCTGGGTGAAGAATCCGGCGAAGCGGAAGCTGAAGAAGAAGAATAATAACACCAAGGCCAGCCAAAAGGTTGGCCTTATTTCTATCCAATCAAAATCGGAATATGGAGGTGTTATGGGTAAGTATAAAAATGGATTGAGCTACCGGCGGATCCTGCTGAAGCTAAGTGGTGAGGCACTGGCTGGGGAAGGCGGCACCGGGATTGACCCCAGCAAGGCCAATGATATCGCCGAACGGGTTAAATCTGTGCGCGAGATGGGCGTTGATGTCGCCATTGTGATCGGCGCCGGCAACCTCTGGCGTGGCAGCCGCGGCAAACATGCCGGGATGGACCGGGCGACGGCGGATTATATGGGGATGTTGGCGACCGTGATGAACGCGCTGGCCCTGATGGATGCGCTGGAACGGGCTGAGGTCGAAACCCGGGTGCAGTCGGCCATAGAGATGCGTTCCGTCGCCGAACCTTACATCCGGCGCCGGGCGATCCGTCACCTGGAAAAAGGTCGGGTCGTGATCTTTGGCGGCGGCACCGGTAATCCCTATTTCTCCACGGATACGGCCGCCGCGCTGCGCGCGATGGAAATCGGCGCGGATGTGGTGATCAAGGCCACCAAGGTGGATGGTGTCTTTGATAAGGACCCGGTGGAGTTCGCCGATGCCAAAAAGTTCGACCACCTGACTTATATTGAAACGCTCAACCGTCGTCTGCAGGTGATGGATAGCACTGCGGTTTCGCTCTGCATGGAAAACAGGCTCCCGATCCTGGTGCTCAATTTGTGGGATGTGGAAGCGCTGCCCAACGTATTGCGTGGGGAAGCCGTCGGTACGCTGGTGAACGATGTGGATGAACCTTGACCTGTTGGATGATATGGACTAGAATTTAACGCCTGTAAGAAAGCCCTCGTAGCTTAATGGATAGAGCAACTGCTTGCGGAGCAGTAGGTTGTGCGTTCGAGTCGCACCGAGGGTACCTTAAATCAGATGTGATCAAGCATCTGATTTTTTTGTTAAGGGGATGGATGGGGGAAATAGTCGCTTACGGTGGGCGGATGCCGGTTGAGGGTGCGCTGATTGTTTAGGGGGATTTCCGATTGGGACCCGGTCAATCTAAGGCCAACTGTGCTGCACAAAATTGGGCCATATCATCCAGTGATTGGGTGGCTTCGGGTAGTGAAAGAAATAATTGCCAGACATGCCACATCCGGGGATAGATTTCCAAACGGATATCCAACCCCGCAGCCACCGCCTTCTTGGCGAAATGAATGGCATCCTCGCGTAAAACTTCCTCATCCCCGGCAAAAATCAGCATAGGCGGCAGGCCTCGCAAATCGCCTAAGACGGGGGAGATGAGAGGGTTGTGCGGGTCATTGCCCGCCAGATAGGCTTGGTTATAACGTTTTAATGCTTTGGGGGAAAGGAGCAGATCCCTGATCCCTTCGCTTCGGTGGGCTTCAGGGGTCAGGTCGGTGACGGGTGAAAGACAGATCGCAGCCGCCGGGAGCGGATGATTCTCCCCGCGTAATTTCAGCAGGGTGGCGATGGCCAGATTGCCGCCGGCTGAATCGCCTGCTACCACTATGTCCCTGGCTGAGACACCCTGTCCGAGCAGCCAAAGATAGGCCGCACTGCAGGCATTCAATGCAGCCGGATAGGGCTGGGACGGCGCTGTAGGGTAATCTACCATCAGGATTCGCACGCCCAGTTTTTTCGCTAGATAAGCTCCCATCGCCAGGTGAAGTGGAGTTTGTTCGAAGATGAAACCGCCCCCGTGGAAATAAAGCAAAACTTTATCCATCCGACAGTTTGGCGGGATGAGCCATTCACATGATACCCCCTCGGCACTGACAGCCTTCCGCACCACCCCGGCTTCCAGTTTAGCTTTAGCTACCCCAACTTGATTAAGTCGGTTTAGCAATGAGAGCGGCAGGAAGTCCTGTAGAAAGCGAATCAGCGGTAGTCCTGCCCGTATTTTTTGTTCGACTGGCGAGATCGTCATGGGATTGCTATCTCTTCTCCGGTTGGGTTATCTGTAAGATATTGATAATATGGCCTGAAATTAAATATTCAGGGCATTGGTCAACCTCTATAAAAATTATATCTTTCTTTGGATTGAGCCTCGACACTGTCAACCTGCGCTACTATAATTTTTACAGTGAGGTTTTACTCGGAGGTGAAAATGGATTCTATTCAGGCGGCGCGGGAATTGATCGTTCATACTGCTCAGGACCTGGTCCGCAAGGGTTTTTTGATGGCGACCGGGGGGAATGTCTCGGTGCGAGTTGCGGGGCACAACGCTTTTGCCATCACGCCATCCAATTTTGATTACATGCAGATGGCGCCTGAGGATGTCTGCGTCCTGGACTATGATCTCAACCCTCTTGCGGGGGAGCATAAACCTTCCATCGAGAGCGGGATGCACTGCGCGATCTACCAGGTGCGGCCGGACGTGAACGCTGTGATCCATACGCACCAGGTCTATGCCAGCGCCTTGGCGCTGATTGATGCGCCGATCCCGACCCTGTTTGATGAACAGGCCCTGTTCCTCGGCCGCAGCGTGGAGATTATCCCCTACGCGCTTTCCGGTACCGAGGCCTTGGCGAAGACCATCGCAAAACACGTGCAAAATCATAGTAACGCCTTTATGATGAAGAATCATGGCGCATTGGTCTTTGGGACGGATATGGCGCGGGCGGTACACAACGTGGCAATATTGGAAAAATGCTCGCTGGCCTACCTGCTGGCGCTCTGCACGGAACGGGAGGTCAGCAAGATTCCACCCGCGGCCAGAGAGACGGCCCTTGCCAAATTACGCAGTGACCAGAAGAAGGCGTTTGCGAGGAATGGGAGCTAAATTGGGGAACCTTTAACCTGGCTCCAGCGCCGATGTACAGCAGTTAACCTGAAAGATTTATATTTTCAAGATCGCGCGGAACCCCCGTGCACCGTAATAGGAATCCGCGCCGTTGTGATAGAGGAAGACGGTATCGAAGCGGCGGTCGCAAAACAGCGCGCCACCCAGATCGCGGACTTTGGGTGGGGTCTGCACCCAACTGGAGGTCTTGAGGTCAAATTCGCCCAATTGCTGGAGGGCGCGGTATGCATCTTCCGTCAACAGCGCAACGCCCATCTCGGCTGCCATGCCCATTGCGCTGCCCGCCGGCTTGTTCTTCTTACGGGCTTCCAGCGCGGCCTGGTCATAGCAGAGCGCTCTGCGCCCTGCGGGGCTTTCCGGTGCGCAGTCCACGAAGATGACCTCGCCGATGCTCTCGTCCTGCCCGATCACGTCCGGTTCGCCACCGGTGCGCGCCATCTCGTTAAGCGCCCACAATTTCTCCGGGTGGGCTTCCAGCCTGGCCTGGACATCGGCCCAGGAGAGACCGGCATGGCGGTCTGGGTTGGCCTCAAAGCGTGCTTTCAGGGCATTCAGCAGTTCTTCTTTTTGCTCGATTCTTAATTGTATTCCAATGGACATGGGTTTCACCTCTAAATTTGATACTATGAATAAATTATTTAGGGTTCAAAGTTGCATGAGGGGATCAGGGGCATTAATTAACCCAAGCATACCTTTTCGGGTGCTGATTTGCAACGGGCTTAAAGAGAGAAAACCCTCCCAGGGGGCTATTTGAAGGGAGAAGGGTCTGCCAGTATAATATTTTCAGTCTGAACCTCACCAGCCCAGAAGGACTTACAGGTGAACAAAGCTAAGTGGTATGATTATCTCACACCTATATTATTAGCCATATTTCCTATTCTCTCCCTCGCGCAAAACAACATCGACTTCGTCAATCTCGCCGCGCTCTACCGGCCGCTGCTGATCACGCTGGCCGTCACAGCGGTTTTTTACCTGCTCTATTTTCTGCTCCTGCGAGACCCGATTAAGGCGGGGGTGCTCTCCGGGATTTTGATTTTCCTGTTGCTGTTCTATGGCAACCTGTATCTGATGCTGGAGGCGCGTTTGGGCCTGGTGGTGGATCATCGCTGGCTGCTGCCCGGCGTGTTTGCGCTCTACCTGCTGATTGCCGGCCTGATTATTTTCAAGGTGCGGGATGCCCGGGGATTGAATTCGGCGATTGAATTGGGTGTTTTGGCGATCATTGGCTATCTGGCGGTTTCCATCGGGATTTATGAATATAAGGTCTATCACACCCAGGCCATAACGCAGCCGGACAGGACACCGCTGGCTTCCGAGCTTTCATCGGAGAGCATTGCCAATTTACCGGATATCTACCTGATCCTGATCGACGGGCACACCCGCTCGGATGTGCTTAAGGAGGCTTACGGCCTGGATAATTCCGAATTTATCGGGCAGCTTGAGGACCTTGGCTTTTGGGTGGCGGATTGTTCCACTTCGAATTACCCGATCACTTATCTTTCCACCGCGTCGATGTTTGGGTTGGATTATCTCCACCATATCTACGAAGAAAGCGACCACCTGGTGCTGCCGCCGCTGGATGAAAGCGCTGTGTTCCAGATCCTCGGCGACCACGATTACCAGACAATCACTTTTCAGAATTTCGTCTTCGCCCACTTCAATATCAACAACGATATCCGCTATGCCCGTGAAGGGACCTTCTCCGGTAGTATCACCGAGTTTGAGCGGCTGATCGTGGATACTTCCATATTGCGGACCCTGATTGATATGCCGGGTGTTTTCCCGGCTTCGTGGGTCTACCCCTTTGATGACAACCTCTATCTGCGGCATTACCGCGACACGCTCTATGCATTGGACACTTTGCCCACGCTGCCGGAGCTGGAGATGGCCGGCAACAAATTCGTCTATGCCCATTTGCTGGTCACGCATGACCCCTTTGTGTTCTATGCGGATGGCACCTTTAACGATTCCAAATTGATCACCTCAGATGATTATGTCGAATCGGTTGAATATATTGATGCCGTCCTCCCGCAGATCCTGGAGGAGATCATCGCCAAATCGGATAAGCCCCCGATCATCATCGTGATGGGCGACCATGGCGCAGTGGTCAAGGGCCAGCCGCTGGAGGAACGCTTTGAAAACCTGTTCGCCATTTACCTGCAGGGCACAGACCCCGCAGCGACCGGCTTTTATGACGGTGTTTCGCTGGTGAATGTGTTTCGGCTGGTCTTCAATGACCTCTTTGGCGCGGACTATGCCCTGCTGGATGATCGCAGCTATAATGTCTGGCAGACCCGTGACCTGGCCGATATTGATCTACTCGTCGATACCTATTGCAGCCCCCAGGATTGATATGAAAAAACTCGCCCTACTGCTTTTGCTCGCCCTGGTCGTTTCAGGCTGTGTCTCGCCTGTTGCTGAGACCCCATCGACCGCGACAATGGCGGCCGTAACACCAACCACGACCGCCGTATCGACCGAAACCGCCATGGCTACAGCCGAACCGACCGCCACCGTTACGCCCCGCGAACGGCCCCGGATCATGCTCTTCATCGGGGACGGGATGGGCGCGGAACACCGCCGGGCCGGGCAGTACTACGCTTTGGGCGAAAAGCGCACCTTGACGATGGATTCGCTGCCGGTTTTCGGCTGGCTGTCCACCGAATCCTACGGGGACACCCTGCCCGATTCGGGTGCTTCGGCCACTGCGATGGCCACCGGCGTGCTGACCGATATCGGACGGATCGGCGTGGACCCCGAAGGCAACGCCCACCCCACCATCCTCGAGATCGCCCAGGCGCAGGGGATGTCTGTGGGGTTGGTCTCTGATAAATTTATCACCGATGCCACCCCAGCGCCTTTTGCCGCGCATGTGCCGGAGAGCGCGATGCTGGACGAGATCGCGGTGCAGATGCTGGCGCATGGCGTGGATGTAATTTTGGGCGGGGGTGAGGAAGACTTTCTGCCATATGACGAAACGGGCTGCTACCCCGAAGCAGGTGCCCGCAGCGATGGGCGCAACCTGATTGCGGAAGCGCAGGCCGCGGGCTATACGACCATCTGCGACGCGGCGGGACTGGCCGCGCTGGACCCGGCCGTGGATACCAAGGTGCTGGGGCTTTTTGCAGATGAGAACATGACGCGGCCCTATTCACCCACGCTGGCCGAGATGACCGCTGCGGCGATCGCCATTTTGGAGCAGAACCCCAACGGCTATTTCCTGATGGTGGAGGGCGCGATGATTGACATCGCCTGCCACTTCCACGAATCGCAGAACGTGATTGATGACGTGATCGGCTTTGATGAGGCCGTGGCTGTGGGGGTGGGGGCGGCCGAGGGGGACGAGAACACGCTGGTGATCGTCACCGCCGACCACGAGACCGGCGGGCTGGTGGTGAACTATGAACCGACCGGAACGGTGGATGAGCGGTCGTTCCAGATGCCCAACGGGACCGACTTCTGGCTCACCTGGAACAGCGGCGACCATACCTACGCGCACGTGCCGATCACGGCCCTGGGCGAAGGGGCGGAGGAATTTGTGG
>Ga0272443_10003060_pt1 | contig 20250 bp, 10 predicted proteins | sample SSMAcet12_FD_193581 | JGI IMG/M metagenome (GOLD analysis project Ga0272443, IMG submission 193581) | Marine sediment archaeal communities from Little Sippewissett salt marsh, Falmouth, MA, United States - SSM-Acet-12 | ecosystem: Environmental > Aquatic > Marine > Wetlands > Sediment ... | reverse complement strand
GCGGCGAAGACTACACCGGCGACCATGGCAACAGCGATGAAAACGGCGAGGTGGTGTTCACCCTGCCGGAAGGGAGCTTCCGCTTCCGCACCGACTACGACGGTGTCCAGTTCTGGAGCGGCGAGACGGACCACTGCACGGTGCCCGGCTGCTTGGAGGTCCTGGTGTCAATCCCCGGCGGGGCAGGGGAGGAATCCGTCATCATCGACTACACCTATGATCCCCTCTACCGCCTCACGGCGGCCGACTATACCCATGCGGGTACAGGTACCACCGGCGAGTACTTCCACTACGCCTATGATGCCGTGGGAAACCGTTTGACGCAAACAACGCATGAAGGCACGACCACCTATACCTACGACGCCGCCAATCGCCTGATCGACGTCGACGGCGCGACCTACGCCTGGTCCGCCAACGGCAACCTGCTCAGCGACGGCATGAGCACGTATTCGTACGACCACGCCAACCGGCTCACTGGCGTGGCGCAGGGCACGGATACCTATCTCTACGCCTACAACGGCCTCGGGGACCGGCTGGCCCAGAGCGTGAATGGCGACTACACCAACTACACGCTCGACATCGTCTCCCCCCTGACGCAGGTGCTCGCCGACGGCGAGAACGCAACTCTCTACGGCCTGGCGCGCCTCGGCGAGGAGCAGGCCGACGGCTGGCAGATGCACCTGGGCGATGCGCTCGGCTCCGTGCGCCAGCTCGCGGACGGGAATGCTGCGGTGACGATGGCCTCTGCGTATGCGCCCTTCGGGGACGTGCTCAGCACCAGCGGCGATGCCGAGACCGTCTTCCAGTACACCGGAGAGCAGGTCGATCCGACCGGGCTGGTCTACCTGCGGGCGCGATCTTACGCTCCGTCTATCGGCCTATTCCTTGAGAACGATCATCTCCCGGGCCATGCTTTGAATCCTGCTTCCTACCATGAGCATCTCTATGCCTATGCTGATCCCATCAATCTGACAGATCCAAGTGGATTTAGGCCTGTCTGGCCCGAGGATCTGGAAGATTTCGGACCGAATGACTTGAGGGTTGAATATGTTAATGCACACCCTCATTACAGTGTATTGTGGGATATTCTAGAAAGTGTGATGCGGTGTGGAAATATGCCGCTTGATCAACTGCTCCCGGATATGCGTTATGTGACCGTCCGGATCAGCCCGTATGTCGGGTTACGGACATTCTCCTACAATTACATCAGGGCCACCTTGCCAATAACATATGGTGATAGAAATGCTCTCGCGAGCCTTGGAGAAGAAGCTGTTGCCATACGAATCATCTTGAGTGAAATTGGATCCAGATTGCGAACGAGTATTCATGGAGTGCAGGAGGGTGCTGCTGTGATCTTCAACGCTCAATGGAGGGCGCATCACTCGATCTATCAACACTGCTCTTCTATTGGTGCTTGTCTTCTCAGCGGAACACAATATGAAGGGATCAACAACCGACGAACATTTGACCCAATCTGCGCTTCTACATACGCATCCTTCGACAATTGCAGGTCTTTCTTTGGTACCAATCGAGAAATGGAAGCAATTGAAGAACTAGAGAGTTGGATAAGGACGATTGATCTGGCTGCAGTTGCCTATCATCTCGTCGTCGATCACCTGATCGCCGATTTTACAGGTGGAAGAGACAGATACGCACATCGTTGCGGTGGGGACCAGTATGGCGAAATCATCGATGCGTGTGTGGGCACAGGGAATGCACACACAGGCCCTATGGCGGTTTTCACGTGCCACATGTTGCTTGATGGGACAGAATATTGTTGGCCTTCTGATCAAGCCATACTTATCGACTTTGAACTGGACTCTTTACAAGAGTGATTCGATGATCGACAGGTGCGTATTGATATGAGGAGAGAGATGAACAAGAACATCGTATACGTTCTCAGCGCAGGGATTCTCTTTATTGCGGTAAGTATCGCATCCTGCCAATTCAATGGGGCTGAAGCACCAGCAGATTCGACACGTATCCAAGATGGTGCAACGGTATCTGTTGATCCGACGTCAACACCCTCTCTGGAACCAACATCGACGATAACAACCACCACAGAGAATGGGCAAGCGCAAAATGACAGACTTGAATTGCGCACCATCACAATAGAGAACATCAGCAATATCGAGCTGCTGGACAGCCCCGGATTGGCTGGGATGAGATTCCTGGAAAGGAGACATATCTTCATCGATCGGGGAGAGGAAACCTGGGCCGTTTTCAGTCGAGACGAGGATGAGGTCGTCATCTATGACGCGTTTTCCGGTTCAAGAGTTCGAAGCCTGTATTACGAGGAAGATAGCGAATATCGTTTTCTGTTCCCCTCACCGGATGGACACTTCCTGCTCACCGTGAGCCCACTATCAGGGCGGGCGACATTGTGGAATCTCAACAACTTCGAGATTGAACACGTACTGACATTTCATCCACTTGATTACAGCTATCCCTGGGCACACAGCCCCACAGCAACGTTTTCAACAGATATGGAGCTGCTTGCTATCGCGGGGTGCAAGATTCCTGGAGAAGGCCCCGATTGTTTGAGTTCACTGGTCACAATTTTCGAGTTGGATACAGGCTCGTTGATCGCTGAACTGGATGGACTTCAATCCATCACCACTGCAGTCGAGTTTTCTCCGGATGGTTCGCAGTTGATTGTAGGTGGAGGAGCAAACGCTGTCCTTAATGCAGATATCATCGTCTGGGATATCGAATCACAGCAGATCGTCCATGATCTTGCACTAGCAGATGATGAAGGACTTTGGAGCACTGAAATGAATCCACCGCTTGGAAGGATAGTGACCTCGGGAGGCTTCAATCGTGAAGCTGAATCTAGATTGCAGTATGAAAGTCTTCAAATGTGGGATCTGGAAACATGGGAACGAATTCCTTGCGGATCGAGTGTTTCTCAGCCTTTGTCCTTCCTTGAACTAGCTCCCGATGGATCCTATTTCGTCACGGATGGTGGAAATGCTTCGGAGATCATCTTTTGGAACGCTGCAGATTGCAGCATTATTTGGCGGAAATACATTGGCGGCATCATCCACGATATTCACGTCAGCTCAAAAGAAAATCGAATCTTCATCTACTCCGAATATCGTGGAATCCAGATCTGGGGAATCCCAGAAACATCTGAATGATACCTGAGCAACCAGGAGAACCACTGCGAGGTACCCGGCTGCCTGGAGGCGCTGGTTGAAATCCCCGGCGGATCGGGGGAGGAATCCGTCGTCATCGACGATGAATACGACGCTGTTCAATCCACGGTCCTTCAACAGCCCTGACATAGAGCAACCTTACTCTCGCGCTTATGTCAAAAAAGCCTGAGGAGCTGAGATTACCATGGAGAGCTTGATGTTCGTCAAGAACAAGTGTCAGGCTCATTTCCTCGGGGATACGAGTCCGAATCCTGAATCACCCCCCTTGACAACCAAAGAAGATGGCAAAACCCCCTCAAACTCCTTATTTCATGCATAAATGAACGATCCGGCCTTGATTTTACGCATGAATCCGCCACAGAAACCCACAGAACATACGTTCCCTATCATGACTGGGACCACGGGGTCAGAGGTTCGAATCCTCCAGGTGGGACCTAAACATGAAAAAAAGCGCCCTTTCGGGCGCTTTCAGGTAGCGGGGAGAGGATTCGAACCTCTGACCTTCAGGTTATGAGTGGGAATCCTGAATCAGGGACCTTGGAACGTCAGGCTGGGCTTCTAAGGGTAGCCTTACGATGTACGATCATCTGAAACCCGGCGTGCGTCGATTACGTTCGTCTTTCTGATTCTATCAGCTTGCATGAAATATCGACAAGGTCATGATTGCCCTCGCCTGAAAATTCCTCTATACTGTTTCCATTCGAGCACCTGGCTGTCCAATCCATTTCAGGGGGATGCGACACCGACACAGAGCGGCCAAACCTTCGAACCCAACATTCTACTTATCAATGAGCCCTCTCCGTATTCCCCATACTGTGCATTCATGACGTCCGACCCTGGGGGGTCAAGGAGGGATCATGCATTTCCGTTGGGGGAAACACCACCGCACATCGCAGAAGGCCATTCATTCCATCGCATTCACACTTAAACGTCATTCGACCAGATGGTTCCAGATCCTGGTCGTTTCTTCGTTAATCCTCTCCAACCTGGCTGTGTTCGTCTCGCCAGCCTCTGCTCATGATCCCGCCCAACCTGATTCGATGTTTCCTGAAACCTTGAATGTACCCAGCGTAGGAGGGCTGTTTCATGATGTGACCCAGCTGCTACGGGAGAAAGCCAGCCCCGGATATATCCCACCTACCTTCTCTCATCCAGCAGCAAGGATGGGGAGCAACGCTGAAGTCGAGATTAATCCCTCATCGAGCTCAATGGGGAACGAACTCGTTTCTCCAACACTGGTCGCTACTGAGGATCCACAATCAGAGGAGATCTATCTTTCCATCGATCCGATTGAAACAAGTATCTCGCCTGGCTCAGAATTCGAACTCAACTGGCATATTGAAGGATGGGAACAAATTACTGAGCAGGGATGGTCCAGCGATGTCACCCTGAATGTTCCGGCGGACATAACGCTGGCACATGGACAGAGCGGCATTGCCGAGAACCCCGATCATACCTATTCCTTCACCCCTGCTGCGGAAAATGGAGCCTTCACCTGGGTCCTGTCCTCCAGTTTTCCTGATGACTATTTCTATATCACGGCGATATTCTACCTTGAGGGCGAAGCCCGGTCCACCTCCTCCCGACCAGTTTCCGTTTCCCAATTCCTGAGAGCCGAGACATTCTCGGAACTTGATGCAATCCCATCCATCACACCCATTGGATGGAGCGGCAATGTTGCTGGGACATTCGACTATTCCTGGGAAGGCATGTATGGCGAGCAGGCCTGGGATGGGCCAATTGGTGGTGGCAACTGGCAGTTCACCCAAGCCTCAACTGATTTCCTCATCGAGAATATCGCTCACGGCGACGAGATTGAAATTTGCTCACGGGGCGGGCTCCCTTATGTGGAATGGTCTGGAAGTGCTGCGCTCAGAAGGACACATGCTTCACCCGTTTCAAATTGGGGCACCTATTTCAACTATGGAAGCTGGATTTGTACGCGACAAACCCTCGATTTGCGCTATGCCAATGGAATCATTTCGCTAGGTCATCACTACGGAGCCGAAGGCCGTCAGCAACCCGGCTTTTCAAACGATCCAGACAATCCTGTTCCACAAGCACATTTCCAATGGACCGTCTGGGTGAAGTCCATCAATGGCTACGAGTTTCCCGAACTCACCATCGCGTCAGATAGGGCAACCCGAAACCCCTGTGAGGGAAGGGTAGATACACGCGATTGTCCGAGTTGCAGCCAGGCATCCACAAATAACAGGATCGCAGGTCCTATCAACACTCGTACAGGCGGACTTTCCTTCACGGCTTTCGATCTCTCATTCATTACACCGGCCGGTGAACTGGCCTTCGAGAGGACCTATGCTTCAACAGCCATCAACCGCTTCGATGAACTGCTCGGTTTTGGATGGACACACAATCACGAGACTCGTTTAATCTTTGAGAGCGATCCCGATGGCGAGCCTGGCCTGGTGCTCTTTAAAGGCCAATCGACCAACGAGGTTGCCTTTTACGATAATGGAGACGGAACGTATTCTCCAGAGCCCGGTGTCGGCATGACGTTGGAAATTATCCCCGGGACACCGGTCATCTATCGCGTGGTCGGTTTTAATCAAGGCGAGTACGTGTTTAATGAAGATGGTTACCTTCTGGGCTGGCAGAACGCGCAGGGGTTCGCCTGGAGCTACACGTATCAAGACAATCTCCTGATTCACGTCGAAGATGGAACGACGGGACGTTATCTTGATATCTCTTACGATGCGTCCGACCGGATTGCGTCGGTCACAGATCACAGCGGCAGAAGTGTTCAGTTCCATTATGACGCGGCTGGTGATTTAACCTCTGTCACGGATGTGGAGGGAAACACCTGGTCATACACCTATGACAGCGAGCATCATCTTCTAAGTGCACTCGATCCTCTCGGCGTCGTGATCGAAGAGACCGAATACGATACAGAAGGACGAGCCCTCCGCCAGTACGACGGCGAGGGAACACTCGTGGTTGAGATGGTCTACAACCCGGATGGAACCACCTCCTACACCGATGCACTCGGTAACTCCTCAACCGATGGGTACGACAGCCGCAATACATTCGTCAGTACGACAGACGCCGGCGGCGGATCAAGCGCACGAGAGTATGACAGCAATTTCCGTCCGACGTCCCTGACGGACACCGGCGGCGACACGACCGAATTCGCCTGGAGCGCCGACGGCGCCAACCTCACCCAGGTCATCGACGCCGAAGGCAATCAATCCGACCTCACCTACGACGCGCTCAACAACCTCACCGACATCGTCGATCCGGAAGGTTATCTAACCAGCTTCGCCTACGACGATATGCTGCTCACAAGTACCACCGACGCACTCGGCAACACCACGAACTACGTTTACACCCCGGAAGGCTACCTCGCGTCAGTAACCGATGCACGCGGCAACACAACATCCTACGGCTATGACGCACTCGGGCAGCGCACCTCGATGACCGACGCACTCGGCAACACCTGGTCCTACGCCTACGATTCCCTGGGCCGCCTGACGGATACGACCGATCCCCTGGGGCAGGTGACGCACAACGAGTACGATGCCGCCAGTCGCCTTGTCCGGTCGACCCGCAACTACGACCCAGCCCGAATCCAGAACGAGGATGATGAGTACAACATCATTAGTGAGTACGTATATAACGTCACCGGCAACATGGTGGAAACGATCGACACCTACGGCCGGTCGACCCACTATGTCTACGATGACAACAACCGCCTCATCGAGGTGATTGACCCCGCGGGGAACACCACAACCAGCGCCTACAACGACGCCGGCAACTTAGTCGCCTCCACGGATGCTCTGGGCAACACAACAACCTACACATACGATGCGCTCAACCGGCTTGTCTCAACGACCGACGCGCAGGGAAACACGACCTCAAACGCCTACAACCCGGACGGCACGGTCGCGTCCACGACAGACGCTCTGGGGAATACAACCACCTTCACCTATGATGATCTCAAGCGCGTCGTCGCCACAACGGACGCGCTGGGCAATACGACCTCGACGGTCTACGATGCCTCCGGAAACGTAACCTCCACAACCGACGCTGCGGGCAACACGACGAGTTACGCCTACGACGCGCTCGGCCGGGTGATCCGGCAGACCGATGCGGAAGGCGGCGAAACGGAATTCTTCTACGACTCCGTCGGCAACCGGGTCCAGACGATCGACCCCAACGGCGGCGCGACGACGTACACCTACGATGAACTCAACCGTGTCGCGACGATCACCGATGAACTGGGAAACACGACGTCCTTCGCCTACGACGCCGTCGGGAACCAGACCTCTGTGACGGATGCTAACGGACACACGACGACCTATGGGTATGACTCACTCTATCGCCAGACCGCCGTCACCGATCCCCTCGGCCATACATCCTCGACCGAGTTTAATGCGCTTGGCAATGTCCTCGCACAGATTGATGCGAATGGAAATGTCACCCTCTATACGTACGACGATTTGAGCCGCCTTGTATTCCTGGATCAGGAGGGGGTTGGCAACACGAGCTATACCTACGATGCAGCGGGGAACCGGCTGACGGTCACCGACGACAATGGCAACACCACGACCACCAGCTATGATTCGCTCAACCGCCCCACGGCCGTCACTGATCCGCTGGGACACACCACGACGACGGCCTACAACGCCGCCGGAAGCGTCACGGCGGTGACCGATCCACTAGGCAACGATACGACCTTCGCCTACGACGCGCTCGGGCGCCAGACGGCCGTGACGGACTCCCTGGGGAACACGACCCACTACAGCTACGACCCCGTCGGAAACCGTACATCGATGACGGACGCCAACGGCATCGTCACCCGCTATGAGTACGACAACCTCAGGCGGTTGACGGCGGTTGTCGAGAACTTCATCCAGGGCGCCCCCGCGGACCACGAGACTAACGTCCGCACCGAATACGGCTACGACGCCAACAGCAACCGCACCGCGATCGAGGATGCCAACGGCCACGTGTCTCAGTTCGCCTACGACGTTGTCAACCGCCTCATCAGCGAGTCCGATCCGCTCGGCCACACCACATCCTACGGGTATGATCCGGTCGGAAACCGGACAACGCTCGTCGATGCCGAAGGGTTCACGACATCCTTCCAGTTCGACGCCGCCGACCGGCTCACAACGATCGACTATCCGTCGCCGGACGCCGACGTCCACTTCGCGTATGACGCCGTCGGCAACCGCATCTCCATGACCGACGGCATGGGCACGACGGCGTGGTCCTACGATGATGGAAACCGTCCCGAACAGGTCACGGACCCCTTCGGCGGGGTTGTCTCCTACGCCTACGACGGCGTGGGCAACCGACAGTCGATTCAGTATCCCGACGGGCAGTTCGTGTCCTACGACTACGACGCCGCCGACCGGCTGATCGAGGTCACCGATTGGGATAGCCAGGTAACGGCGTATGTCTATGATGCGGCGAACCAACTCATCACGACCGCCCTGCCCAACGGCGTGACGACATCCCGCGCCTACGACAGCGCCGGACAGGTGTTGAATATAGAACATGCCACTGCCACGGATACCCTGTCCTCCTTCACCTATGTCTACGATCCGGTCGGAAACCGCACCCGCGCCGAGGAGTTCTACCTCACCCCCGGCGGCGGACCGACGGTGACGATCACGGTTGCGGCCGAAGACGGGGGCCCGATGGCGGATATCCCCGTCTATGCCTTCGACGGCGAGACCTACACCGGCTACCACGAGAACACCGATGAGTTTGGTGAAGCCTCGATCACGCTGCCGGAGGGCGATTACCGCTTCCGTGTTGACGTGGACGGCACCCAGTTCTGGAGCGGCGAGGCCGATCACTGCGCCATCCCGGGCTGCACGAACATCCTCCTCACGATCCCCGATCCCGTGCTTGTCGTCGTGCAGGACACAGGCGGCGTCCCCGCGGAGGGGCTGCCGGTCTACGTCTTCGACGGCGAGACCTACACCGGGGTCCAGGGTACAACCGACGCGTTCGGCGAGGTGTCGCTGCGGCTCGTCGAGGGCGACTACCGTTTCCGCGCCGATAAGGATGCCACCCAGTTCTGGTCCGGCGAGGCGAACCACTGCCCGGTTCCGGGCTGCACGCTGGCGAACATCACCGTCTCGGTCCCGGTCACCGTCACCGTGCAGGACAGCCTGGGCATGCCCCAGGAAGGCCTTCTCGTCTACGCCTTCTCCGGCGGGAGCTACACGGGCTATCACGGGACCAGCGATGCGGAGGGTGAGGTCAGCCTCACGCTGCCGCTGGGCGAGTATCGCTTCCGCGCCGATTCAGGCGGCACACAATTCTGGTCCGGTGAGACGGATCACTGCACGGTGCCCGGCTGCCTGGACGCCGCCATCACGGTCTCCGTCCCCCTGACAGTGACCGTTGAAGACACCGACGGAACCCCGCAGGAAGGCCTGCCCGTCTACGCCTTCGATGAGGAGACCTACACCAACGTCAACGCCACAACGGATGAGAACGGCGAGGTCGAATTCACCCTGCCGGAAGGCTCCTATCGCTTCCGGTCGGATCGCAACGGCACGCAGTTCTGGTCCGGCGAGGCGAACCACTGCGCCGTGCCGGGCTGCACAGCGGCCTCGATCACGGTCACCATTCCCCTGACCGTGACGGTCACCGATACCAATGGAACTTCGATGGAGGGGCTGCCCGTCTACACCTTCGATGAGGAGACCTACACCAACGTCAACGCCACAACGGATGAGAACGGCGAGGTCGAATTCACCCTGCCGGAAGGCTCCTACCGCTTCCGATCGGATCTCAATGGCACGTACTTCTGGTCCGGTGAAACCAATCACTGCACCGTGCCGGGCTGCGAGAGTGGCGAAGTCGTCGTGACGATCCCGCTGACGGTCCTCGTGAAAGATGCCGGCGAACAGCCGCTGGAAGGCGTCCCGGTGTACGCTTTCGATGAGGCGACCTACACCGGCTACAACGGCACGACCGGCGCAACCGGGGAGGTCGAGTTCACGCTGCCGGCGGGTTCCTACCGCTTCCGCGCCGACGTGGAAGGTGAACAGTACTGGTCCAGCGAGACGAATCAATGTACGGTTCCGGGCTGCGAAACGGTCGAGATCATCTCTGGCACCTCCACACCAACAGAGACACCCGAGCCCAGCCCAACGGCCACTGAAACGCCTGATCCAAGCCCGACACCAACGGATCAACCCGCGCCGACACCGAGTGAGACTCCAATCCCGACGGAAACGGCCGAACCCACCCCGACCGAACCACCTGCCCCGACAGCGACCGAAGTATCCGCACGTCCGGGGATGGGCGTCCTGGCGGCGATCCGCCCCGCGCCGCTGGCACAGCCGCGGCTGGAAGAAGGCGACGTGGTCGTCACGGTTCTGGATACGGATGAAACCCCGCAGGAGGGCCTGCCCGTCTACGCGTTCGACGGGCCTTCCTACACCGGCATCCACGGCACGACGGATCCCCTCGGCCAGGCGACGCTCAACCTGCCGGACGGCGACTACCGCTTCCGATCCGATCTAAACGGCACGCAGTTCTGGTCTGGTGAGGCGAACCACTGCACCGTGCCCGGCTGCACCGAAGCCGGCATCACCGTCTCGATCCCCGTGACCATCTCGGTGCAGGACACCGGCGGAATTCCGCAGGAAGGGCTGCCGGTGTATGCCTTCTCCGGCGGCGCCTACAGCGGCTACCACGCCACGACGGATGCCGGCGGTGAGGTGAGCCTCACGCTCCCGCTGGGCGACTACCGCTTCCGCTCAGATCTGAATGGCACGCAGTTCTGGTCCGGTGAGAGCGATCACTGCGCCGTGCCGGGCTGCCTGGACGCGACAGTGGTCGTGACCATCCCGCTGACTGTGACCGTTGAAGATACAGACGGCACCCCGCAGGGAGGCCTCCCCGTCTACGCCTTCGACGACGAGACCTACACCGGCTATCACGACACCACCGATGCGGACGGCGAAGCGGTCTTCACCCTGCCCCAGGGCTCCTACCGCTTCCGCTCGGACCTGAATGACACGCACTTCTGGTCCGGCGAGGCGAACCACTGCACCGTACCGGGCTGTCTGGAAGGAGACGTCGTCGTCACGATCCCGCTGACCGTGACCGTCCAGAGCCAGACCGGCGCGCCCTATGCCGGCCTGCCCGTCTATGCCTTCAGCGGAGGGTACTACAGCGGCGATCACGGCACGACGGACGAGAACGGGGAGGTGGTCTTCACGTTACCCGAAGGGAGCTACCGCTTCCGCGCCGACTATGACGGCGTCCAGTTCTGGAGCGGCGAGACAGATCACTGCACCGTGCCCGGCTGCCTGGAGGCCCTCGTCGAGATCCCCGGCGGCTCGGGGGAGGAATCCGTCGTCATCGACTACGAATATGATGCGCTCTATCGATTGACAGCAGCAAATTATGACTCGGGCGAATACTTCCACTATGTCTATGACGCTGTCGGGAACCGCCTTGAGCAGGAGACGCACGAGGGCACGAGCACCTATGCCTACGACGCGGCCAATCGCCTGATCAACGTCGACGGCGTGGCCTACACCTGGTCCGCCAACGGAAACCTGCTCAACGATGGTGTGAGCATGTATTCGTACGACCACGCCAACCGGCTCACAGGTGTGGTACAGGGTTCGGATTCGTATCTGTATGCGTACAATGGATTGGGGGACCGGCTGGCCCAGAGCGTGAACGGCGAATACACCTCCTACACGCTCGACATCGTCTCGCCCCTGACGCAGGTGCTCGCCGACGGCGAGAACGCCTATCTCTACGGCCTGGCGCGCCTCGGCGAGGAGCAGGCTGACGGCTGGCAGATGCATCTGGGCGATGCGCTCGGCTCCGTGCGCCAGCTCGCGGACGGGAATGCTTCCGTAACGATGGCTTCGGCGTATGCGCCCTTCGGGGAAACGCTGCGCTCCAATGGCGATGTGGAGACCGTCTTCCAGTACACTGGCGAGCAGGTCGATCCGACCGGGCTGGTTTACCTGCGAGCGCGCTACTATGCGCCTACTCTAGGAATATTCATCTCCCCGGATCCTTCTAAATTTGAAAACAACCTCTATCTCTACGTAGAGGCAAATCCGATCACATTTGCTGATCCAAGTGGAAGATGGCGGTGGTGGCCATCATTTACCGATGATCCGGACATCCCTGTTTTCTTTACTTATCATTGGGAGGTCGAGAACTATTACGAAGGCACGCTTTTTGGGACTATGAATCCTAGCAAACAATTGGAATATACCATTCCAGGTACTCGTAGACGCCCCGACATGTTTAATTCAGTAACCGGAGATGTCTATGAAGTTGAACCCTGGTTCCTCGCACACTCTTCTCATCATGGTGTTACGCAAGCCAATAGTTACGTTGTCGATTTAATCACAGCATCTCAACGTCACTTGTTATCCGGATCATATGCAGGCATAGTGCAGTACGATTGGAATTCAACAGCATTCCATTTAGGGCTTGGTTTCGATTGGCCAGGGAAAATGCGAGAACCTATGCCAGGTTTCCCTTTAGTCGACCTTGTAGCAGATTATACTGAGCCCGGAGTAGTATCATACTGGCTTGAACCAAATGCGCTGGGGCTAGCGGCAATTGCGGCATCTTTACCCTTGGTCGTTCCGAATAGACGATTAGTAAGACCAAGGGAATGGATCCCCGGGCAACGCGCAGCTCAACCGGCTAGTACACTTTTAGTATCAGAAGCCTGTGGATACGCTTTTGTACTCGTTGGAGGCTCATTAATTGTAGTTACTCTGGTTGAAGATGTCGCCACGCTTGGCTTGGGTGTCTTTGATGACGTCGTAACAATACCCGCAGGTCTATTATTAATTGATTATGGACTTGGACTCGGAGTAGCTATTCCAATAATCGAAAGGTGACAATACCATGCCAGTTATTATGATTAATGGAATGCCTGTTGAAACCAACAGCTTTCAGCTGTTATTAATACTTAGCAATACCATAGTGGCGAGTTTTAACTCGGCCAGCAATATTCTCGCCAGTTTTATATTAGTTCACCCAAGAAAGGCTCGAATGGCCTTTATCAATAACTTAGAGGAGGAATTGAAGATCTTGAATGCCCTTGATACCCACATCTCTGACAATGAGTTAAAGGTATCACTCGAAGCATATTCCAAATCACTTCATTCCCTTCATGACATTGGCAAAGAAATTTATCTTTCCAGATTCAACGAAGATTATCCGAACAATCAATTAAGTACAAAGCAAACGAAACATCCTCTCCCCGATTGGTATAACAGCGCAAAATACCAAAACCTCCTAAAAAGAATTTTTTCGATTATGGAAATTGTCCTTCAATCCACAGAAAAAAATATTCACATCATGCGAAGCCTCCGAACCCAAGAAGGTACTAGTATTCCATCAGAAAGTGAAGAGACTGTACTCAAGAAGATTCCCGAGATCCGTGAGATGATGAGAAATGGGATCGTTTTATCAATCGAGGATGAAGCATACGATCAATAGAACTTATCTGGAAGTTCAATTCATAACAAAAGGAATGATTCCTTCCATTATGAATCAATAAACCGCTTGATCGATGTCGATGGTCTAACGTTTTCCTAGTCTGCCAACGGGAACCTGCTCAGCGACGGCGTGAGTGACTATGCTTATGACCATGCGAATCGATTGATCAGCATGGAGCAGGGTTCGGATGCATACCTGTATGCATCCAACGGGCTCGGGGACCGGCTTGCCCAGAGCGCCAATGGGATCTACTCCCCCTACACGCTCGACATCGTATCCGGTTTGACCCAAGTGCTCGACGACGGTGAGAACAACCACTGCACGATTCCCGGATACCTGGATACAGAAGTCGTCGTGACCATCCCGCTGACCGTGACCGTCCAGAGCCAGACCGGCGCGCCCTACGCCGACCTGCCCGTGTACGTCTTCAGCGGCGAGGACTACACAGGTTATCACGGAACGACGGACGAGAACGGTGCGGTGGTCTTCACGCTACCCGAGGGGGCTTACCGCTTCCGCTCAGACTACGATGGTGTGCAGTTCTGGAGCAACGAGACCGATCACTGCACTGTGCCGGGCTATCTGGAGGCTCTGGTCGAGATCCCTGGCGGATCGGGGCAGGAACCCGTCACAATCGACTATGAATACTGTAATGCGTCAGAACTTATGAGACAAAACCGGGGAAAAACTAGTAGAGACTTTGCGGTCTACAAACGGTTATCAGAGAAGAGGAACCGCCGCACATAACTGCTCGTAACGCCGCAAATCGAGGCGATCTCCTCATCACTTCGCCCTTCCGCAGCCAAGTCCAGCATGGCGCACCAGCGCAGATCCTTCAGATGCAAGTCGTCCAATTCCCCCACACCGTTCAGGAATGCACGGAACCGGTCGCTCAAAGCCCTCCGCTTCACACCCAGCACTCGCTCAGCAGACATTCTACGCCCAAGATGTACAGCGACCTGGAAGGCATCCTGCTCAATCCGGCTGCTCAAGGGAACACTGCGGCCCTCGACAGAGAAGGAAATACTCCCGGCATCATCGACCAGCAGATCGTCCCAGATCAATGCCACCGCCTCGGATACCCTCAGCCCTGAGAGCAGCACGCCAAGCATGAGTATCGGAAACGGGGCTGCATTTCCAAGGGCAGTATGAGCAGGCACATCACCGGGGAAGTGTTGCCTGCGGTTGCCTCCAGTTGACAGGCGTCCCACGCAACCCGTCAAGTCCGTTGGACAACTGCTTATCAGGCCACCCGCACACCCGCCGAATCCCGCACTGCAGTCCGCGACCCAGTCCGTCGGACAGTTTTCTTGCATTTTGAGGAAATTTGAAAAAAGTGGAATTCCCGTAAGTGGGGCGGCGAGGCCATGGCTACGCAGGAAATATCGCCCTCAGTGGGGCGATTTACCCATTTTTCTTGTGTGATTGAGGTTTAAAGTGGGGATTGTGATGTTGAAGAGGCGCCCCTGCCGCGACTCGAACGCGGAACCGTCGGATTAGAAGTTTCTCCGACACGAATGCTGTTTTCCGGCCGCCGGACGAGCTTCTCAAGCCAGTCCGTCCGACAGGCTTTTACCCGGTCCGTTGGACTTATCCTTCTCCTTGAGTCAACACCCTTCACAGGGCATCTCGGCACGCAGAAGGGCTTGGAATGCCCTTCGTTGTTCGGATTCTATCAGCTCTTTCAGGCGCTGCATGTTAGTTGATGATTAGTTGGGCCACGCAGGTTCCTGTCGCATCATCTCCACATCAGCCGTGGAGGACTCTTTCTTTCGAACGACCGCGGATACCGTCAAGATAGGAGTCTGGCCATATATCTACGCCAGGGCGCGATCCTGTTTCAAGGTCTGAATCTTCTTGATCTCATCGCTATCGGCTTGCTGTGCCTGGTACAAGTCAAACCGCAGCTGCAGATTCATCCAGAAACCGGGTGTATTTCCAAAGTATTTCGCCAGACGCAGCGCCGTGTCCGGCGTGATTCCGCGCTTTTCATTGATGATTTCATTCACCCGCTGGTAGGGAACGCGAATGGAATCAGCCAATGCACGCTGCGTGATCCCAAGAGGATTCAGAAACTCCTCCCGAAGCATCACGCCAGGGTGTGTCGGGGTGCGCTTACTAGGAATGCGAACCATATTTATACCTCTCCCGTGCGGTCAATGATAGTCGGTAATCTCAACATCAACCGGACCAGACTGTGTCCAGATGAAGCAAATTCTGTATTGATCGTTGATCCTGATGCTGTGTTGTCCTTTTCGATCCCCGGATAATGCTTCTAACCGGTTGCCTAGTGGTATCGAGAGATCGACAAGTTCCACCGCGGAATCCAATTGATCAAGCTTGCGGAAGGCCACATTCCAGATTTGTCTCGGACATTGTTTCCTGGCCGACGGACTGTTGATGCCATTGAAGATGTCTTCGGTGCCCCGGTCAACAAAGCTCACGATCATGATAGCATGTTAGCACGGATACCATGCTATGTCAAACTGACGAGGAATTGCCACGCGGCCAAAGGAATGCAGCTCATTCAGCAAAGTTTTCGAGGATTGGCTTGGCCATCATCACTGAATTCGTGCTTTCTTGCATTTGAAGTGAAATGTCGATAGACTCATCTCATTCGAGCACCTGGCGGTCCAATCCATTTCAGGGGGATGCGACAAGAAACCAGTGCGAACTTTTCTTCGATGTGGCGAAGCATCACCTCATCCATCACCCGCCTGGCATTCCCCTATCGTTTGGAGCAAACATCCGACCCTGAGGGGGGCAAAGATGGATCCTGCACGTCCGCTGAGAGAAACGCCCACGCCGGCCGAACCACCTGCGCCGACGGCGACCGAGGTGACCTACCGGCCCGGGATCGGCGTCATGGCGGCGATCCGCCCCGCCCCCCTCGCCCGGCCGTTCCTGGAAGAGGGTGACGTCGTCGTCACAGTTCAGGATACGGATGGAACACCGCAGGAGGGGCTGCCGGTCTACGCCTTCGACGGGTCTTCCTACACCGGGATCCACGGCACGACCGACTCTCTCGGCCAGGTGACGCTCAACCTGCCGGACAGCGACTACCGCTTCCGTACGAATTTGAACGGCACCCACTTCTGGTCCGGCGAGGCGAACCACTGCGCCGTGCCGGGCTGCACCGCAGCCGGCATCACCGTCTCGATCCCCGTGACCATCTCGGTGGCGGACACCGACGGAATCCCGCAGGAGGGGCTGCCCGTCTACGCCTTCACCGGCGGCGCGTACAGCGGCTACCACGGCACGACGGATGTCGGCGGCGAGGTGAGCCTCACGCTCCCACCGGGCGACTACCGCTTCCGCACCGACAAGGATGGCACCCAGTTCTGGTCGGGTGAGAGCGATCACTGCAGCGTGCCGGGCTGCCTGGATACGAGCGTGGTTGTGACCATCCCGCTGACTGTGACCGTTGAAGATACAGACGGCGACCCGCAGGAAGGCCTCCCCGTCTACGCCTTCGACGGCGAGACCTACACCGGCTATCACGGGGCCACCGACGAGAGCGGCGAAGCGGTCTTCACCCTGCCCCAGGGCTCCTACCGCTTCCGCTCGGATCTGAACGGCACGCAGTTCTGGTCCGGCGAGGCGAACCACTGCGACGTGCCCGGCTGCCTGGAGGCAGACGTCGTCGTCACCATCCCGCTGACCGTAACCGTCCAGAGTCAGACCGGCGCGCCCTACCCCGGCCTGCCCGTCTATGCCTTCAGCGGAGGGGACTACAGCGGCGATCACGGCACGACGGACGAGAACGGGGAGGTGGTCTTCACGCTGCCGGAAGGGAGCTTCCGCTTCCGCACCGACTACGACGGTGTCCAGTTCTGGAGCGGCGAGACGGATCATTGCACCGTGCCCGGCTGCCTGGAGGCCCTCGTCGAAATCCCCGGCGGATCGGGGGAGGAATCCGTCGTCATCGACTACGAATATGATGCGCTCTATCGATTGACAGCAGCCGACTATAGCACCGGTGAGTACTTCCACTATGCCTACGATGCGGTCGGCAACCGCCTCGAGCAGGAGACGCACGAGGGCACGAGCACCTATGCCTACGACGCGGCCAATCGCCTGATCAACGTCGACGGCGTGGCCTACACCTGGTCCGCCAACGGAAACCTGCTCAACGATGGTGTGAGCATGTATTCGTACGACCACGCCAACCGGCTCACAGGTGTGGTACAGGGTTCGGATTCGTATCTGTATGCGTACAATGGATTGGGGGACCGGCTGGCCCAGAGCGTGAACGGCGAATACACCTCCTACACGCTCGACATCGTCTCCCCCCTGACGCAGGTGCTCGCCGACGGCGAGAACGCCTACCTTTACGGCCTGGCGCGCCTCGGCGAGGAGCAGGCCGACGGCTGGCAGATGCATCTGGGCGATGCGCTCGGCTCCGTGCGACAGCTCGCGGATGGGAATGCTTCCGTGACGATGGCCTCTGCGTATGCGCCCTTCGGGGACGTGCTCAGCACCAGCGGCGATGCCGAGACCATCTTCCAGTACACCGGGGAGCAGCTCGATCCGACCGGGCTGGTCTACCTGCGGGCGCGCTACTATGCGCCCGCATCCGGCCGCTTCCTCACGATGGACGCCTGGGACGGGGATCCCTATCAACCGCTGTCGTACAACCCGTGGCTGTATGTCGCTGCGAATCCGGTCAATTTCGTGGATCCCAGTGGACTCTGGTACTGCACCGGACACCCGGACTGCGAAGAATGGGTGAACCATGCGCTCGACATCTTGCAGGAGAACAGCCCTACGGGAGCAAGGCTGGTTGCTTTCTTACAGCGCTATGATCAGACTTTAGAAAGAATAGGGTACGACGACCTTTCAATGTATGGGATTATGACAGGTATCGATATTAATGATTGCCGAGATGATGAAAATGTATTATCAGGGCTGCAAATTGCCTTTGTACCCAATCCCTTCCCGAGAAGTGGGGCAAATACCTTATTCTCGGGGATGCTCCAAATGAGCACAGCCTATATCACAGATCCGGATCAGCAAGAAGCCGGCGTTATCATTCTGGGGCATGAAATCTCACATTACACACAAGGCTTCCATCGATACACGATCCAGGGCGAAGTGCTCGCGAGGATTGTCGAGAGGAAGCTACGAGATGATTTGCTTGGATTGTTCGGTGAAGTTCCTAGAGGTGGATTGCCAGACACAAACTCTCTTTCAGTATTAAACCCTTTTTCCATACCAAGTCTTTATGATGCGCAGACTTATATGATCAATAATATGGATAGCTCGTACATACTTTTACCGTTACGACTTGGTCTAGGTCTGGGACCGGATTGGCTAACGCAACTTTCAATCTCAGCAGACTATAGACGTGATGTGATATATCCAACAGCACCACCAGGGCCTTCCGGGATGTAAGTATTGATATTCATGAAAGTGTTTCCTGGACTACATTGTTGTGAAGGAGATATGTGCATGTCTTCTAAGAGAACGATCCTACTCCTTATCTCAATAGCTATTGTTGCACTAGGAGGCTGTGCTCCATCTGATGGCATTTCCTACCCCACATTCGGCATTCCTTGGCTCAACGAAATCCACGCTGTCATGGAGTACGCCATCCATGATGTGGCGTGGTCACCTGATGGTGAGCAAATCGCCATGGTCGGTTTTCGAAAAGGATCCATCGATCAGGATGTGCTGCTCTACGATATCCGTACCCAAGAATATCTAGTGATCCTTGGCCGTGAGCATGGGTTTACTGCTGGTTTCGTATCATGGTCTCCTGATGGTGATTTCCTTGTTGTTTCCGGAAACGCTTCGACCGAACCGGGCAGCGGGTTGTGGCTTGTCCCTGTCAATGGCGATTCCCCTTCCTATATTACTCATGGATTATCATCTTCGTTATCCCCGGATGGAGACTGGCTGGCGGTTTTGACACCCACGATCGACTCTCTAGAAATCAAACTCTGGGACATGAACACCGGTTCAGAGCGAATTCTCGCCGTGATGACAGACGAGGGAGACAGCATGGCTACGAATATCGAGTGGTCTCCAGACGGTGAGTTCATTGCGTTCACAGCCGTGACACTCGATCAGGACGAGCCCATCCTTGGAGAATCACTATTCTTTCTCGATCCAGAACATCCAGAACCTCGACGTGTATTCCCGGATCTGCAACTAGAAATATGGGGTTTTGGATGGTTCCCGGATGGGGAATGGATGGCCATGACTGTTCTCGTTGAAGAATACATACACTATCAAATCCAACTTGCATCGATTGAAGATGAATGCTTTATCCCTCTGTGGCCCGATTCCAGGACAGCTTGGAGAGATGTAGATGTGTCGCCAGATGGCACACAATTGATCGCCAGCAACGGTGATGCCTACATCATCGATATGGAGGCAATGGCTGCAGAAGGATTGATTGAATTTCCACTGCGTTGCCCGTAGCTCCTCTCGGCTGCCTGGAGGCATTGATCGAAATCCCCGGCGGCGCGGGGGAGGAATCCGTCATCATCGACGATGAATACGACGCTGTTCAATCCACGGTCCTTCAACAGCCCTGACATAGAGCAACCTTACTCTCGCGCTTATGTCAAACAAGCCTGAGGAGCTGAGATTGCCATGGAGAGCTTGATGT
>Ga0272443_10003058_pt1 | contig 20254 bp, 24 predicted proteins | sample SSMAcet12_FD_193581 | JGI IMG/M metagenome (GOLD analysis project Ga0272443, IMG submission 193581) | Marine sediment archaeal communities from Little Sippewissett salt marsh, Falmouth, MA, United States - SSM-Acet-12 | ecosystem: Environmental > Aquatic > Marine > Wetlands > Sediment ... | reverse complement strand
AGTTGAAAGTCCAAAGTCGTATTGGGTGGTAGAAGATAACGACGACAAACAATGGGTAAAGATCGAATTGCTCCATCCGGGAAGAATTTATGCTTTTCAGTTGAATTTTCACGATCAAGAATAGGACATATACCCGAACCGAAGGTTTGCGATATCGTTTTACAATTGAAGTATCAGATGATGGACAAACATGGAAAACCATTGTTGACCGAAGCAATAGTTATAAAGATAATCCCAACGCATATATTGTACTAAATAAGCCTGTTAACGCCTTGTTTGTAAGGTATAATAATGTAGAAATTCCGGGTAACAACCTGGCTTTGTCGGAAATAAGGGTATTTGGTAAAGGATTTGGTAAAATACCGGCAAAGGTTAAAGACTTCCCGGTAACACGTGAAGAAGACCGAAGAGATGCAACTTTGTCCTGGAAAGCGGTGAAAAGTGCCCAAGGCTATAATATTCGTTAGGGTATCGCTCCCGACAAGTTATACCACTCGTGGCTGTTATATGAGGTTAATAAACATTTTATGCGCTGTCTGAATCGTGACACTCAATATTATTTTTCAATTGAGGCCTTTATTGAAAATGGAATATCTGAGAAATCAGAAATCTTAAAAATCGATTAATGAATGACATATTCTTGTAATTTCTGAGAAAACTAAAAATCTGTGAAATGATAAAATCTATTTTCTACCACTTGGCATTCCTTGTTCCGGGACTACTGTTTATACTCTCAGCCTGCGAATAAAAATCAGAAAAGGAAGATCGCCCGAATATTTTATTTATTATGAGTGACGATCATGCCTATCAGGCCATTAGTGAAATCTGCAATGGAGACGGATACTGGGAAGGAGCTCATAAGATGGCACTGGAAAATAACTTAACCATTATAGGGAACTCGGATATTCATGGAATAAGTTACTACCAGCTTCAGCCCATTAAACACCAAACTATTACGTTGGTTTTTGCTAAAGAAAAATCGGTTGAAGGTATGCAGGAAGCTTTATTGAACCATCGAACTGCCATTTTTCGTGGGAAAGATATTATCGGTGCTGAAGAGTTTCTTAAACCTTTGTTCCTGAAATCGGTTAAAGTTGAAGCAGACTATCACAGAGGTACATCAGTTGCTTAGGTTCAGCTTATCAATTCCTCAAATTTTGATTTCTATTGCGACTGCTCAGGGGATTATTCATTTTACAATGCAGTAAGTCCTATTGCAATTTCAGCGCATTCAACAACCGTTGTAGGTGTTAAAACTATTGAGCAGATCGAAAGTTTTCCGTTAAAATTTATAGTGCATAATGCTATTACAGCACCAGGGATGAAGTTGGGAGTTGAAGTATCTGTTGAAATTTAAAAGCTAATTAATTCGTGATTCGCTTTTTACTAATGGCAATGTTTTTCTACCAGACTGCCCTTTCAGGTTAGTTATCGGCATTATCGCATTTGAATACAGTTTAAATTTTGCTTAACCATTTTCAAAATTGATATAAAATATAGTATTCCACATTTACTATTACCTTTAGAAAAAATATAAAATAAACAATCAACAATCAACAATCAATGCAGGTAGCAGTAAAAAGGAAAAATATTAAATTTCTACCCGACGCCTCCAGGGTAATCGCACGGTTTCTTTATACAGGTGATGAAAGGATGCTAAACACGATACGTTCGGTTTTAAATATGTCTGAGCAATCGGCATCTCAGGCATTGAATCCAATTCTAAGGGATTTCTCTCTACGGCACAGAAATATCTCAAAAATTTTCGAAAAGCATTTCAATCAAATTTCCCATCTGTTAAAACAGTTGGATGTTGATCCTGATTCGCTCGACATTTCAATAAAATCACTCATCGGCTCTTATTTTACCATGGAATATTCCATTGAATCGGCTGCCTTTTTTAACCCGTCTATAGTGGAACATCCCGATCAGTCAGAGACAGGCCCGGAAGAAAAAAGGGTTATTCTCAGTTTCAGGGCAACCGGAGAAGGACATATTTCATCCATTGTTTTTCGCACCGGTGTGTTGGATAGAAACAACAACCTGTCAGTTGAACCAGTTGGCAATATGCTGGAAGAAGCCCAACACATTCGAAAACACATTTACGATAAAGCATCGTTTAAAAGTAAACTCGATGAGATGAAGGATATTCATTCTTTGATTCCTTCCGGTATCATTCTTGACAAGCTAAACGATAAATTTACTTACGGGCAATTGAGGGATTGTATCAAAGATGCAAGGAATACACTTCACCTGGCCTCCTATAAAGAAATTCTTTTCAACCAGATTATGTGGCTGGCCAAATCGCACTACGAACTTGATTTTTCACTGGATACCAACATTTCCGAAAGGGTCATATTCCCGGTCTCGAAAAATGAGAAGAACGGAATTGAAGATGCGCGTTTTGTTAAGTTCAAAGAAAATAATGGTGAAATCATATATTATGCCACCTATACTGCTTACGACGGCACCACTATTTTACCGAAAATGCTCGGCACAAGAGATTTTTACCATTTTATGGTACTTCCGCTTCATGGCGAAATTGCCCGGAACAAAGGTATGGCACTTTTCCCCCGTAAAGTAAACGGAAAATACATGATGCTATGCCGGTTGGATGGTTTCAACAATTACATTGCTTATTCTGATGACATCAATATTTGGCGGAAGGCTAAATTACTTCAACAACCCAAATTCCCGTGGGAATTTATCCAGATTGGTAATGGAGGTTCGCCCATTGAAACTCCCGATGGATGGCTGGTGATTACCCATGGAGTTGGCCCTATGCGGGAATATGCTTTGGGAGCTTCGCTGTTCGACCTTGAAAATCCGGAGAAAGAAATTGGAAGATTAAAATCTCCGCTGCTGATCCCTAATGCAGAAGAACGGGAAGGATATGTGCCCAACGTGGTGTACTCATGTGGTTCGATGATCAATAATGACGAATTGATAATCCCCTATGCAATGTCAGATTATGCCTCCACGTATGCCACGGTTAATTTAAGCGAACTTTTAAATGAGTTGAAAAACTCATAATTAAAATGAAAAAATCAAAAGAAACCGACAAATTACGGAGCTTTGAAATTGCAGCGGTTGTTGCAACCGGTTTTCTAAAATATGTTTTAATGGATTGGTTGAACCTGCGGGCATTTTATATTGGCGTTGCCTGCATCTTCTGGTCGGTTTATATTTACAAAAGATACCGCGGGAATAAGCAAATCTTGCAGCACTGGGGGTTTCGTAAAAATCGTTTCAAACAGACATTCCTCTTTATTACACCATTTGCTTTGCTGATAACTACAGCCATCGTCTGGTATGGCATTTCGTACAATGCTGTTTTTCTTAACTGGCACATCATCCCTGTTTTTATTTTCTATCCGGCGTGGGGAGTTATTCAGCAGTTTTTAATGCTTTCGCTCGTTGCCGGAAATTTACGGTCAATTACTTCAGTAAAACTCAGTATAACTCAAATCATTCTGCTCACTTCCACAGTGTTTGCCCTGGTACATTATCCCAGCTTTCCTTTAATGGTTTTTACTTTTTTTATGGAACTGGTTTTTGCTGTTGCTTATTTCAAGTGGAGAAATCTTTGGACATTAGGGCTTTACCACGGATGGGTGGCCAGTTTACTTTTATACTTTGTGCTGGAGCGTGATTTATGGGATGAACTGTGGAAGATATTTTAAATATGAAAAAACCGTTTCAGGTCGGTTGCTTTTTTGAGCCGATAATGAATATAGAATAAAAGTATGGCAATAAAACTAACGGAGACCATCACAATCAGACTCCATCCAAAGTACAGTGTATTTTGCGAATAAACTGAAATCATTCCATCAGTACAAATACTAATCACCCCGACGGCAATTAATGAATATGCGATAATATTCAACCCTTTTTGCCTTGCTTTCCGAATTAAAAAAAAGAGAATTAAAACAGTTAAATAGGCAACCACTATGATCGGGATTCCCAGTTTTATCAACCAGCCGGTGTCGCCAGCAAAAATGTCTAAAAGCAAAATCAGGCCTGCTACCGATAGAAAACTGAGGGCGACCATGAGTATAATTTTGTTGCGCAGAAATGTATTCAGCGTAAAATTGATGAACAAAACCAGACTTACCGTAGCTGGATATTTTGACCAGGTGATATAACTGTTCGCAATAAAATCGATGAGTAAGGTGATAACAATACCAGAAATAAGAATCAGCCCCGATATTTGCCAGAAGATTTTTCTTTTCTGGTAGCTGGTTAACTGCTGATAGTCTGTGAGCAGTTTTTCTTCCCTCCGTAATTTCCCCGATTTAATGAAAGTTTCGTTACCGGTAGTATTTTCCATTAGTGGTTCTCCGCATAACGAACAAAAATTGGCATTTTTTTCTACTTCCACCCCACAATTCGGACATTGTAACATAACCTTTTATTTATTTGTATTCAGTTCAATCGAAATATTCTGGTCGCTTATAAACTGCAAAAACATTTCTTCAAACTCCTTCGAATGAGTAATGTTGCCGAAACTCAAGGTTAGTTTATTGCCAAAGCCGGCCACTCCGCAACTAACTTTTAGCATCTTGTTGGGCGGTGGCGGTGTCACTATAAAATAATCGATCAATCCGGCAGTTTCGTCGGGCAAATCTATTTTTCCCAGGTTGGTCAGTACCCCGCTATACTGGCTCGTGCCTAGTGAATAGTATTTCAGGCGTAAGATCAGACTTTTCAAAAATAAGGGTATTCCCCTGACAAACAGTTTTCTTTCGCTTCCCACATTTCTTGAAATGTTCTTATTGATCAGCTTTTCATCAGTCTCCAATTTCATCTGATGGTACACCGACTTAGCAATTTCATCGAACGTATAATGGCCAAGGCGTAAATCAATTTCAGGCATCACGAACAATGAAAAATTCCGTTTGGTTTTCGACGGAAGTATATTCCGCAAATTTATAGGCACCTGAATACGAAGCTTTTTCTGTTTCTTATATCTACTGACTCCATTCAAATTTTCATGAATTTCCTGTAAAACAAATAGGTAAACCGATACCAGATAAACCGTTATGCTTACTCCTTTTATTTGTGCAGCCTTTTTAATTTCTTCCAACGGAATAATTGCATATTGCCGGGTAAAGCGGGAGTGTGATTTTAATGGATACGGCAGGTGAAAAGCTTTCGACCGTTTTACCATAGGTGGGATTTCTTCCTTGAAATAGCGGTTGTAAGCATCTTCGTATTCCTCTTCGGAAGCCCGGTTTGCCATATTGATAATTTGATATTCGGCAGGGATTTCTGCGCCGCATTCAGCCGAATAAAGGATGAGAATCGTTTTTAAAAACTCAAATGCACCAGTACCATCTGTTAAAATGTGCGAACATTCTACGCTGATGCTGTTACTTTTTACAGGAATTCGTATTAATAAACTTCCTTTGGAAAATTTTCTGCACAACCTTTGTTCATCGGGTTCAACAGGAATATGTTTCGGAAAATGCTCGAGGTAATACCAGAAAAATCCTTCGCGGAGTTGAACCCTGAAAAACGGAAAGCACTTTTCTGCCTGTAAAATTGCTTTTCTGAGCTGTTTTATTTTAACGGGGCGTTTTAACAGGACCGTCAACCTGAAAACAGCAGTAACATTTTCGTTGATAATAGCCGGATATATTTTTGCCGCATTATCGAGAGCAAACCAAAATTTGCAGGAATTCGGTGTTATGTTAGTGCCTTTCTTGTTCAATAAAATATCCTTTAGAAAATCTTTATCGTTCTTCAAATTTATGAATTATTCAGAGATTAGTTGCATTTAGGCAAATTGCATCCACCCTAATGTGTGAATGATGTAACTCTTTCTCTGAATTGTGTAACACTTTCTAACCATAAAGTTGCGACCTTTTTCTTGTGAAAAATCATTCACAACTGTCCCGCCATTTGCGGGAACTTAATACATACAGATTATGAAAACGCAAAACATGAACAGTCCGATAAAGAGTATCCTTTTGGTAGTTTTTATGGTAATAATGATAATTCCATTCACATCTTGCGCAAAAAAGATCACTTTCTTAAACTCATCCGTAGTTCCGGCAGCAAAAGGTTTTGTCAAAGTTAAAAAGGACAGCAATAAGAATTATATTATTAAAGTAAATGTATCGGATTTGGCCGAAGTGGAAAGGGTCCAATCATCTCAAACTACTTATGTTGTTTGGATGGAAACCGACGAGGGCAATGCTGAAAACCTGGGTCAATTGACAAGCTCAACCAGTTTTTTATCAAAACGCCACACTGCATCTTTGGAAACGGTGTCGCCTTATAAACCGGTCAAAATTTTTATTACCACTGAAAACGGTACAAATGCCCAATATCCGGGAGAACAGGTAGTACTTACTACTGATGCTTTTTAGCCTGAAAAATTCACAGAATTTTTCACACCGAGTGTTGACGATTGAAAATCTGGCATTTAGATGAATAGAGATAAACTATCGTATAGATTTTCAATGTCAAGGTTAACCTCCTATGAGTCTGATACGACTATAGGAGTCATCAGACCTGACAAATAATTGAATTTCAATTATTTCGTCAGCTAATGACGATACTATCACAGTCTGACATCGAAGATCGTCAGACCCTCCGGGTGATTAATACATTTTAATGAATTAATCAGGTTAGACCGTATTGTTTATTATGGCTCGAATGAATATAAATTTGTGTATGATGCTAAACCGCAATTAATAAAGGGATTATTAAGTAGAAAATGTAGCAATAATACGCCATTGACAAATAAATTAAACATTTCAAAAGGCAGCTGCAAGGTTGCCTTTTTGTTTGAACTGCAGATTACCTTTAGTATGTATCGTTCAGTAAATAATGTGTGAATGATGTAACTCTTTATCTGAATAGTGTAATACTTTCCAAGACAAAGGTTCCGAACTTTGATCGTTAAAAATTTTGATCACATAATAACTATTAAAATGAAAAAAACCTTGGGAATAATGCTTATCGCAATTGGAATAGTAATGATTGTTTACACCGGATTTAACTATATAACGAAAGAAAAAGTGGTTGATTTAGGTCCCATCGAAATAAATGCAGAAAAAAGTCACACTGTTCAATGGCCTCCAGCAGTAGGAGTTATTTTAATTGTTGGAGGAATTGTAATAATTGTGCTTGACAAAAAGACTCGAATTTAGCGCTGGGAAGAAAGTTGCTCAATATGTGAATGCTATAATTATTGTTCAGAATTGTGTAACATATAACAGGTCTTCATCCATTACTTTGTATTTGTATAAAACCATTTATAATGAAAAAAATGAACAAGGCAATTTCAATATTGATAACAGCATCTTTGTTGTTATTATTTATTCCTTCTCAACTGAAAGCCGATGAGGATACTGACAAAACATCAACATCTATGATTAGTAATGTTGAATCGGCTAATGTACATGCTTTAGTAGAAAGATTAAACGAGATTAATGCCATGGATATTCCGGCACTGGATTCTGCTGAAAAGAAAAAATTAAGAAAAGAAGTACGCGCTATAAAAAGCGAGTTAAAAACAATTAGTAAAAGTGATTATAATTCACCTGCAAATAGTGAAAAGAAGGACCGTGGTAATGGAGTATATCTCTCAGCCGGGGCGATAATAATTATTGTTTTGCTACTAATCCTTTTACTATAACTTGAAAATAATTTTTATTAAAAAAGAATACGAATATCCGTTTATGTATCAGTATGTGTTTGATTACTATGAAAAGCAAATGGCCACCGGCAAAAAACGGATAATAAAAAAAAATTGTATTAATCTGGTTTCATACAATGTTTGAATGCATAGGAAACTTCTTATCGTAGTAAATCAAACCTTTGTAACGCAATATTTAATAACAAATTAAAATTTATTGGTATGCCTGTTTTAACTATCGTAATTGTAATTCTGGTTGTTGGGGTTATCCTTTGGCTCATAAACACTTATATTCCCATGCAACGCACAGTTAAAAGTATTCTTAATGCTGTTGTTGTAATTGTGCTTGTGATTTGGCTTCTGAATGTATTTGGTATTCTGGACAGTTTACTGAACGTAACAATTTAGTTTCAGTTTTGTCCGCCTTAGAGGCCTTTTTCTTTTAATGAACCACTCAAACCAGGGTTCGATTGATATTGATGCAGTTTGGGTTTAACAGCCCGGAACTTTAATAAAGAAATTTCTTGAAACGAACTAACCCCAGGCAAAGCCGTAGGGGTATTTCGCTCGTTTCATTTTGACCTAAAGGATCAAAAATCGAAATTTATTTATTACACCTCACCCAAAACTGTTTTAACAGTTTTGACCTCTCCTCAAGGAGAGGTGAAATAGGAACCCCGAGGCAAAGCCTTGAGGAATTCTTTTGATTAAATGTGTGAATGATGTAACATATTCATAAAGTTGTGTAACAGTTACCGGGGAAGAAAGCGATACTTTTGAATGTGCATTAATTCAAATGTATAATTAATAATTGGAAACAATGAGAAAAATATTATTCACTCTGGCTGTTACAGCTTTTATTACCGGAACCTTTTTAACTGGCTGTATGCCATCGTCTCAAAAAGATGAAAATGCTGAAGTTAAAGAACAGAATGCAAAAGTGCCGGTATTAAATCCCAAAAGTGATTTGAACATATCACAACTAGATTCACTTACCATAATTCAACAATTCAAAGCAGAATATGATAAAAAAATAATCGCCAATGAAAAAAGAACTACGGAAATAAAAACAAGTTTTGCTGATGCAACCATAGAAAATAAGGCCATTTATGAAAAGAAACTGGCCGGATTGGAAAAAAGAAACAGTGAACTAAAAATTAAACTTGCTGATTACAAAGAAGAAGGAACTGACCAGTGGCAAACATTCAAATCGGAATTTAAAACCGATATGGATGAATTGGGAGAAGCATTTGCCGATTTTACGGTGAGCAATACAAAATAATGTGGAAATCAAAAAAACGATCCAAATGGATTACAGAACTTTTTTATATCACCGCAAAATACTTAAATTCAATAAAGTAAAGGCATCGACAAAAATTTGGAAAGTTCAAATCCAACTACCCGGTGTAATTTGTTCGAAGAAAAACAGTGCGATTGTTGAAACAATCAACCTGACCATTTGTCAGGTATTAAATTAAAGCGCAAACTATTGAAATAAATAAAGTTTGTCGGACAAAAAAACGTTTATACTAAAAATAAAATAAGAAACAATTAAAACAAAAAGTCATGGGAAATTTACTGTACATCATCGCGGTAATCCTGGTTATCGCATGGGCAATCGGATTTCTAGGATATAATGCAGGTGGCATAATTCATATCCTGCTTATTATTGCATTAATTGCAGTTATACTAAGGGTTATAAAGGGAAGAAGGATAATTTAGAAAAACTTTATTTTTAGATGCTTTCAGGACAAATATGAACACAGGTATCTGAAAATCTTATTATATCCATAATAGTTGTTTGTTAGGTTCAGTTTGGTTTGGTTTAGTTTAAAAATGTGGGCACTCTGCCCACATTTTTTCTCTTATAATCTCAGTGAGTTATTGATAAATATCTTAAAACTAAGTTCATGAAAAACATTATTATCTCAATATTAATTGCATTTGTTTTAACAAGCTGCATATTAAACAAGGTAACCGGTCGTAAACAACTGAGTCTGGTGCCGGAATCGGAATTGCAACTGATGGCTGTAAGCCAGTACAGCGCATTCTTGTCAGAAAATAAGGTATTAGATCCGGGCAGCAGTAAAGATGCTATGATGATTGACCGGGTTGGGGCACGTATTTCAAATGCTATTACGAAATATTACAATAGCCAGGGAAAAGAATCGGTAACTGAAGGATACAAGTGGGAATTTAACACCATCGAAAGTAAAGAAGTGAATGCCTGGTGCATGCCCGGCGGGAAAGTGGTTGTTTATACGGGTTTATTGCCCGTAACACAAAACGAAACAGCGCTTGCCATAGTTGTTGGCCACGAAATTGCACATGCCATTGCAAAACATGGCAGCGAACGAATGAGCCAGGGAATGATGCAGCAATTGGGAGGCGTGGCCTTACAGGTTGCTTTAGCACAAAAACCAGAGGAAACCCAAAATTTATTTATGCAGGCCTATGGAATTGGAAGTACAGTTGGGGCCGTGTTACCCTGGTCGCGGCAGCAGGAAACGGAAGCCGACCAGTACGGGCTGATATTTGCAGCCATGGCTGGGTACGATCCGCAGGAAGCAATACCTTTCTGGCAACGAATGTCAAATACCGGAGGTGCAAAACCACCGGAGTTTTTGAGCACTCACCCGTCAGATGAAACAAGAATGAGAAAGCTAAAAGAATTTATGCCCGAAGCCCTGAAATATTATAATCAGAGCAATTAATTTTATTTTGACGGATAAAGGAAACATGTTTAACACAGCCTGTTTACAGGCTGTGTGAAAATGCGATTTTTGGCTAACCCTGGCATTTATGCCAGGGATAAAGTACTAAGTGCTTTGCCGGGCTTTAGCCTTTAATATTAATATGTTGGACTAAAGTCCTTTTGATTTGACATTCTAAATCTCCGGCATAAATGCCGGAGTTAGTCAGGAGAAACTTCATTTTCACACAGCCTGTTAGGGCGGTGAGAAATGAGAATTTCCAGTAAAAAGGATTTTGTAAAATTAATGAAATGGTCATTTCACCATAAAATTGCACACCCTCAAAACAACTTTTGCCGGTCAAAAAAACGGCAAGCTACTTCAAAAGTGTGAATGATGTAAATCTTTTTCCAAATTGTGTAACATGCAAAAGCGAAAGGAGGTTGATCTTTGTAAAAGTTCAGTTAAATCAATTAAAAAAATAATTATGAGTTCAGGAAAAGTTGTATTAGGATTACTGGCTGGCGCAGCCGTCGGTGCATTGGCAGGTATTTTATTTGCCCCTGCAAAAGGTTCAAGAACCAGGAAAAGGATTTTAAGGAAAGGTGAGGATTACTATGATTCGTTAAAGGAAAAATTTGAAAAGGTAAAAGAAGAGGTTACCGACTATGCTGAAAAAGTAAAAGATGAAGTTACTGACTATGCTGAAAAGGTAAAAGATGAAGTTACTGACTATGTTGAAAAGAAAACGGGTAACCCTAAAGAAGCTGAAAAAAACGCAAAAACAGCTGCTAAAGTGTAGAAAATGTTTCAGGTTAGCGCAATCAGTGCAAATAGTTTAAAATTAAAGCATGTATGCAGAAACATTGAAAACAAATTCCTGCGGCAAAACGAATAGTCCAGTGATTGACTCATTGTTCTCATTCAATTTGCCAAGGCTTTTTGAAAAGGTGAAATTAAAACGAACCTGGATGAAAGGGGAATTGGATTCAAAGATTCTTGTGAACGGGCCAGACAAACAGGTTGTGCTAACCACTATTTATGAGGATACAAAAATTATTTTTTTTCAATGTAATGATTCATTTACTTTTTATGTAATTGACGGAAAATTAAAACTTAATATTTCTGCTTCTCCCCATCTGGTTAATAATATATTCGGATATATTTTACAGTTTGGCCTTACAAACCTTGTTGCTTAAAACCCTAAAGCAATAAAGTCATTAGGTCAGTTTGTTTCTCACCATATTTTCCATAAGGAAAAATAAATTATGCAAGTCGGGCCAAATAGGGAAATGAAAATTCCCGTGAGTGTAAAAGCTCCTCTTATTTTTATGGGTTTGTTTGCCTTTTTTGCCGTTATGTATATCGCTAAGGGCATCATTATTCCCCTTGTTTTTGCAACCATTATTGCCATTGTTTTACAACCCGTTGTAAATCTGTTCATCAGGATTAAGATATACAGGGTTTTGGCCATTATAATTACTTTATTCCTGACCTTTCTGGTTATTGCAGCATTTGGCACCCTTCTGTTTTCGCAGGCAAACCGGTTTTCTGAATCCTTACCCAAACTGGTAGACAAATTTACCGAGATTCTCAATCAAACGATTATCTATGTTTCGGGGCATTTCAATTTAAGCCACAAAGAAATTACAGCATGGTTTATAAAAACAAAAAATGAAATCATCGGCAGTTTGGAAATCGGCCAAACAATTATCAATGTTGGCAGCGTGTTGGTATTATTTTTTTTAATACCCGTTTATGTATTTATGATTTTGTATTACCAACCTCTTTTAATTGAATTTTTGCGCAGGTTATTCGGCAAAAGTAACCGAAGTAAAGTGAGTAAAATAATAAACCAGGTAAAAACGCTGATTCAACATTATCTTATCGGACTGCTTATAGAGATGGCCATAATTTCTACTTTGTATTCCATGGGACTTTTGATACTGGGAATAGAATATGCATTAATTCTTGGTATAATGGGTGCCCTTCTCAACCTCATTCCTTACCTTGGATTCGTTATTGCAGCATCATTGCCAATGATCATTGCCATCACTACAAAATCGTCGCCCTGGTTTGCATTATTGGTTTTGGCACTCTATTTATTCATACATTTTATCGACAACAATTACATTATTCCAAAAATTGTTGCCTCAAAAGTAAAAATTAATGCCCTTGCTTCTATTATAGCTGTAATTGTGTTTGGCGCTTTGTGGGGCATTCGAGGTATGTTAATTGCCATTCCGCTTACAGCTATTGTCAAGCTAATTTTCGACAATATCGGACCCTTAAAATCTTTCGGATTTTTACTGGGAGACACTATGCCACCTTTACTGGAAATTCCTCCGCTTTTTAAAAAATCTAAAGAAAAGTAAATCACTTAAATATGTGTGAATGATGTAAATCTTTAATGGAATGATGTAATTTCTGTTTAAACAAAGGAAGTATTTTCGTGAATATATAATAACGAGTGTATGAGGCATTTTAAAATAACAAAACAAATAACGAATCGTGATAACCTTTCGATGGGTTTAAATTTGAACGAAATAGGGATAACAGAAGTGCAAAAAGAGGATCAAAAAATTGATCTTGCCGGTCGTATCCGCGAAGGCGATAGCGATTCCATTGAAGAATTGGTTAAAGCCAACCTAAGGCTTGTAGAGTTGGTTGCAAAAAACTACCAAAATCAGGGATTAAGTTTATCCGATTTAATTAATGAAGGAAATTTCGGATTGATAACCGCTGCTGAACGTTTTGATAAAACCAATGGATTTAGTTTTATTCCTTTTGCAATGTGGTGGATTCGTCAGTCGATTCTACAATCGATTAAGGAGAATTCCATAATTGTGTGGCTTTCACTCAACAAAATTGGCCCGAACAACAAAATCAGAAAGATGTTTAATAAACTCGGGCAGGAATATCAACATGAACCAACCATAGATGAAATTACAGAAATTATGGAGTTCTTTTCCGAAATTGAGTAAGATTTATTGAATTTTGTGAGTTCCCTCATTTCGATTCATGCCAGATTGCTAGACGAATAGGGAAACATAAATATGATGTGGGGATAACAGCATTTATCCATGTCCCGGCGGCGCCCTAATTTACATTTGGCTTCGCAGCAAAATAGAAAAGCCACTAAAACAGTATCCAATTTTATAAGAAAACATCTGATTTAATTATTGTATTTGCAATTAAAAATGCTAAAAGAAAATGTTGTGCCTGAAAATGTGTGAATGATGTAACTCTTTCCAAAAGTTATGTAAGACTTTCTACCTTGAATATCCTCAACTTTCATTTATTAAATATTTACTTAAAATGAAAAAAATGAAAAAATCAATTGGCTATTTTACTTTCCTTGTTTTGATCATTGCATTGTTATTTACATCATGCGTGTCAAACAAAAAATTTACGGCTTCTGAAGCCAGGACCGATAAGCTGCAAAAAGAAAATGAAATGATGCAAAAGGAAAATGCATTGATTCAAAAAAACCTGATGAAGCTTACTTCCGAATCAAAAGAGACCATTGCAGACCAGGCCCAGCGGCTGAACGATCTTCAGGATACAATTAATATCCAGAAGGAAACAGCCACCAGGTTAAAAAATTCGATAGGAAATGCACTGAAGAATTATAAAACCGACGAATTGACCGTTTACATGAAGGATGGAAACGTACATGTATCGCTGGCAGAAAAACTGCTCTTTAAATCGGGCAGTGACGTTGTGGATCCGAAAGGAAAAGCAGCGCTTAAATCACTAGCCACCGTTTTGAACAGTTCAGAAGATTTCACCGTTGCTATTGAAGGCCATACCGATGATGTTCCGATTAAAACCCGTGTATATACTGATAACTGGGATCTCAGCACAGCAAGGGCAACATCTGTCGTTCGAATTCTGACCATTGATAATGGTTTCGATTCAGACCGTATAACTGCCTCAGGAAAAAGTCATTTTCATCCGCTTAGCGTAAATACGACAACCGAAGGGCGTGCTGATAATCGCAGGACGGAAGTTATACTTACTCCCGATTTACAAGAAATATATAAGCTTTTATATCAATAAATTTATTGACTGTTTTAGAAGCTGCAGCACCATGCCCGTAAAAAGAGCGTGGTGTTTTATATGTTTTAAACAACTGCATTCAACCCTTTGGGAACTTTGAAAAAAGAGAATTAATGTTTACAATGGGTTGCCCTTTGAACTATACATAAATGGAGACAGTATGGTTTTGTGAAATTCATAAAACCCTTTCTGTTTTTTGTAATCTTATTAATCTCCCCGGCATATAACAACCAGATATAAAATCTTTATCAATGTGTGAATGATGTAACTCTTTCCCAAAGTTATGTAACACATATTCTTCCAAAGATCCTCAACTTCACATTAAAATTATTCACAAAAAAACAAAATGAAAAATTCAATTCGAAGTCTGACTTTCCTGACCTTGATATTGGGATTGTTATTTACTTCATGTGTATCAAGTAAAAAATATATGGCTTCAGAAGCCAGGGCCGATAAGCTGCAAAGAGAGAATGCAAACGCAAATAGTCAACTCAATGAAAGTAACATGGAGTTGATGAAAATAAAGGATGAAAAAGCCAACATGCAAAAAGAAAACGAAATGATTCAAAAAGAATATGCCTTGATTCAGAAAAACCTGATGATGCGTTCTTCCGAATCAAAAATGACCATTGGCGAACAGGCAAGGCGACTAAGCAGTCTTCAGGATATTATCGATTCTCAGACAGAAATAACTACCAGACTTAAAAACTCAATAGCCAAAGCATTGATGAATTATAAAGCTGATGAGCTTACCGTTTACCTGAAGGACGGAAATGTTTATGTATCACTGGCAGAAAAACTGCTGTTTAAATCGGGCAGTGATGTGGTCGATCAGAAAGGAAAGGAGGCACTTAAATCTCTTGCTATGGTCATAAACAGCTCGGAAGATTTCACCGTTGCGATTGAAGGCCACACGGATGATGTTCCCATTAAAACCCGGGTATATAATGATAACTGGGATCTCAGCACAGCAAGGGCTACATCCATTGTGCGCATTCTTACAAACGATTATGGTTTTGATCCAAATCGCATTACGGCTTCAGGGAAAGGCCAGTTTCACCCGGTAAACCTGAATACTACAGCTGAAGGAAGGGCTGGAAACCGCAGGACAGAGGTAATTCTTACTCCTGATTTACAGGAAATATATAAGCTTTTATATCAATAATAGTTTTTACTGATAAAAAGCTACAAAACCGTGCCCTGTGAGGAGTGCGGTTTTTTATTTTCATTTAAAACAACATCATTCAATCCTTTGGGAGCTTTGAAATGAGAGAAAACCGAGGCTTCCGAAGGGTTCACCTGAAAATATACGTAAACTGGAACAGTCGGGTTTTGTGAAATTATTAAGACCCTTTCTGTTTTTTGTAATCTTAATAATCTCCCCGGTATATAGGAACCAGGTGTAAAATCTTTCTAAATGTGTGAATGATGTAAATCTTTACAAGAATTGTGTAATGTATTAAAAATGCAATTGCCATAATTTTACATTGGGTTATTAGCATCTGGTTCAAAGTACAAATAAATGTATGATAATAATATTGGATACTGGAACAGCAAAAAAGAAAAGATTAAACAAAAGTATCCGTTTATAACCGATGAAGATTTGAATTTTAATGAGGGAAAAGAAGCGGAAATGATAGAGATGCTGGGGTACAAACTTGGAAAGACAATAGAAGAGATGCGGCGGATAATTACGGCATTATAAAATATTTCCGGGTAATACCAATTGTGGTTTATAATGCCGCAGAAAATTATAAACTTTATCCCGAGAACTCGGGATTAATGCCGATATAGTAATGAAGAAGCAAACTGAGCATAGCGAAAGTATGCGACATTTTATTACATAATCGGTATATTACAGGAAAAACATTGGTAAACGAGGTTAAGCTTATTGAATTCTGAATGATTCTGAAAATTAAAAATATGGAAAGCGCCCGGTGCAAAACATTGGTGAAGCACGAAATGGATAAACTGGGCCTTCAGAAAATTATAGTGGAATTGGGTGAAATTGAATTTGAAGGGGATATTTCAGATGAAAAATTACGGTTGTTTGATTCGGCCCTCAAAAATTTGGGGTTGGAAATATTAGTAGATAAAAGGAGTCGCCTTTTTGTAAAAATTAAAGACGCTGTTTATCAATTGGTTTATCTCACTGACGATCTCCCAAAACAAAACTATTCCGATTATATCAGTAAAAAGGTGAACGTTAGTTACAGCACGCTTAGCAATATCTTTTCAGCAAAAGAGAACAATACGATTGAAAAATATATTATTATCCAACGAATTGAACGCGTAAAAGAGCTACTTATTTATTCCGATCTCAGCCTTGGTGACATTGCTTTCAAGATGCACTTCAGCAGTGTTGCTCATTTATCAAATCAGTTTTTAAAAGTTACCGGCTTAACACCTTCTTTTTTCAGGAATAACAGAAATGACAGGAATAGCCAATCTAAAGAGAATTGAAAAAACCATCGTTGAACATAAACGACAGCCTTTTGTGAGAATTAATCGTGTGTAATTGTTTTCTTGTCTTAAGTAGATCAGTAGAATTAATCTACAGCATTTTGCCGGGCATCGGCCTTCATTTTTTCATTTGCTGTAATCATTAATTCAACCCTGCGGTTTTGTATCTGGCCCTCATTTGAATCATTTGAATACTTTGGTATTTTCTCGCCAAATCCTTTAATTGTAAGTCGTTTAAAGTATATTCCATTATTGGTTAAATAAGCGGACACAATGCGGGCGCGTTGCTCTGATAAGATTTGGTTATAAGTTTCACTCCCTTTATTGTCGGTATGTCCCTGTATTTCAATATCGGTATCAGGATAACTATTTAATACAACAACCAGTTTGCCCAGGTTCGTTTTAGCATCGTCTGACAGATTCGATTTATCGAAAGCAAACAATAAGTTGCTGCTGAATTCTACCACAACACCTTCGCCCACCCGTTCTACTTTTGCATCTGGTAAAGATTTTTTGATTTCCTCAGCCTGTTTATCCATCTGTCGGCCAATTACTGCGCCTGAAGCGCCGCCAACTGCTGCCCTCGTTATTGCCCCCAGGGCGGTGTTGCCCCCTGAAGTCCTGCCAATTATTTCCCCTGCTGTGCCAGTGGTTGCAGTTCCTGAAACCGCCCCTGTCTGAGTTTTATTCCATATGGCACAGCCTGTAAAAATAAAAGCTGCGCTTAAAACTACAGCAAAAACTATTCTTAGCTTATTCATAATAAAAACTATTGATTTGTTTAAATCAAAATTTCTTTAAACATTTAAAAAGAGAAACTTACTTCATTTGCTTTCGCGTGCAGAAGTATTCATAATATAACTCCTTAACCCTTTATCGGATAATTTCCGGGTGTTTTTAAGCTTATTCCTGAGTATAGTTACATCCGGCTCATCAAAGGATTGCCATAAATCCGTCTCCCAGTTATCCTTCATCTTTTCTTTAAATACCATTTATTGCATTTTTTTAATGTTTGATACAGCTATGAATATCAAACAAAGGTAGGTGCATTGAACCCGGGAAATGTTACATAACTTTCAATAAGGTTTACAACATTCACACATTACGAGGACGTTTTGAGTTATTTGGAACCCGAACAGTTGAATTGACTACTTATACCATTTAGAAATTAAAATGAGCCTTATGGCCGTTGGTATAATGCCGATATACATTTGAAAGACTTAAAAGAGCGAAGCGAATTTAAGGCTCACTTCAAATGATAATCGGTATTACATTTGGTTAAGTGTAAATACACCCGTTGATTTTGGGAGAGAAGTGCGAAAATAATCAGGGGCTTTAGATTTTAGTTATCTTCCATTTGCGGTAAGTATTGTTTTTATCGTTTTTAAAACTAAAACAAAATCCTTTGTTAAGGACCAGTTATCAATGTATTCCAAATCCAACTTCATCCATTGCTCAAAGGGAATATTATTTCTTCCTGAAACCTGCCAGGTGCAGGTAATTCCTGGTTTCATGCTCAACCTTCTTTTTTGCCACCGTTGATACTTTTCAACTTCCATTGGGATTGGAGGTCGGGGTCCAACTACTGACATTTCTCCCCTTAATACATTTAAGAACTGTGGTAACTCATCGAGGGAAGTTCGCCTCAGAAACCTTCCTATCCGCGTAACACGAGGATCATTCGCGATTTTGAAAACAGGCCCATCTTGTTCATTTTGCCCTGACAATGCAACTTGTAATGCTTCTGAACCCGTAACCATTGTGCGAAACTTAAAACATAAAAAGCTACGACCGTTCAGCCCTACCCGCTCTTGTTTAAAAAAAATTGAACCACTACCCTCAAGTTTGATGGCCATTGAAATAATCAAAAAGAGAGGCGAAACCAAAATTATAATGAATAAACTGAATAAAAGGTCAAAAGCACTTTTTATTTTCAATCCCAGATAGTGGTCTGGTGTATTCCTATATGTAATTAAAGGCAATTGGTCCATCAAAGAAAAATCGGATCTTTTTATTTTTTTTCCATTTTCTTTCGAAATAAATTTTGTATAATGATGAAAAGAAATGCCGACTTCCGAACAGTTAGAAATATAGTTGGCAATTTCACAATAATTATTATCCGTTTTGCAATAGATTACTTCATCAATCGTTTCCTCCAACAATACCTCTTCCAGCTTCTTACTATCAGGGATAATCTTAAATCGGTTTCTGTACTTTAATTCAGTATTCCTGCAATCAATCATTATTCCCCTGATATTGTAGCGCCAATCTTTTGTCTGGATAATTTTATCGATATACTCAGATGAACCCTGATCGGCTATTACTAATAACTGCCTGATATTGTAACCACGTTTTTTAAAAAGGTATTGCATAACCGCAAAAAATGAATACTTATAAGTAACTAAAACGTATAAATTAAATGCACTAAATAAAAGCAAGTTCTTAATTCCCAATGCAGAATAACTGAAGATCATATTAACAGCATACAGAAACGATACACCAATTAAAATTGGTATAAAATAAAAAACAAACTGGGTAAAATAACTTATTGTTTGGTCTATCTTACCCAACTTAAATAGGTTAAGCAACAAGAACCACAACAGACCAATCACGATTAAAGAGTTTTTTAGTTCAATAACTGATTCTATTTGGACCTCAGACGAAGATGTACCAAACCACCAAACAAAAGTAAAACAAGCCAGGCTAAGGATCACCTGAAAGATTATACTGATCTTTTCAATTGTATATTCACGTTTTTTAAACACTATGATATTATTTGAGTGAAAAACTGGGGTGTACTTGTAGTTGTCCACAAAGAAATACAATAAAACCAGAAAAGTAAACTGAATGTATAAATACCCAAATAAAAGATAGAATCCTGATTTCGATACTGAATATATTTGAACGGTTTTTTATCATATAAAACATAATGTTGTTCCTGTTTTTGATTTTTATATGGTTTGTTATTCTTTCAATTCAAAAAAAATGTTGTTCATTTTCAAATCAATTTAAACGATTCAGATACACATTCTGCAATTCATGATTTTATAACGGGTGAACTTTAAGTTAACCATAAGGCATCTGGTTTATCACGTTTTGTTTATACTGATGTACTGTAACAAATTTTGCCTGTGGCTTTACTAAAAATTGATTTCCTGATTTCCAATATTACAGTGCGCTTCATGTAGAGTCCTGATTTATTTTGGTTGAACAAAGTTATGCTCTTTAAAAAGGAGAAATGTTACACAACTTTCAATTTAAGTTACATCATTCACACATTACGGAGACGTTTTGAGTTGGTTGGAAACTGAAAATCAGGCGATATAAATAAACATTGGGATAAAGTAACTGCACCCCGATGAACCAAAAAAGTGGGAATTATGTAAAT
>Ga0272443_10003057_pt1 | contig 20259 bp, 11 predicted proteins | sample SSMAcet12_FD_193581 | JGI IMG/M metagenome (GOLD analysis project Ga0272443, IMG submission 193581) | Marine sediment archaeal communities from Little Sippewissett salt marsh, Falmouth, MA, United States - SSM-Acet-12 | ecosystem: Environmental > Aquatic > Marine > Wetlands > Sediment ... | reverse complement strand
GATGAACTGCTGTGCCGATACGGCTCGGGAAGGATAGCTGTGTGGAAATCCGATGGTTACGTTCTTCGCCACGTCGCGAATTTCACCACACCCTTCACAGATGCGGTGGGATGGAATGATGGGCACCGGTTTTTGGTGATGGACCTTGACGGGGACGGCAAGGATGAACTGCTGTGCCGATACGGCTCGGGAAGGATAGCTGTGTGGAAATCCGATGGTTACGTTCTTCGCCACGTCGCGAATTTCACCACACAATACAGTGATGCGAGCGGATGGAATGAGGGCAAACGGTTTATCGTGATGGACCTTGATGGGGACCGGAAGGATGAACTGCTGGTCATATTTCCCGATGGATACACTGGTGTCTTGAAATCCGACGGGAAAATTCTTCGCTGGGCTGGAGGTCTCTTTGGATCTGGGAAGAAAGCGTTACCTTTTGCCGACAGCAGCGGCGGCTTATATAATTACAACCGGTATTTTGTGATGGATTTCGATGGAAACCAAACGGACGAAATGCTCATCCGATACCCTAGTGGATACATGCAAATATTGGCCAAGAAGCGTTTAGAGCCATCGGGCACACAACCTGATACTGAAATAACCGCACAATTCGAGATCACAAAGGTCCATTATGGTTCCCCATTAGAATTGACGATTGGTGGTAATGAGCGCAGGATCGGCCTTGAAGGTACCTATCTAAACCTTATTACATCGGGCGAGGTTATCGATACAAAGGGACAAGTTCATAAGGGCATTACAGTCAAATTTGGATCGGGATCATCAACAAGACCCGTCTATCTAGCGGCATCGTCTTCTACACCTTCGGGCAGTTATCAATTACGATTAAAAGGAGAAAATCAGACTTATAATGTGCCCACTTCGGATCTATCGATCACGGTTCTTGGGCATCCACCTCTAGTCACAAGCATTACGCCTAATATTCCCACCTTAAAGGCAGGAGGTAATTCGGTAACGGTAACCATATCGGGCAGCAATTTAGACCTCCTTACCGACGTCCAGTTGTGGAAAGACCGTCAGGTGTTTCCAGAGGTAAAGGCAATCCTCTCGCGTCCATCAAAACCAGCTTCTCGAGAGGTGATTCTTTCAGCCGCGATGAACGCGCCTTTGGGAAAATACAACCTTCGAATCATGGGTGGGGGTAGAACCGTTGATATCCCAATTACTGTGTTACCGAGCGATACGGCTTTAGCTTATAGATGGGCTCCAATCCATTACCAGGACGTCGATAAGTCTGGCGGACACGCCAGAAAAGGAAGATCGGATTTCTTGACAAAAATCAACTTTGACGGTGATTGGAATACAGCGGACAACTGGGAGACTCCCGGGCCTTATTTAGCTCACGTATATTATTCAGTTGTATCAACCAGAACGCATTGGTACATCCTTTATGCTTTTTACCACCCAAGGGATTGGTCGGATTTCATACCAGATCCAGAGCATGAAAACGATATGGAAGGTTTGCTTGCAATCATCACCAGAGATGGTTCCCCTTATGGAAAGTTAGAAGCCATTGTTACAGTTTTTCATCATGATTTCTACTCATATGTAAACCCAGATAGTCATTTTAAAGGTGGAGGGGAAGATGTCGATGGTCCTATACAGTTTCAAGTTTATCGAGGATTTCACCACCCTCTAACGAAGCAGGAGGCAAAAGGACATGGTGTAAAAGCGTTTAATGATATTCTGGATCGCGCTGTATTTACTGGTAATTATAGAGATGATGATGATTATGTTGTTTATTACCCTTCGCTAACGGTGGCAGAAGAGCCGTCATCCATAAAGGATCGATTTGTACAATATAAACTAATTAATATTTTTGATGAAGGTGAGGATGGGTTGTGGAGGAAAAAGGATAACAGGAATGTATTTGTACAAACTGGAACACATTATGGGCAATTTCAAGGGGACGAGAGCGGCACTTGCGGAGAAGGTCTACTTATATGTGACGAAGATGAAGGGACCCCACCTTGGATGTGGGATGATACGGGGACTAAATATGCCACAATACCTTGGACAGAGGGTGATAAGGTAAGCCGTGGAGCAATAGCAAAAGATCCAGCATATTTAACAAAAATTTATTTCAAAAATACCGGTTTGGTAGAAACAACATATATCAGTAATCCGTATACGAATATAAAAGAGTCAACGGAGGCCTCGTCCCAGGCTACGGAAACGCAAAGTGCAAATATGGCCCAGACCTCCCTCATGAAACCCCTTGTGGCTCCGACGGATACCATGGCCACCGAGAAGATGATAAACACCTCGCCTCAGGTAAAGACTCCCTTAAAATCCACATCCCCTGGCGTTTCAAGCGCTCCCGATATCAAAGGCGAGGTAATATCGCCTTCAGGTGGAAACGGGACCGGCTCCATGGGGCAACTGGCTGAAACTTCAATGGACGGTCTCCAGCCTCAACTTTACCGTCCGCAGGAGCTTCAAGAGAAAAGTCAGGTTGAGCCCACCCCGCCGGCGGCAACCGAACCTGACTTGCCGGCCAAGGAAACCGAATCCACGGTCACTGATAGAAAACACAGGAGCGCTGTTTCCAAAAGGTCGCCTGATAGGCGCAGGCTCCCGAGCTCCAGGATTGGAAAGGACACCAAAAAAATCACAATAGTAAAGGGGGACTCCAATCATCCCTCCTTGACGGCAGGGGGAAAGCGGATAACCGTGACCTTGCGGGGCAGCAACCTTGGTCGAGTCACCGCGGTCCAGGTAGTGCAAGATGGTCAGGCTGTCTCCGGTGTAAAAACCTGGCTCCGTTCTTCGAGAGATACCTCTCTGAAGGTGACCTTCAGGGCTCCGTCCGGGACACCTCCAGGCAATTATCAGGTGCGTCTCCTGGCAGGGGATGAAACCGTTGATATCCCCATGGATATCGCAAGTGTTACAGTCCAGGTTCCCGCAGAGCCCAGCAGGGTGAGACATAAAAGGAGATAACCAGGGCGACGCTCATTTGGAAAACACGCGTAAAACAAACAATACTACAATAACTCTTGCTCATATGTGTAAGCGGGGAAACGGTCCGGTAGAACCGTCTCCCCGCTTATCAGGTTCTAAAGGCAAGTCTCCGAATTTGGGCCTCACATTCTCAGGTTTTCCCTGAAAACGGAGGATGCGAGGTTCGGCCCTGAATACTCAAATTCTTTTCAAGCACCTGAAACGAACTTATTTTTCGCAAAAAACCTCTCTTTTTCGCCAATCTGTAACCGATCTGTAATCTGCCCGGCGATAAACTTTAAGAAAACGCAGGGAGCCGGGGCAGAGTTGACTTGCTGCCATTGAGTCCCAGGGCTTTTCACTTCATCCCAGGGCTTTCGGGATGAGGGGTTCCTGCGAGGAAGCTGGGAGGATAAAGATGAAAGCAAAAACCCGAAACCAAACAATCCTGCTGGTGTTGGGATTGGCGGTGTTGGTCTGTCTCCCGGGAACGGGCCAGACTGCCGATGTTCGTCAAATTTCCCCTGCTCAACAGACCCGACAGCCGGTTCAGAAACTCCAGCCACGGACCTTGCAGCCAGCCCCGTCTGTCCAGACCTCGGTCCCGACGATTACGAGCGTCAAACCTGAACAGCCCACCCTGACGGCAGGGGGAAAGGCCGTCTCCGTGACTCTAACGGGCACCAAACTGAATCTCATCACCTCGGTCCAGATACTGTTTGACTGCACGATCGTGACCAATGTTACCGCCCAGCTCGGTGAATCGGCACCTACTTCACGGCAGGTGACCCTGACAGCCAAATCCGGGGCTCCTGCCGGAAAGTATCAGGTTCGTCTCCTGGCCGGCAGCGAGGTCATTGATCTGAACACAAAGGTGGTATCAGTGATCGTCAAAGCACCGCCTGCGCGAGCTATCAAACCTGACAGGGATAGAAAAAAATCTCAAAAAGTGCCTTCTACCCGAATTAAGGCATCGCCCGAGAAAATAAGAGCAGAATCGGGCAAGCCTTCCCAAACCATTCAACCCCCCTCACCAGGCTTGTTCACTGAAAAGACAACCCAGGGCACTTCGCCGTCCAGAGACATGGAGTCCACAGGCATCCCCGCTGAAACCAGTGGCGCTGTTGCCGACAGGTCGACGGAAAGGCTTTCGGCTTCCAAACCTTCCGACACTGTAATGATTGATACGGTGCCTCTCCCAGAAAAAACCATTTCAGGGCCAACGAGGGCTGTGCCACAGACACCAACCACGGGAGAAGCGGAAGAAACCCGGATGCAGCCTTTGAAGGCTCCTGTACCCCTAACTGATACAAGTGGTGCCAAGAAGATGGCAATCATCCAGGACAGAGCGGTAAGGGAGCGTGTGGAGATGAAGGAGGGGTTAAAACCTCGGTCGGGGATATCCACCCCGCTTATAAAACCACAGGAACCTTCCACATCAAGTGTACGTATACCTACACCACAGATGGCTGAACGAAGGCAGATACCAAGCGGTGTGGTCACAGTACCACTTACAGCCCACATCACAGAACCTAACAAAAATACAGTTTGGTTTAAGGGTGTGGAGGTTCCAATAAAGTGGGAGGCAGGCTTCAATCAACCTCTCAGTGCACTTGGAGAGAATGTTTCAATTCACCTGCAGCGTGAACATCCACAACTTGGCTTGCAAACCCATGTTATTACTTGGAAAACACCAAACGATGGGGAATATATTTGGAGGGCTTCCTGGGAGGCATACACGATAAAAGGGTCGCATCCCTGGCTTGACTGGTCACAGTTTAAATTATCAGAAGAGGATATCGATGTTCCAGCAGGCCCGGATGTTGGAGGCGGATACCAGATCAGGATAATTTACAATATGACAAGTTTTTTTGATTTTGAATCTATTGAAAGTGGTGTTTTCAATATCTCAATGCCCACTTATACCTGGGATATAACATCTCCGAATGATAGCAATGTGTGGGAAACTGGCAAAACATATACAATCAGTTGGAATGGAGGGCCCGAGGGTGATGTTGCTGTGGACGTGGTGGAACGGCGGGAATCAGGAGAAACCGGGGTACCGTTTAAATTTTATGTCATTGAAAGCCTTGCAGTTGAACCAAACAATCACAGCTACACTTGGACCATCCCCGAAAACTGGAATCCAGCGTTGGAATATTACATCAATCTTACGGACCAATCTAGCGGACGTGTTAGGGCTCGGAGGTTTATGATTGTTAATAAGGTAAATATAATCAGCCCCAACGGGGGCGAGACCTACATAACCGGGCCAGAAAAAAATATCCCGATTAATTTCGACTGGGATTACGGTGAGTACAAGATCGTAATCCTGAAAGAAAATAGGGAAATAACCCATAAATTTTGTCGATGGGATATGTGGAATCCGCGTAGCTGTTCAGTTGTTATCGATAACAGTATTTTATTCCCCGCAGGTTCTGACTACCAAGTGAAGGTTGTCCCGACAAAAATACGAAAGCACCCCTCCTCCAATTTAATTTCCACAGAGTATTTAAATTCTGGTTTACAATCACACCTTGAAGACACTAGTGACGCCACCTTCAGTATTCAGAATTCGGAATGAGGTAGAGGGTTGTTCAAAAAAGCTTTGGATGTATTTTATGCTATGATCAATAAAATTTTGACGATACTGAAATCTGTGAATCGGTGGGGTCGGAGCTCACTTTCCCAGGCTTAGGTTCTGGAAGTTGAGAGGGTGAAGTTTGGCCCAGGCACCCCACCTAGCTGTGGAACTTAAGGATTGCAGCCCTTTTTTTTGCATCATTTTCCTGCAGACAAAGATCCATCTGAATCCAGGAAGCCAGGGGCAACCGGAACTCTTCTTCTGAGGGTCAATTTTAAAAATTTTTCTAAAAAACCTCTCTTTTTCGCCAATCTGTAACCGATCTGTAATATCCCCAATGCTATTTTTTTAAAAAAAAGCGAACAGAGAGTTCCGGCTGATGTTTCCGCCGCGATTTTTCTGGCCATCCCGGGTTCCCCGAGCGGGGGTTTTTCGGGAGGAGGCGGCTGGGAAATAGAGTAGCCAGCTCTTAGAGATAGCAAACTTGATTAAACCATCGGGTTCTCCAGCATCCAGAAGGCAAGGGGACAAAGTCGCGCAAAGGGTCCATTTTGAAACTGCGAAAAGCGGAAGCAATCGGTACGGGTTGACCATTAGATGAAGGGGAAAAAGGGAATCGTTAAGAAATTATTAAAAAAAACACTCTGAAAGGGAGGAACCCATGAAACCGCGAGCAGGTTCTGCCAGGAAATTATTCCTGTTCACCTTGGCCTTTTCATTGTTTTTCTGTGCCTCCTGGACTTTTGCCCTCGATTTTGACAGACCCGGATACGACCTCAAGAGGGACACCACCCCTCAAATCCTGAAAAAACCTGGCCCTGTCGAAATCCAGGTGCCCGCCGGAGCCGTGAAGGTTTTCAAGAAAAAACCCATTGAATTTGTTCCTTTCACCCTGAAGGAAATCCGGCAAGCAACCGGTAGAAGGAACCTTACCCTCGATACCTACGTGGATATCCCTCCGGAATACGCCAACAACCGGACCGGCGTGAGGATGAAAATCAGGGATATTCTCCCCAGAATAAATAGAATCGAAAAAAGAAACGCTGCTCTGGGGTACTCCCTTCGTGACCGAATAGAAGAAGTTGAAATCCAGCGAACTGTCGTCCGACCATCCCTGGTAAAGGAAAACCTAGACCGGTCCCAGAAGGCAATCATCCCCTTCAATCCGTCCACAATGGTCAGAGATTGGGGTCCGCGTCCAACCCAGAATATCAATCAGATGCTCAACCGGGTTTTGCCAAAAAGGCTTCCCGCGATCAGGGAGGGGATAAAACTCCAAATCGGCTCAGGCAGTCCCGGGACGACGGGTCAAATTTCTCCTCAGCTAATGTATCGAAACCTTGCAATGACCGATCCACTAAAAAGACCCAGAAAACTCAGTATAACGGCCGTTCATGATCCACTTCAGTGGGGAGATCCCAAAGCAATATCCACTGAGGTCAAAGGCCAGTGGGCAGCTCTCGGTGATGCCAAGCGTATCGAGGTTATTAACACCTCTCGAGTTACTGCGTATTTTTTGGGCAAAAGTGTTCCTCTATTATATGCTCGAGCGTATGCGATTGCCTCTCCCGGTTTCGGCTTAGCGGAAACTTATCCGAACCAAGGCGAGTTCGGTTTATATATCGCAGGAACCAATGTCATGCCGTTTGATGATGTTCGCTTGGGGGACAGACTCAAGCATGAGGATAGTAAGAGTTTTCGTCAGTCCTACGGAATGGTATGCCGTTTCACAATAGGTCCCGTACCGGTTTCGGTTGAATTCGGCTGGGAGGGTGAACTCGGTGCAACAATCAGTCTTGTGGCAGATAGCTCTTATGTTAGTGCGACGGTGACGCCCTTCATCGAGACCAAGGCATATGCTGATTTTGCTGTGGATATAATCCTGGTCAAAGGGGGAGTCGGGGGAAAATTAGACCTGATTCGTCTGGATGCAACCAATGGCGGGGAACTGTTTGTGGATGCCGACAATGAAAACCGACTTTTTTACAATTACCGGTTATACAAGAAAACTACCATAAGCACTTTAAATGGAGAGCTCTATTTGTTCGTGAAAGTCTGGTATTTATTCGGCTCAAAGAAGTACGATTGGGCATTCGCAAAATGGGACGGGTTTGGGATAGACGGGTATTCTATTAATGATTCTGGCAGAGAACCTGTCTTTACCGAGTATAGTGCAGGGATATCCGAGGATACTATGAGGGTAGAAAGGCTAGAAAGGGGTTCGGTTCGCTCCATGCAAGAGGCGCTTCGCGAGGCGGCGGAAGATTTTGTGGTGACACCCAAAAAGGAAGAACCTGTTAAGGATCCCGTTCAAACCCAACGAGAAATGGCGGAGAAAGGATTTGAGCAGCCGCCGGTTAAGGTAGAAAGTGCGAAGTCTTTTAAAGACCAAACCTTGGAAAAAGCGTATAAAAAAAGCGAGGGGGCGACGAAAGTGGTGACATCCAAAGTGGTTGCCCCTGCGGCGGCTGTCAGCCAGCCCATGCTTCGCTACGTAAAGGATTTTTCGACACCCTTTACAGATGCGGTGGGATGGAATGATGGGCACCGGTTTTTGGTGATGGACCTTGACGGGGACCGTAAGGATGAACTGCTGTGCCGATACGGCTCGGGAAGGATAGCTGTGTGGAAATCCGATGGTTACGTTCTTCGCCACGTCGCGAATTTCACCACACACTACGATGATGCCAACGGATGGAATGAGGGCAACCGGTTTCTTGTGATGGACCTTAACGGGGATGGGAAGGATGAACTGTTGGCCCGATGGGCGTCAGGAGGGATGGCGGTATGGACTCCGGATGGAAACATCCTTCGCTATGTAAAGGATTTTCCCACCCCCTACAGTGATGCGAGCGGATGGAACGAGGGGCACCGGTTTTTGGTGATGGACATTAATGGGGACGGGAAAGATGAAATGCTGTGCCGATCTGCTGATGGAGGATTGGGTGTGTGGACGTCCGATGGATACAGTCTTCGCGGCGGACCGTGGTTTAAAACACCCTACAATGACCCGGGCGGATGGATGTTGGGCAACCGGTTTCTTGTGATGGACCTTAACGGGGATGGGAAGGATGAACTGTTGGCCCGATGGGCGTCAGGAGGATTTGGTGTCTGGAAGGCACCTTAAAAAACACTGGCAATCTATTTGTGAGCTCCTGTTTTCCAGTGGCACTTCGGCCAAGGATAGCAAAATGATGTCCCCGTGGCGGCGTTTCGGCGCCGCGGCCATGCTTATCTTCACCTGTTTCTTCAGCGGAGAGGCCTGTTCTCAAGCTCAGGGAAAAGAGACTCTTACGACCGAAGAGAGCGGCTGGCATCGCATCCAGCCAGGAGACCGTTTTGTTTACCGGATGGAGTACCGCAACTCCTTGACCACAAACCCGCTTCCTCCGATGTTCGGTGGACTGGACCGGCCTGATTCCGCCGATGATCCCTCCGCCTCACCGCAGCAGACCTTTTCCACAACCGTCAGAGGTACTCTGGACCTTCTAATCCTTGAAAAAAGGGAGGACCGGTTCTTTGCATCGTACGCGTTCCCCAAAACGCAGGCGGCGTTTTTCACGGACAGCGGGAAGGACCCTTACACGACAGGAACACTTCAACAGGCTCTCGGGAAAAAAGTCCTGGGGGTCCTTGATACGTCGGGGCGCGTGATGTCCATACGGTTCTCCCCCGACACCGATCCTTTTTCGCGAAACCTGACAAAGGTGCTGCTGGCATGGCTTCAATTCTCCTCCCCAGAAGTTCCCCCCGAGAAGGCTGATAGGTGGGAGGCCACCGAGGCAGACCCGAGCGGGAGATATATCGCCCAGTACAGGCGTGTTTCGCCTGTCTCGTTCCGAAAGGAAAAGCTCGAGTATCTCCCGAAACCCACCAGGCGAACGGGGACCCGCATCGAGATCTCTCCGGATTTCCGGCCCTCAGGGAATTCTACGGTCGTGTTCAGTCTAACGAAGGGGTGCATCGAGTCCCTTTCCGGGGAAGAAACCCTCGAGGCATTCATCGGCGAATCCCAGTTGGCCCGTTCCCGCACCAAGGTTCAATTCAAGTTGGAGAAGCGCATGCGCCTCTCCGGAAAGGAACTCGAGAGGCATCAAAAATTAGCTTTAGGAAAGGAGGCGGCCTATGTCGCGGAGAAAATAACCGAACAGTCAGGGAAGCGCGAATCCGAACTCGCCAGGTGGCGGCAGACCCTTGGAAACGACACCGCCGATTCACTCTTGGCCCGTCTTAGAAACCTTGATGAAAGCGAATCTGATAGTTCTGAGCAGACTTCCCTTTTCCTAAAACTAAGGGTCCTTGCCTCCCTGGACCCCGAGGGGTGCCGGAAAATCGGGAAAGCGGTGTTTGCCGGCTCCCCATCCTCAGTTGCCTTCCGGCTCCTCACAGCTTCCTACGCGGCATCCGGGTCTGAAGCCGCGCAGGAAGCCCTGGCCGGAGCGATCCGCGATCACGGGTCAGACCCCGAAGCTCTCTTCCCCTTGATCCTGGCCCTCAGTCAGGTGGCAAACCCAACCACCCAATCGGTCAAGGCGATCGGCGGGGTTGCCTTTGACCCAACCGCAGGGGAAGAGGAAACATCCCTGGCGCTTCTGGCTTACGGAGCTATGGCCGGAAGCCTTGAAAACAGCGATCCTCCCCGGGCTGGTGAGATGCTAGACCGCCTCCTGGCGGGTTTAGATTCAGCTCCCGGGTTTGAGAAGACCCGCATTTTTGTCGGCGCCCTCGGAAACACAGGATCCACGAAGGCTTTCCCGGCGCTCCTACGTCTGTCTTCCGATCCAAGCCCGAAGGCGCGGGGAGCGGCCTTGATGGCCATGCGGCTTATCGACACGAAGGATGCAGACCAAGCCCTGTTTGGCGCCCTTGCCTCGGATCCGGATTTTTCCGTCAGGAGAGCCGCCGCGAGCTCCCTCGGATTCCGGGAGATGACGGACTCCCGCTTCCGGGCGCAGAAAAGCGCCATCAAAAAGGAAGAGGAAGCCTCTATACGGATCACCCTCTTAAACAACCTCTGGTCCGCGCGGGAGGCTTTTCCGGCGACGTTTGAAATTGTCGAAGAGGCGGCCGAAAATGACCCTTCCCCGGATATAAGGGACTATGCCGCCAGGCTGCTGGGAAAGCCGGTCGAAAAACGGTAAAGGAGTGATTAAAGATAATTTTTTTCAAAAAACCCATCCTGTCTCCTCGTGTCATTGGGGTCGGAGCTCACTTTCTCAGGTTTTTCCCATGGAAATAGAGGACGTGAGTTCCTGCCGCGAATATCTTTTCACCAACCAAAACAGATAGAATTTTTTAAAAACTTTCATCTCCACCTATAATAAAGGGGGCATGGCCGGGCTTTCTATGCTTTTTTCTCTTACGTTTTTTTAAAAAGGCCTCAGCTTGGATTTTCACCCACTTGATTTTTCTTCCAATTCAAACCATCAGGTCAATTTTTCCGGTAGTCTTGGCAAAATTAAAAAACTTAGACAACATTCACCTCTTTTATTCACCCGGTCAGCACCGAGCACCGACGGCGAGAATCCGTATTTTGTCCGGAAATTACTGGTTTCAGGGGCTATAATTCACTAAAATTGAAAGTGAACCTCCCACTGGAGGACGGGCCCGTGGCCGGACAAGAAAAATCTTTTATAGGTTTGTCCTATGTTCTGGTTTTTTCAACCGGCCTCCTTCTGTCCGCCGCTTTTCCACCCTTGGATCTGGGACCTCTGGCCTTTGTTGCTCTGGTTCCCCTTTTTTATGCCTTAAAGCATTCGACACCTTCCAGGTCCTTCTTCCTGGGGTATGTCCCAGGTGTGATCCTGGCGGGCACTTATTTCCATCCCCTGACCGAGATTGAGGGCTTTCCTTTACCGGGCTATCTCGCTATGGTCCTGGTCTCCGGTGTTTTCTACGGCCTGTTTGCGTTGTTTTATTTTCTGGTCACCAGGAAAACGGGATGGTCTCCGGTGGTCGTTGCTCCAGCCCTGTGGGTGGCAGTCGAATTCCTCCGGGCACATTTTTTCTTCCTGCCCAATCCGTTGCTTCTATTGGGTTACACCCAGCACGACTTTATCCATCTGATCCAGATCGCGGCCTTTACCTCCGTTTACGGAGTGTCTTTTGTCGTAGTCCTTGTCAACGCGCTCATTGCCGACCTTCTGCTGTTTGCCACTGAAAAGAGAGCCAGCAATTGCAGGTTTTCTATAAAACATCCAGCCATTATCAGATCCTGTTTTGTTCTTTGTATCCTCATCCTCATTTTTTCTTTCGGCTTTTTTGAACTGAATGGGAGCCAAAAGGAAGATGCCGATCGTCAAATCAGAGCTGCCCTGGTTCAACCCAATCTCACCCGTGCGGACAGAAACCTTCCAGAATTCAAGGACGAACTCATGGACAGGTACACAAGGATGACCCTCGAAGCCTCCCTTGGAAACCCCGAGCTCATCATTTGGCCTGAAAATTCAACCCTCAAGCAGTTAACGAGCGATCCGGAGACCTATTTTTTCGTCATCAGCCTTGTCAGGGAAATAGAAATCCCCCTGCTTCTTGGAAGCTGCGCCCGTGATAAAACGACAAGTCCCGAAACGCCCGAGATAAAAGTGTACAACAGCGTTTTTCTGGTGGATCGAAAAGGGAAAATAGCCTCATCCTATGGAAAAATCAGGCTTACACCCTTCTGGGAATACCTTCCTCTGAAAGGATCTTTTGCCTGGCCGAAGTGGCTGGTGCCCGAGCACGGTCACACCACACCTGGAAGGGAGACAATCCTGTTCAGCACCGACGGCTGCACCTTTGGAGTGGTCATATGCTGGGAATCGCTGTTCCCAGATTTTTTCCGGAGATTTACCCGTCAAGGGCCGGACTTCATGGTAAATCCGTTCAATGACAGTGCGTACGGGTGGACGACGGCTCCTTATAAACTCCATGCCATGACCCCATTCCGGGCGGTGGAAAACAGAATGTCGTTATTAAGATGCGGCTTAACGGGATTGACCAGCCACATCGACCCCTACGGAAGGGAAACGGCCAGAATTATTGATGAAGACGGGAAGGACCTCATGGTCCGGGGTTTTCTGGTAGTGGATGTACCTGTTTTGGGTAGGACAACCTTCTACACGAGGTACGGTGACGTCTTCGCGTACCTTTGCGTGGTGTGGACCGTTCTCATGTTGATCTGCTTTTTGGTGAAAAATTGGATGAGACGTTCTAAGGAGTTGGAAAGTCAGAGACGGAATTTCTGACCCATTCATGATTAATGTCTGGCATGCTTCTGGCTTCTGACTTTCAGTATAATGCTTGAACTAAAACGACAAGGATTAAATCCAAAAGTCTTGAATATTTGATCAGCTTTCTTTTAAAGACCCCCACCTTTTTCAAGTCACAGCATGTTCCGCGTAACACTTGAACGCATTTCTTTTATACTCTTCATCACTGTGGATAGAATGTTAAACAATTGGTTCGCCTTCTGATCGAAATTTTCAAACATTGTCTGATATTCCTGTCTCTTGTTTCTTATTTCTTCCATTTCGGATTCTGATTTTAAATCTATTCTTGGGTCAGTGCTTCGAAATTTATCGTCATGGGACATTGCACTATGATGTGTTGCCAGATAAGGCGTTAAACGCTTGGCTATTTCTCGATTCCTTGGATCAAGCGGTTCGCATATAATTGATTTCGACGACTTTGTATTCTTAGAATTGTCCGTGTCATTCCTTGCTATTTCCCGCTCGATACAGACAACGTACCGAAGGTTTTCAACTATGCCTTCATGGGTCCGCATTTGGCTGTTCAGGTTTTTAAGCCTTGGGATGTCCCTGTTCTGCTGCTGGTCCAGAATCCTGAGTTTTTCAACCGTCTGGGCGCTTTTTGCCATTTCCTCCTGGATCGTTATGGCGATCTCATAATAGCGTGCAGGGACAAGAGGTTTTACGTCCTCTCTGTTTAAAAAAGCCAACAGTTCCCCGGTAAGCCGCAGGATCTCATTTTTATCACTGTCAAAGGCATCCGCATAGGGTTTGATCGAATGCCATTGAACCAACGTCTGCCGAGGTGCCCGGGGCATGGTCCTCACTGGTCTTGACACTTCACCTTGGGTCGCCGGAATCTTCGACGGAACTCTCCCACCCTGAACCGTGACCGTCACAATATCCAGGGGGATATCGACGGTTTTTTCCCCCGCCAGAAGCCTGACCTGGTACTTACCAGAAGGGGCTCCGGACTGTGCGTTGAGGGTCACCTGCCGGGAAGCGGCTGCCGCAGCGCCGAGCCGGGCCGTCAGATTGGGAACTGCCTGGCCGTTCTGCACGACCTGGACCGAGGTGATGAGGTTCAGGCTGTTTCCTGTAAGGGTTATCGTGACAGGCTCCCCCCCCGCGGCTAAGGTGGGATGATCCGCTGTGACGCTTTGAACCACTGGGAGAGGTATCCGGAAAGACGGAGCCGGCTGAAGGGGCCGCGGCTGGATTGTCTGAACCGGCTGACGGGTCTGCTGAGCGGGAGCAACCTTACGGACATCGGTTGCCTGACCTGTTCCCGGAGGCAAGATCACCACTGACAATGCCAGCACCAGCAGGACTGTCTGGTTTCGGGTTTTGGCTTTCATCTTTATCTCCCGGCCACTTCGCAGGAAGCCCCCATCCCTAAAATTTGCCGAATTACCTTGTAACTGTACCGGGCTGGCGAAGGTCCGGATCCACAGGTGGAGGTGGTCCGCCCTGGAAGCCGGGGCCGGTGCCGGAACCGGTCGGCAGAACTACTGGACTGTCCTGTTGTGGAGATCCCTGCGGTCCCCAATTGATGTAGGGATTCAGTCGCGTTTGTCCAATAGCGTATCGGAGAAATCCCTTGAAAATGCCGCCAGTTGCATCGCTTGCGCAGGCGTCGGCAGATGACTGACCAGGATCTGCTGGAGTCATCATGCCGCCGCGAAAACTCTGGAAAGCACGGCACAACTCCATCTTTTCATCATCGGTCAGCTGAGCCCAGGTTCTGCCAGTTGAAGATGACCCCTCAGGATTGGGGGTTGAAGATTGCTCCTCCGGATCTTCGCCACCTGAGGAGCCTTCGTCAGGGGAATCACCGCTGTCCGAGGAGTCATCACCGTCGGATGAATCACCGTTGTCGGAGGAATCATCACCGTCAGAAGTGTTGCTTTCGGTGATTTCTCCTGTTTTCCTGTCACGCACATGAACCGATTGGGAGGTCGAGCCGTCGGAACCTGTAACTGTAGTAACAACCGTGGTAGTCTTTTCCGTAATATGGAACTCAACCCGCTCAATGCTACCTCCTCCTTTTGAGCTGCTTTTATCCTTCATGACGTCAACGTGGGCTGTTGTTTCTGTTCCTCCGGTCATTAGCCGCGGGTCTCCCGCCCCTCCACCTCCAGCCGGGAGCGATCCCTTGGCCGGGTTGGACAACCCGGCTCTACCGCCTGAGGTCGAGCCCTGCCCCCAGAAGTCGAAGGGACTACTGCCTTGCTGTTCCTGTCCTCCGATGCCGCCCTTGGATGTCACCAGACCCTGGCCCAGATCGTCGAAGGGTCCGGTGCCCTGCTGACCCGTATCCTGGAAGGGATCCAGGGCGCCGCCGGAAACACCATGATCGCCGCCGGGGAGGCCGGATTCCCGTGACCCCAACGTAGGTTTTTCCGGGAGAGGCACCGTATCAATCATAACAGTTCCGGAACGTCCGGACCCCGGGAGCTCTCCGGACAACTTGTCAGAAACAGCGCCAACACGTTCCCCGAGAATTGTTTTGGACTCAATTTCCCTGACCGGGGATGTGCCCTGGGTTGTCTTACCGGCCACGACGCTGGAGGAGGGTGCCCGGACAATCCGGGTGGGTGTGGCGGATTCCGTGAGCGGTTCGGCCTGGGTAACTAACTTTTTAGCACCACTGGTGCCGGTTGAAGGCAAAGGAGCCCTCAACGGCTGCATCCGGGTTTCTACCCCTTCTCCCGTGCCCGGTGTCTGTGGCACAGCCCTCGTCGGCCCTGGAATGGTTTTTTCTGGTTCCCCCTTAATCTTGCCTGATTTGGTTTTCCTGTGAGGGGGCGTGCTGACGGTCACTGTTGCTACCGTCGCGTTCAGGTCAACGACCTTGTTTCCCGCAAGGAGCCTTACCTGATAATCGCCCGCAGGAGCCCTGGATTTGGCTGTGAAGGTCACCTCCCGTGTTGCAGGTGCCGAAGGGCCGAGCTGAACCGTCACATGGGATACTTCCTTGCCATCTTTGATCACCTTTACCGACGTGATCCGGTTAAGGCCGCTTCCGGTAAGGGTCGCAGTCACCGGTTCCCCCCCAGCCGTTAAGGAGAGAGCGTTCGGGGTGACACTGTGGACCGCCGGGAGAACCACTTGAATAGACGGAGCCTTTTGAAGTTTTTTCTTTTTTACTTGCTCTCCATGACGAACCGGCTGCCTGGTCTGCTGGGTTGGGGAGATCTGACGAACGTCTGCCGCTAGTGCCTTTACCGGCAGGGAGATCAATGCGGCAAGTCCAAGGAAAATAATGATTTTTCTGCTACACGAGTTTCCACTCATCGTTATCCTCCCGGCCCCATCCGTGCGGGAGCCTTTCCAACCTCAATGTTCGGGATGGCGTGAAAAATCAGGGGAGAAAACGCAAAAACCCCTCCGCCACCCTTATTTTTAAATTATGCCACCGGGGATATTACAGATCGGGTACAGATTGGGCAGGTTGAGCATTTTTTCGGGAAAAATTTTTGTTCTTTTGTCCCTTCCATCCATCAGCCGAACCTATGGACAGAGGAAAGTGAGAAAAAATTTTAGTTAATATCAAAAAACTTACCGAAAAGATCTTATCTGTAATCGTTTTGTAAGCCCATTTCGGGGAAAATTAAACTTAAAGAATCCGGGAAGGATTGGACCACGGGAGAAAGGGACATCCCGCCGGGCCGAAAAAAGAACAGAGGGGGTGCGATCCATGAGAAGAGTCAAGGGGATGCTGGCCACCTGGGGACACATCCTGCACAAAACAAGGTGCTGCAGCACTGGCCCGTTTTTAAGGCCGCTTACTACAGCCACGGCCAGGGAAGGGGGAGGTGGATCATGAAGGGCAGGATCTATGCGGTCTGGAAGAAATTTTGCGGGAACTTCAAGATTTGTTTCGGCGACGCCGTCAAAGGCGCCCGGTATATGCCGTACCCGAACGACGAGGAGTAGGGCATCATAAGGTTTGCCTGGGTACGAAGCCCGGTATACGCTGCCTGGGGAGGAGCCTGATCATGACCAGGCCGTCTTCAATAAGCGGTAAAATACCGGAAAGGTTGCCCAGAAAAGACAGCAGCCTGGCCGTGATAGGCAAGATCCACGCGGAATTTTACAGAGCACCTGAGAAAAATACAGCTATGGACAAGGCAGGTCAGGGACAAGCAGGGCCCTCCACCCAGAAGGAAGTTGCCTGCTGGCATACGCTGAGCGGGTTCATCAACTGGCTCTGCGGATTTGAGTCGGAAAACGGCTGAAGTTTCCTTGAGAAATAAACCCTGGCAAGCAACCGGGCCTGCATGGAGGAGGGGGAGGGGGATAGCCATGAGAAAGAAAAATATTTATTTTATAAAGACATTCAGGCCGGCAGCTCACGGCGGTGGGGAAACGAAACTCAAGGGCAGTGTGGATAAGTCTCCACCCGGTCCGTTATTTTTCTATACGTCCACTTGCCCCGGAGGAGTCTATCTGACCGGTGTTTTGACCGACAAGGAGATCGAGTCCCGAAAACGCAAAGGAACCCTTTGATAATCCTGAAAATGTTTAATGTTTAACGTTTAACGTGAACGACGAGTCTCCTGAAGAATATCCCTTTTCGTTTCGCCGTTCTCCACGGCTGCCAGCACCAGGTTCCCGCCGGCATATTCGCGGGTCTCGACCACCTCACTGCCGTTCCTTTCGAGCCAGCCCCTGACGCCCCCGAGATCCTGAAAGGCCATGGAATTGTGCCAGTGGTCGGGGTCGAAACGGAGGGTCGCTTTCTCTATGGAAAGGATGAAACCGGCGGCCATCTTCGAATAGAGAGACGGCCTCGCGGGAAATTTCCCGAAATCCATGACAAAAAGAAGGCCGCCGGGACGGACCACCCGCAACATCTCTGACCAGACAGCATCTCTGGTCGCCTGGCCAACCTCGTGGATGGCAAGAGTGATCAGAGCCCCGTCGAAAGAAGAATCAGGGAAGGGCAGCATGGTCCCGTCGCCCAGGACGAAACCGCAAGGGCCTGTTTTTCTTGCGGCAACAAAAAGCATCCCGGCAGATAGATCCAGCCCGACGGCACGGATCCCCTCCTTTCTCAACCTGCACACGATAAAACCCGTTCCGCATGCCACATCCAGGATCCTTTCGATGCCACAACCCTTCATGATGGCGGCCATGTCACGCGAAACCCGGGGGAGAAGGTACCGGTGCATGAGGTCCAGGAGGGGGAGGGTTCTCTTCAGGGAACCATAGGGATCGTTCCTTGCCATTTTGAATTATTAAACATTTTTCCCTTCCTTTACCAGCCCGGTTCCCGGCGGCGGAGGACCAGCAGTCCAGAGTCCTGAGACCAGAGTCCAGAGGTATAAGTGCTGGCACGGGGGCTCGGAGGTGGGCCGGCATCAAGACTCTGGGGGGATGGAAACCCGGGAAGGATGATAGGGAGACTTTCAGTCATTGCGAGGTGTTCCCCGGCCGTAGCAATCTCAAGGGCCAAATCGAGGGATCGCTTCGCACAGGTGTAGCTCGCGATGACAACGCTTGTCATTTTGAGACATACAACTAGAAAAAAACCGATCTCCGATCACGGATCACTAATCACCCTGCACCGGTGCACCTGTGCACGAGTGCACTTCAATCCTCAATTCTCCAGGGGTGAGATTGCCCTTCAGCTCTTTGGCGCAAGGGTCGGAATGTCTCACGCTCGTTCTCCCGCCAGGGCGGGATCACTAAAGACGCAAAGAACGCCAGGAAAGGCTGAGATCAGGGTTAAAACCTTTTTGTATTTCTTTTTTTTGCGAGCTTTGCGGCTTTGCGTGAGGCTGCCCTTCGGTGCCTTGAGGCAAAAGCCCGGGTGTCTCTCACCTGCCCGGGTAAAAACATGTTCAACGTTCAACGTGTTTTCCCTGGGCTTTGGCCTGCTATGGCCTCCTGTTTCCCGACCCAGGCTTTTTCTTGACATCGAGCACGGTTATCAGGAAAACTACGAAGTATAATCTTGATACCGCTGCGGATCGGGGGCGGTCCCTTCTCACGGGATCTGAGATCGACCCCTGGAACTTGACCTGGGTTATTCCAGCGTAAGGAGATCCGCCTGGGAACTGTCCTGCCAAGGCCCCGGGTGATCAACCTGCCCGGGGTTGTTCATTTCTGATGGGCCTGGAGATTCACTGAACTTCGGGGAAAAACCGGGGATTCCCGGAAAAAACTTTTATGGAGGTTAAAAAAATGGGGTATTTCAAGCAGAGGTACGAGGAACTGGACAAGGTCATTAGGGAAAAAAGACCCATGGTCCACCACATCACAAACTACGTTGTCATGAACGTTACGGCCAACGTCACATTGGCCATGGGCGCCTCCCCTGTCATGGCCCACGCCAACGAGGAAGTGGAGGAGATGGTATCCTTTGCATCGGCCCATGTCCTGAACCCGGGGACCCTTTCCCCCCACTGGATCACGGCCATGCTCAAGTCTGGCAAAAAGGCGAAGGAACTCGGGATCCCTGTCCTCCTGGATCCCGTCGGCGCCGGCGCGACGAAACTCCGCACGGACACCTGCCAGCAGATCCTCAGGGAAGTGAAACCCGATGTCATCCGGGGAAACCAGGCCGAGGTCATGGTCCTGGCAGGGGAAAAGGCCAGAATCCAGGGTGTGGATTCCCTTGAAAAAGGCGAGACTCCCATTGAAGCCCTCAAGGAGATGAGCCGCCAGACCGGCGCCGTAATCTGCGTTACAGGTCCTGTTGACTACGTCACCGACGGTGAAAAGACCTTCGCCGTGGAAAACGGAGACCCCATGATGGGGTTTGTCACGGGAACCGGGTGCAGCTCGACTACCGCGGTGGCTGTCTACTGCGCGGGAGGCGGACCTGCGGCCGAAACGTGCGCCCTCGGGCTCGCAGTGTTCGGCGCCTGCGGAGAACTGGCCGCGGAGGAATGCAGGGGACCGGGCTCCTTCCAGGTCGCCATCCTGGATGCCTTATACAACGCGCCGGAGCAAAACCTCGGCGCCCGGCTTCGCATCAGGGAAATCTAGATGAAAAGGGAAATGGGCACCGAAAGAAAACAGGGCTTTAACCTCCTCCTTTATCTTGTGACGGACCCCGAACTGTCCCTCGGCAGGCCGGAAGAAGAAATTGTCCGCAGGGCTGTATCGGCCGGCGTGACCATGGTCCAGTACAGGGACAAGAATGCCCCGACGAAGCACATGGTGGAAAAAACAAGGATCCTTAAAGGCATTTGCCATGAAAAGGGGATCCCTCTCATTGTCAACGACCGGCTGGACGTCGCCCTGGCGGGAGGAGCCGACGGAGTCCACCTCGGGCAGGACGATATGGATCTTGCGGACGCGCGGCATATCCTGGGCCCTGAGTTCATCATCGGAGTCTCCGTGACGACCGCGGAGGAGGTGAAAAGGGCCGAGTCCGAGGGGGCGGACTATCTGGCGGCCAACGGGGTTTTTCACACCCCGACAAAGCCCGAACTGGAAGGATCCCTCGGTATCGAAGGAGTCAGTGCACTG
>Ga0272443_10003054_pt1 | contig 20275 bp, 18 predicted proteins | sample SSMAcet12_FD_193581 | JGI IMG/M metagenome (GOLD analysis project Ga0272443, IMG submission 193581) | Marine sediment archaeal communities from Little Sippewissett salt marsh, Falmouth, MA, United States - SSM-Acet-12 | ecosystem: Environmental > Aquatic > Marine > Wetlands > Sediment ... | reverse complement strand
AATTATCCAATTAACCCACTCTCTAATACAATTTATATACTAATTCTTTATATTTGTAGTATTATTATCTTATTAGTATTATTTAAAAAGACGACAGCCTATCCAAAACAATCATCACAGCCAAATTATCATCATATTGAGTCATCTATAGAACCCGCTGCTAAGTTTTTATATATGTAAAAGAAACACATAAGTGGAAAGATGAAAAAATGAGAAAAACAAAAATAATTGTATTAGTAACCGTAATTTCCGCATTGGTAGGCGCATGCGCTGCGCCGAATCAAGACGCGGTCAATGAGCTGACCGATTATGGAAAGGAAGATGTCACAGATATGACACAGGAAGCATTTGATCAGACCTATGTAAAGCAAGAAGGCATTGATGTTATTTATCTGGCCGGGGGCTGCTTCTGGGGATTGGAAAAATTGATGCAATCCATCCCGGGCGTGGTGAATGTTGTAAGCGGCTATGCTAATGGCAACACAGACGTCGTACCAACCTATACGAAAGTCACGATGGGAGATACCGAATATCGTGAAACGGTAAGAGTCGAATACAATCCAACCGAGGTAAGCCTGGACGCGCTCCTTTTTGCTTACTTCATGGTCATTGATCCCACCATTGAGAACGCGCAGGGAAATGATATCGGTACACAATATCAAACTGGTGTTTATTACGTTGATGATACCAGCAGGGCCACGGTTGAACGGATCACTGAAATTGAATCAGCACGCAATGAGAAATTTGTCGTAGAAATTGAAGCGCTCGAACGTTTCTATGATGCTGAAGATTACCACCAGGATTACTTGACAAAAAACCCAACCGGATATTGCCACATTTCACAGAGTGAGATACTTGTGGCCGGTGAAATGATCGTGGACCCGGTGAACTACCCTCGCCCTGCGGAGGATCAGATCGAATCCATGCTCACTGATCTCCAATACGCCGTAACCCAGGAAAACAGCACCGAGCCTGCGTTTAACAATGTGTACTGGGACAACCATGAGAAGGGCATCTACATCGATGTTGTGACCGGCGAACCGCTCTTTTCTTCAAGGGACAAGTTTGACAGCGGCACCGGATGGCCGAGTTTCACCAACCCCATTGACGAAAACGCCATTAGGTTGTTAGACGATAGCTCCTTCGGCATGCTGCGGATAGAAGTCCGCAGCCGGGCAGGCAACTCCCATCTGGGACACATTTTCTATGATGACCCCATCTCACCAACCGGCACACGCTACTGCATCAACAGTGCTGCCCTGCGATTTATCCCCTATGAGGAAATGACCAACGAAGGGTATGCCTACCTGTTGGAATACGTGGAATAGATAATTGATGAGCTTTCCTAAAATATTGGAAAGCTCATCTTCATTAATAACTAATATAAAAGAATAAGTCCGCAAATCAAATACCCACAGAGGAAAAATCATGATTCTTTTGCTGGCAATATTGTTCTTATTTTGATAGAACGCTTTCCGAATCTCTTTTCCTTTGATATGGTAAAATAACCTCCGGTAGTTAGCAGAAAAACAAATTTTTTAAAAGTATTGATATTACTCATGGTGAATAGTTACATCCTTCACTATTAAGAGATGGGCAGCGTGAGTATAAATAAGGTAAATTATCAGGAGTCTCGTCAATATTGCAAACCCGTTTGTAAATTGAGATAAACTTATTGTTCTTTCTCTATCAATCGATTTGCGCGTATACAAGTCCATTGATTTCAAAATAGGAGAGATATTATATGTATGGATACAGCGGAAAGATTCTTCATATTGACCTGAAAAACCGTAGTAATTGGGTCGAAGAGAAGCCAGAGGAATGGTACAAGGTTTATATTGGGGGAGTCGCAATGGCAACACGCCTTTGTTGGGAAAACATCGAAGTGGGATGCGATCCGTATGATGCCGGGAATCCTGTTTGTTTTGCAAACGGGATCTTCGCAGGTACGCCGGTACCTGTTGGTGGGAAATACGGCCTCGCATCAAAATCACCGTTGACCGGTTTTATCGGCGACAGCCTTTCCGGCAGCTGGTTCTGCATTGCGATGAAACGTGCCCAGTGGGATGGGATCGTTATCCACAACAAGAGTGAAGAATGGGTACATATCTTCATTGATGATGATCGCGTTGAAATCCTCCCTGCTGACAAACTCCTTGGATTAGGCACATATGATACAGAAGAAAAGATTCGCGAGATATTCGGAGATGACCAGGTCCGCACGGCGGAGATTGGCCCCTCCGGTGAAAATATGGTCCGCTTTGGGAATGTGACTAACGACGGACGTCAAGCCGGCCGCACCGGGCATGGTGCAGTCTGGGGAAGCAAGAAGCTGAAAGCCGTCTCTGTTCGAGGGACGCATGGTGTAACCGTATCTGACCCAGAGTCCCTGCTTCAGATGTCCTTTGATATCACCGAGTCTGCCCAGGGACCACACACGCAGAAATACCGTGTGTACGGGACTTCCACCAACGTACTCAACATGAATAGACTTGGCTTGCTGCCCACGCGCAATTATCAGGAAGGTGTATTCGAATTTGCAGATCAGGTCAGCGGTGAGTACCTGGACGAGCACCATAAGGTGAAAGTAATCGCCTGTGCGCAGTGCCCAATCGCCTGCGAGCAGATGTCCATGGTCAAGACTGGTCCTTTCGAAGGCGCAATGACCGGTATTGAGTATGAGTGCCTCCAGGCTGTTAGCTCAAACTGCGGTATTGGCGATATGCGCGCTGCGATCCGCTTGATTGATGTTGCTGACCAAAGCGGTATGGATGCCATGTCCATGGGCGTAACCATATCATTCAGTATGGAATGTTATGAACGGGGCGTATTGAAAAAAGAAGACTTTAAATGCAAAGCAGCCCCGGATGGCATAGAACTCAACTTTGGAAATGGCGAAGGCGCTGTGATCCTCGCAGAGATGATCCGTGACCGTGAAGGGATCGGCGATATTCTTGCTGAAGGGACTCGAAGAGCCGCGAAATCCATTGATGAAGAACGCGAGACCGAATCGTACAAATGGGCGATGAACATCAAGGGGCTTGAAACCCCCGGTTATGATGCCCGCGCCCTCAAGACATTTGCCGTCGGCCTGGCTGTCGGAACCCGCGGCGGATGCCACAACCGCTCTGCCGCCTACGACCCGGATATCAAAGGGCAAACAAACCGCTTCACAGTCGATGAAACCCGCGGCCTGGTTGCCTCCCGTTCAGAGGAATATGCAGCCGTTTATGATACGCTGCCCATGTGCAAATTCATCCGCCGCTGCTTCACAGGCAAAGCAGACCGAGCTGGTGCCTGGCCTGCAATTGCCAAATTGATCAATGCCACGACGGGTTGGAATTATGGCTATGATGATGTTGACCTCATCGGTGTACGCGCCCATACGCTGAAAAAAGCTTTCAATATCCGTGAGGGCTGGACCGAGAAGGACGATGACCTGCCCTACCGCTGGAAACACGACCCAATGACCAAAGGGCCATCCGCAGGGCATGTTGTTACTGAAGAGGAATTAAAGTATTTGAAGAAGATCTATTATGAAGCGAAGGGTTGGACGGATGAAGGTCTGATCCCCAAGAAATTACTGATCGAACTTGGCATGGATGATATTGCTGAAGAGATCGGTGTCTAAGGAGAAAATAATGGTAGCTTCTACATCAAAATACAAATATATTGTATGTGACCCTGAAAAATGTATCGGATGCCAGATTTGTGAATATATTTGCTCCTATACAAAGACAGGAGAGTTCAATTCCTATCGCAGCCGTATCCGTACGGTCCGTGTGGATGAAGTATTGATCACCGCTGTCGCCTGCCGCACCTGTGAGAACGCTCCTTGTGTTGCGGCATGCACGCGTGATGCACTGACCCAGGATCCCGATACCGGAATCATCCGCATCGATCCCAAGAAATGCGACGGCTGCGCCTGGTGCATTGAAGCCTGCGATTTTGGCGCTATTTCGATCAATCACGAGACCAAGCTAGCGGAATTCTGCGACCAATGTGAGGATCTTGAAGATGGTCCACAGTGCGTCAAGTGGTGTCCAAAAGACGCCCTGGAATACACTACATCAGACCAACGGGCACAGCGTACACGCCATAAACTTGTGGAAAGCAGTCTGGAATTCCCAACCAAAGCGAAGGATCCTAGATGAGTCAAGAACCCATTGTGATGAACAATGAAGAATGCCGGATCGGTGTTTATGTGTGCCACTGCGGCAGCAACATTGGCGGTGTCATTGATCCCAAAAAGGTCGTTGAATTTGCCGAAGGACTCCCCAATGTCGTCCGGGCAACAGATACGCTTTATGCCTGTGCGGATTCCGGTCAGCGCTTGATCAAAGAAGACATCCAGAAATATAACCTGAACCGGGTGGTAGTTGCAGCCTGTTCTGTACGCATGCACGAACCGACGTTCCGAGCTGCTGTCTCAGAAGCCGGTTTGAACCCTTTCCTGATGGAAATGGCAAATATCCGCGAGCAGTGCACCTGGGCGCATGGTCATGACCCCGAAGGCGCACTTGAAAAAGCAAAGGACCTGACTGCTTCTGCGATTGCGAAAGCCCGTTTCCTGACTTCGCTGGATATGATCCATGTGCCAGTCACGCAGAAAGCGATGGTGATTGGTGCGGGCGTTGCAGGGATCAGCGCTTCACTCGACCTTGCGGAACAGGGTATTGACACGATCCTGGTGGAGAAGCAGCCGACCATCGGCGGTGTGATGGCTCAGCTAAATAAAACCTTCCCCACCATGGACTGTAGTATATGAATACTCGCACCAAAAATGGTTGACGCGGCGCGTCAACCCCGAATTGATCTAAGAGCTTTTACTGAAGTTGAAAAAGTTGAAGGATTTGTAGGCAATTTCGAAGTCACCCTGCGTGAGAAAGCGAAATACGTCCTGGCAGACCGCTGCAACGGCTGTGGTGAATGTGCACGTGCCTGCCCAATTGAGGTGCCCAACTACTTCGATATGAACCTTGCGCCCCGTAAAGCAGCCTATATTCCCATGAGTCAATCAGTGCCATTGATTTATTCCATTGACATGGATGCCTGCATTCATTGTTATAAATGTGTTGAAGCTTGCGGGCAACTTGAAGCAATTGATTTCGGCCAGGAAGACAAACTCGTTAAAGAGGATGTCGGCGCGATTATCGTTGCTACGGGCTTCGGGCATTTTGACCCCAGCGTTATGGAAGAATATGGGTATGCACACTACCCCAATGTGATCACCTCCATGGAGATGGAACGTTTAAACAATTCAGCAGGCCCAACGGCTGGGAATCTGATCCGCCCAAGCGATCATCAGAACCCGCAAAAACTGGCGTTTATCAATTGCGTTGGCTCGCGTGATAAACGCTATAACCCTTCCTGCTCAAACTTCTGCTGTATGTATTCGATCAAGAATGCTATCCTTCTAAAGCAGATGAACCCCGATGTTGAAGTCACCATCTATTACATGGATATCCGCACACCTTCCAAAGGCTATGAAGAGTTCTACGACCGTGCCAGGGAAATGGGAATCCATTTTCAGCAGGGACGCCCAAGCCTGATCACTGAAGACCCGGATACACACGACCTTTTCGTTCATGCAGAAGATATCGCGCTGGGAAAGGCCACCGAGAAAAAATACGATATGGTCATGCTCAACCAGGCAGTCATTCCACAGCCCGATCAAGATCATATGAGTTCCGTATTGAATGTGGCGCAGAGCCCAGGCGGCTGGTTCATGGAATATCATCCCAAACTGCGGCCGATGGACAGCCCGACGGATGGCATTTTCTTCGCCGGTGCCTGCCAGGGACCGAAAGATATCCCCAGCAGCGTTGCCCAGGGTTCCGCTGCTGCAGCCCGCGCCAGCCGCATTCTCCATTCTGAAGAATGGGAAATTGAGCCTACGGTGGCCGTCGTCTGGCCGGATCGCTGCTCTGCAACGACCAGAGGTAAAGCCTGCGGTTTATGCGTCAAAGCCTGTCCCTATGGGGCTGTCAAGATTGAAGGCGATAAAGCCGCTGAGATCATCACAGCGAAGTGTCATGGCTGCGGCGGCTGCGTGGCTGAATGTCCCGAAGATGCCATCACCCAACTGCACTATACAGACGCACAGCTTCTGTCGCAGATTCGCGCTGTATTGGCTGATAAACCTGAAGAAAAGATCGTGGCCTTCCGCTGCCACTGGTGTTCCTATGGCGGCGCAGACCTGGCTGGAACGAGTCACTTCGAGTACACCGCAAACGAGCGCGGATTAAGAGTGATGTGCTCTGCCCGAATGGATACAGACTTCATCTATGAAGCTTATCGTCTGGGGGCTGGCGCAGTCCTCTATTCAGGATGTCACCCTCAGGATTGCCACTATATCACCGGTCAGGTCATCGGCGCAAAACGCGCGAAACGTTTGACGAAGATGTTTGACCGGATGGGCATGACGGATGGGCGGTTCAGGGTGGCATGGATCAGCGCTGCGGAAGGCGATAAGTATGCCCGTGTATTGAATGAAATGCAGGCTGTTCTCGATGCTATGCCGCCGGAAGCCTTAAAAGCTGAGATAGATAAATTACGACCTGAAATGGAAAAACGTCTGAAGAAATTCCCAAATGTTCCCGGGGTTTCAGAAGCGATGGCTTTTTCAGATACACTCACCGAGGCAATTAACGAGCAGAAGGAGGTCGCATGAGCCACACAACAACGATGACGACCTTCGCAGATGATGTCAAAGCCATTCCCGGTGGAGAGAACTTGGAGCTTTGCTATTCCTGCGGTACCTGCGTCAGCAAATGCATGATCCAGCAGAAGGTTGATCCGGAATACAACCCCCGCAGGCTTCTGCGGATGGTCATGGAAGGCATGAAACAGGAAGCTTTCTCCAATCCAACCACCTGGTTGTGTTCGGAATGCGATCTTTGCTACCAGGCTTGCCCGCAGCAAATCCATATCTCTAGTGTGATTAACGCTGTCAAGGCAATCGCTGTTGATGACGGCAAGGAAACCATTCTTCATACAGCTAAAGTCAATCAACAAACATGCGTTGGTTGCGGACTATGTGCGGAAGCTTGCCCCTATGAAGCAATATCCCTCGTTCAAACCAAGGTACCCTTCAGAGGATTGATCCAGGTCGCCGAGGTTGATCCAGGTCGCTGCATGGCTTGTGGACTATGCTCAGCCATCTGCCGTTCGACATCAATCGGAGTCCAGATAGAGTATTCGGATGAAGCGATCATCGAAAATTTATGGAACTGGATGCTGCCGCAGGGAGTTGAGGAGTGATGGAAACCAGACCGAAGATCGTATTGTTCCAATGTCAGTGGTGCCTATTTTCGGAACCAGATCAGCACTGGGTAGACCATGAACTTCCACCATCTATTCATCTTGTTAAACTACCCTGCACCGGGCGAATCAATCCCTTGCATATATTGAACGCTATCCAGGGCGGCACTGATGGGATCATGATCAGTGGCTGCCGCCCTGAAAAATGTCATTATAAAGAAGGAAACTTAAGTGCTCTTCGGCAGCATGATGAATTTTTAAATTTCCTTGATTACATCGGTTACGAAAAAGAGAGGGTTCGCTTTGCTTGGTTGGATTTGCAAGACCGTGGGCGAATACAGCGTGAATTGGCAGACTTTGAAATGGCAGTAGCAAAACTCGGAAAAGCGAAGATTCTGGCAACGCGGGCTCACGCGCCCATCGGAGGTGAGCATGTCTGAGATCAAGGGTAAATTAAAATCTGAGATCGAACGATTGTTGCGTGAAGATATTGTAGACGTTGTTATCGCATTCAGAAAAGAAGATTCTCCACTTCGTCCTCAACCGGCTTTTTTCAGAAATACCGATGAATTGACAAATCTGGAATATAACAGTCTTTGCCAGAATAACCTGGCGAATTACCTGACAAGGTTCCCGCATGATACAAGGATTGGCATCGTTGTCAGGGGATGTGAAAACCGATCGGTGAACGCACTGATCGTTGAAAAGCAGCATCAGCGGGAGAATTTATTCTTGATCGGGATTCCCTGTCATGGGATTGTTGATATTAAAAAGATCATCAAAAAGACAGGTGAAGAGGTCACCGAGTATTCAGAAAATCAGGACGAAATAACAGTCCTGGTTAAAGGACAGAAAGTCACTTTTCCCCGTAAAGAACTGCTCCATGACTCGTGCTTACGTTGTGTTCATCCCAATCCAGTGGACGCCGATGTTCTCCTGGGTGACCCGCTCCCTGAAGGCGACCCCAGCATTGCGCGCCAGGCTGTTAAGAAAATCGAAGCAATGGATAGAGATGAACGATATGCATGGTTCCAGCACGAGACAGAACGCTGCATCAGGTGTTACGCCTGTCGTGAAGCCTGCCCCATGTGCTACTGCACCGAGTGCTTTGTCGATCATGCGGCTCCCCGGTGGGTGGAAAGTGATGTCTCGCAGGGAGGCATGCAAGCCTGGCATATCATCCGTGCTTTCCATCAAACTGGCCGCTGCACAAGCTGCGGCGCTTGCGAACGTGCCTGCCCAATGGACATCAAACTGACATACCTGACCGAGAAATTGAATGATGATATCCGTGAGGTATACCAATTTGAGGCTGGTATGGATCGTGAAACACAACCACCATTTGCCTCATTCAACCTGGACGATAAGAAACGCTTTGTAATTTGAGGACTGAACCCATGACATATATCCTTAAAAAGAAGAAAATAAACCAAGTCCTGAAGGGTTGGTTCAAGAATTACGATGTATACGCCCCCCAAAAGGTTGAGGATTATTCACAATTCTTTCGCTTGACGTCTGCAGATGATCTGGTTTTGAATGAGCCACACAACACGCGTTTCCCTCCAAAAGCCCTCTTCTTGCCCCAATCGGAATCTTTGCTGAAATATGACCGCAAGATCAACCAACTGAAAGAAGCCATTCCAACGCCAAAACCACGCATCATCTTCGGCATCCGCCCATGTGATGCTTATGCAGTCACCCTGCTGGATACTGTTTTCAACACAGAAGAATATTCCGATCCATATTGGAAAACCAGACGGGACGCTACCATCATCATCGGCTTGGGCTGCAGCGAACCCTGTCAGACCTGTTTCTGCACGACAACCGGTCAGGGCCCATTCAACCCTGAAGGATTGGATGCCCTGATGACCGAACTTGAGGACAGCTATTCCATTGAGACCTTCACGGAAAAGGGAGAGAAGTTATTTTCCGATCTTCTGCTTGCATCAGAAAGTCAACAGCGAAAGGCTCAGGAAATTCAGAAAAAAGCCGTAGAAAGCATGACTCCGGCATTCGATACAACAAATCTCAAGCATAATCTGGATCAGATTTTTGACAGCGATTATTGGGCGACCATTTCCGAGTCTTGCCTGGGCTGCGGCGTTTGTACGTTCCTTTGCCCAACATGTTTCTGTTTTGATATCGTAGATGAAGTCCAAAGGAATGAGAGAGTCCGAAATTGGGATACCTGTATGTTCAGAATTTATTCTCAGGAAGCCTCCGGTCACAATCCTCGCCCAACCCGCAAAGAACGGACTCGTCAGCGTATCATGCATAAGTACAGCTACTGGATAGATCATATTGGTGAAATAGGCTGCACAGGTTGTGGCCGCTGTGTTCGCTTCTGCCCGGTTGGACTGGATATACGAGCAATGCTGAGAGCTGCCAACACCTTTGAAAGCGAGACGATCAATGCCTGAACATGATCATAATCCATACAATCCCATACCAATGCACATCATGCGGGCTTATTATGAATCCAACGATCACTCATTGAAATCCTTTGAGTTATCTTTCGACAACCATAAAGATAGCGAAGCATTCTTTAAGAAATTCAATCCCGGTCAGTTCTGCCAATTATCAATCTTTGGGAAAGGTGAAGCTCCTTTTGGCGTCGCCTCAGCTGCCTGGGAAGGTGAATTCGTGCGTTTCACCGTGCAGAAATTGGGTACATTCACCCAGCAAATCCATCAACTCAAAGCAGGTGACCCAATTGGAATGCGGGGACCTCTGGGCAACGGCTTCCCAATTGGAGACTGGAAAGGGAATAATCTGGTCATTATCGGCGGCGGATGTGCCTTCTCATCCCTTTACGCCCTGACAAAGCATATCCAGGAACCCAACATCCGACCTAATTTTGCAGAAATAATTGTAGTTTATGGGACCCGCAATTCTGGCCTGTGTATGTACAAGAATGATATTCAAAGCTGGTATCAAAGAAAGGATATGCAAATCCACCAGGCAATCGATATCCCGGAAGAAGGCTGGGGACATCACGTTGGCTACGTACCGGATGTCGTCAAAGACGTCGCTCCATCACCCAAAAATGCCGTCGCCGTTGTTTGCGGACCGCCAATAATGACCAAATTCACGTTACCGGTCCTGGTTGAATTGGGATTCTCCCCGGAGACTGTCTTTACATCACTTGAGAAACGGATGAAATGTGGTATTGGGAAATGTGGCCGCTGCAATATCGGATCGAAATATATCTGCAAAGACGGTCCAGTTTTTAGCCTGGCTGAACTGCAGTCACTTCCCAATGATATTTAATTGGAGTATTATATGAGTAATCGTGGCGTAACACTTAAGACACGAACTGACAACAAGATGACGCTCGAACGTCCCATGGTCACACGACATTATTTAATGACCTGGGACCTTGAGAAATGCGTTGGCTGCCAGATGGGCCCAACCGTATGTCCCAAAGAAGCACTCACCCATATTGAAGGTGAAATCGTTGACGGTCGGATTGTCAACCCCCCATCTGTCGATGTAGACCCCGACAAGTGCATCATGTGCGGCATCTGTGCTGAAATCTGCCCTATGCATGCCGTTGACATCAGGATAAATAACGAAGATGAAAATCCTGTACTTGAATATGGGGCATTCCCTGAAGTCCGCGGACACATCACATTTGATAAATCCGAATTTGATTTCTCCCTGAAGGATTTTGTAATCGAAAATTGCCCAACGGATACGATCAGTTATGACGAAGAAAACGACACCATGGCGATCAAATATGAGGACTGCATCCGCTGTCGTCAGTGTGAGGTTGCCAGTAATGGTGCGTTCAAGGTCACACAGCCATGGCAGGGCAGTGTGGAACTGCACCGAGAAAATTGCGTGGATGGCTGCTTCGCCTGTGCAGACGTTTGCCCTACCCGAGCATTACATATCAATGATTCGGGTGAGTTGGTCCTTGCAGATTACTACTGTATCAAATGCGGAGCCTGCATGGAAACCTGCCCCATCCATCCCGAATATGAGGAGAAAGAATTTACTTTTGAGTCACAGGGGCAGACAATCACACACACGCACAAGAAATTGGTCAACCCGGACGACCTTGCGATCAAGGTTGAGCGCTGGCGTGTGGTTCACGAACCCATCAAGAGTGCTGCCTGGATCGAAGCTCTGCGGAAGTTAGCGGACGATAAAGCCAGCGCAGTCGAGATTGACCGTAAAAGAGCCCTCAAGCGTCGGGACCTTATCCTGGCCTTGCGAGGCCATATCCTCCCTGGAATACCGGACGAAAAGGACAAATCTTGAAGGATTGTGGAAAGAGTATGAGCTGGTCGCTTAATAAATAAAAACGACCAGCTTTCATTTTTAAGCATACAATGTTATGAGGAGGTAAGAAAACTATGCTCTCACTTATACATCCTGCTTCAGAAATTTATTTTCCCAAAAGCCCTGGTGATGACCTGCGCCTGGCCAAAACGACTCATCTCGGCATCGGCGCACACCAGGATGATCTCGAAATCCTGGCGATGCACGGAATCCTTGATGCCTACGATAACTCTGACCGATTCTTCACAGGAGTCACTGTAACAGATGGACGCGGTGCCCCGCGCCCAGATGCTTATAAAGCTTTTGATGATGATGTATTCTGTCGAATCCGATGTACAGAACAGAAAAAAGCCGCGGATATCGGGCATTACAACGCACAATTCTTATTAAACCACCCCAGCCATGCACTAAAATCTGGAGATCACCGAGATGTGATCGAAGACCTCAAACAGATTCTTACGGCAACCAACCCTTCCACCATTTATACACACAACCTGGCAGACAAACATGACACCCATGTTGCCGTCGCGCTGTGTGTCATCCAAGCATTACGAACCCTGACACCCCCACTTTCCAATTTGAAAATCTTTGGTTGTGAGATCTGGCGAGGATTGGATTGGTTGATGGATGATGAAAAAGTCATCATGGATGTATCAAAATACGTTGACCTACAAAAAAATTTACTGGAGGTCTATGAGTCACAGGTCTCCGGCGGCAAACGCTACGACCTGGCTGCTATTGGTCGACAGCAGGCAAACGCGACTTTCCTGGAATCTCGCCAGGTTGATAAGGCAGATAGAGTCATTTATGCCATGGACCTGACGCCCCTGGTAAGGCATCCTGACATGGATATCAACCAATATCTGATAAACACCATTCAAAACTTCACAAGCGACGTCACAGAACGTATAAACCACCTTAGAAAGGGTTCTGGATAACATCTGATCGTAATTTGTATCAAGTATTAGCGCTGGGGACTGGACACCCCGATCGGTTCTCCCCTCTTCTGGCTGCTCCTTTTGAAACCAGAAGAACTAGTGCAATTCGAGATAGATGACGCAGCGCTGGTCTATAAATGCATTGAAGGAATTGATGCTGCTTTGACTGACCATAAAAATGTCCGTTTGCAGAGACCTGATACTCAATAAATCCTCTAAAACGAAACGGCTTGTTCTAAGTCGTTTGTTTAATTTTCTCAATGAGCGCTTGTCTTTTCTTCTGATAATGGATATTTTGTAAATTGCCCGCTTCATAATCATCATCCAGGTTGGCAATTTTCGTTAATAACCGTCCTGCAGCTTCTGGCAGTATGATCCTTCGATTCTCCCTTGATATACAGAAAATGCCAAACCCAGCAACCGCCAGTACGGCTAACCCAATACCCACCTCCAAACCAATTGCTGTTCTTGATGAAGGTTCAGTCTCGTCCACAATTTGAAAAGAAATTGAATGATTTGTACTTATCCCAGGTGATATGTATAAAAGTGCAGCGTCATTTTCCGTATCAATCGTCCCGCTGTAGGCCACATCCTCCCCTTCAAGAACAATACCTCCCCCTTGTGCAATGAGGTATTCAATATTCTCGACCGGAAGATTGAGTGTTTTTGTCATTTCATAGGAACCAGTAAACGGCACGGCCTAACTGAAAAAACATCAGCGGAATGATATCCGGGGATAATCGAAGCTGTATCCGCGATGCCGTTATCCACACTGAAAAAACGTTCACCCAACCCTGATCCGCTGAACCAGAGAGAATTCACCACAGATGGTAAAGAAAATTCCGTGGTTGTATTCATTCCCAAGGCGTCATTATACGATCCAACCCAGGTCCTATCGCCCAGATTACCAAGAAGATAATATTCACCTACCTGGAGTTGGTCATCACTGGTACTGATCATCATTGTCATTTGGGTGATGAGCACATTACTGAAATCTTCAGTTGTCTCATAAATAACAATGGAAAGAGTTGGGATCTCCTCCTCGGGGTTATATGTGAATGATTCAGAGGTGTAGGTCACATCCAGGTATTCTGCAAAGGCGACAACCTTGTCACCGCTTATCAATTCAACTTGTTCAAATGTAAATTAACCAGCATTATCCACTGTAGTGTCATAGCTGCCAGTAAGGATTTCGTCAGTGTATACATTAAGTGTCATTGGAAGCTCATCTGGAAGAACGCCACCCTCTGTCCCATTATTGACAATACCAAAAACCGCTGGCGATAATTCCTGCGCTTGAACCTTAGAAATTTTTACAAGTATAAATAGAATGGCAGTAAACAAAAATCCTAAAATCTTTCTTCATTTAGAAGCCTCAACGGGATGACCGCATTGCGCACAGCATCGGTCTTCAGGTCCAAGCTTATGCCCACATTGGGTACAGAATTGCACCTGGTGTTCTTCCTTTTTATTTTTCCTGGTTTCAGTTACCCGGCTTTCAATGATCTCTTCCAAATCCTTCTTATCGGATTGGAGTGGTTTTGAAATATAGGCCGCAATGAACAGCGTAAGCGCTAAAGTAACCAGTATCGTCCCGATGTGCATATTCAGTCCACCTTCATCAATTTATCCAATTCATCCAATAGTGTTTCAATATCCACTACCCCAATATGGAAAAATGCAATATTTCCATCCGGTCCGATGATGAATATTTCAGGAGCTGCCGTAACTCCATAAGCGGAAGTGATTAGATTTTCTTCCTCAACGATCAGTGGGAAAGTTACATCCCCTTCTTCTGCCAGAGTTGATACCGCAGCTATCGTATCGTCCATAGCTACTCCCACAAAATTGACGCCATCGTCCTCTAAATCACGCCAGATTAATTCAAATTCATTAATCTCCCCTTCGCATTGAGGACACCATGTAGCCCAGAAGTTGACGACGATAATCTCACCAAGATAATCTTGTAAACGAAATTCTTCTCCATTGAGAGTCTCGGCCGAAAAAGCCGGTGCCACTTCTCCAGGCAGTGGACGGCCTGTCCCTGTCGTCGGATTGATAACATTACCCCAGAGGGTAAAAACGACCGTCGCCAAAAGCACCAGGCCAATGACTGCCCCGATCTGAGCGCTAAAACTGTGACGTCGAGTGCCTTTCTCGTTTAATTCATTCTCACGAGGCCACCATGCCAGGACACCACCTAATAAGACCATCATGCCGCCAATCCAGAGATAAGCACTCAGCGGATTGATCATAATGCTGAGGTTGATCTGTCCCGTTTCATCCCAGCCAAACAGAACCAGATAAAGATCTTCCCGCCATGAGGAATGGATAGCCGGTGATGCCATGGTCTGATCGTAACTTGAATAATAATCCAACTGCGGCTTCAAAGTTGTCAGATAACCGTCACCCCGATAGGTCGCAATCAATGCCCATGTATCCATGTGATCATCTGTTGATTCCTGAACCAGCTCTTCAAAGAGGAGCGTATACCCTCCAATAGTAACGGAATCTCCGGGCGCTATCGTAACGAGCTGTTCAGAGGAATATGATTGTGTTCCGATCACGCCAACTGCCATCAAAACGACACCCAAGTGAATAAAATGAGCGCCGTAGCCATGGCGTCCCATGAAGGGTAAACGCTGTAAAGCCCTTTTCCTACCCAAACGCTTTATTCGTTTGGCGATATCGACTCCAATTTCACCTAGTACTGCGCCTCCTGAAAAACCAGCAGTGGTGATCCCAATCAAAGAGGCTGGTGAACGAAAACCTTTCCACCAGGCGAAAATTAATCCTGCCAATGAACCAAGCACGGGTGGGACCATCCACCAGATGTTGTGCCGTGATTTGTTAACTAATTTTCCAATCAATGGGCATATTCCCATCAGAAATACCAGGATACCTAATTGAGGTCCTACCACGCGATTAAACCACTCCGCTGGGGCTGTAAATGAACCACCTGTCAGGGTCGGGAGCAGCGTTCCGAGCATGATGGACAGCGTGATCAACATCAGGGAAAGCAGAGTAAAATAATGAGCACCTTCTATTGAAAAGATCTTCTCAGGGAAGATCAATTTTCCAAAAGACTTCCGTTTCACTATCATCAAGCCGAACGATCCGATCAGAACAATCCCAAGTGCTGCCAGGAAGTAGGGCCCAATCACAGATACGCTGAAAGCATGGACGGATTGGATCAATCCACTGCGGGTGGTAAAGGTTCCAAAAACAACCAATGCAAATGAGAGTACGGCTGAAAACACATTCCAGACTTTGAATCCCTTACCTCGAGATTGCACACTTAAGCCGTGCAGCAACGCAGTAGCCGTCAGCCATGGCATCAAGCCTGCATTTTCCACCGGATCCCACCCCCAATAACCGCCCCACCCGAGAACGTCATAAGCCCAACGCATTCCCAACAACAAACCAACACCAAGGAACAGCCAGGCCATCATCGTCCAACTCCTGGCTTTTTTCAGCCAGAGGTCAGCATCTCCTTCAATCAAGGAAGCCAGAGCATAAGCAAACGGAATAGCCAGGGAGACATAACCAATGTATAAGAATGGCGGATGGAAGATCATTCCGGGATGACGGAGTAAGGGATTCATCCCTAAGCCATCCTGCGGGACGCTTGACGAGACCAGGAATGGATTGGAAAAGAACAGTGTCATGGCGATGAAAAAGGCTGAGATCAGGCTCATGATGAGGGTCGTCCATGTCTCAAGACAATTCCCATTCGTCAATCTTTTAGCAATCAGCGCTGAGAAAAGTACCTGCAGGAATGCCCATAAGAGCAAAGATCCTTCCTGCCCGGCCCAAATTGCTGCGATTTTTAATGCTAAAGGCAACGCTGTGCTGGAATGGCTGGCAACATAGGCCAATTGGAACTGGTCTGTAACAAAAGCAAATACTAATAGGACCAGGGAAATGAATAACAATCCGACACTGCTGTTGATGGCATTTTTACCGCTTATCTGCCATCGAAAATCATTCTTTATCAATCCATAAATAAAAGCTAAGACCGTGTAAATTACTGCCATAAAGGATAAACTAATAAGGATTAATCCAACCTCAGCAAGCATGCTTTTCTCCTGGATGTGCGTTGGTTTTTACTACTCAAAAGAAAAAGTATAAATAAATATTATCATTTTTTGTAAGACAAACTTCCAAGCCTTAAAAACAGTAGCGGCATATTGGAAAGGACATTAAACCAACGATATTTCTTTTCGGATTACTTTTTTAATGAAACCAATTTAAATAATACACAACAATCTTCTGAAAAAGCAAATGGAAAAACCTCACATAAAGATGTATTTATCCTGGTAATGGATTAGCATGACCCCGACCAGAAACAAAACTCCGAGAGATCCAAGTAATAATCTCGGATTTAGCAATTACCGGTCAGCTCAAAACATAGGAATGTCCCCCATTTATCGAACAGCCTGGCACCCTTCGACAATCTCCTGTACAACCATCTAATTCACCAGCATTTAGATGTAGCTGGTTTGTTAGTCTGGTAATTAATTATCACCCTACCATAAAAGAAAAGAGCTGGTCTTTTCAACCAGCTCTTTAATCGCTATTCCATTCTCTTCCAGCGATTAATCCTTTGGCTCATCCTCAGTTCCGGTGTCCTTTTCTTCAGCAGATTTTCCCTGCTTTTGTGCTTTTCGTGCTTCCAGCACTTCTTCCAGAGGCGGTGCGATATGATATTCATCCAATCCAACTGGAATGAAACCAATCTTCAAGACTCGATACTTAATCAGGATGAAGAGCACACCTGCAATCAATATCAGGATAGCGAAGAACCGCGAATAACTGAAACCTGTGCCCGGGAAACACGGTTGATCAGGGCGGAAGAATTCAACGATATTTCGAGTGATACCAGCCAGGATACACCAAATGGCAAAAGCGACACCAGGTTTCATTTTCTCCTTATATTTCCTTGTCAGGTAATACAGTATTCCCACCGCAAGGAAGTTCAGGACCATTTCGTAAGCAAAGGCCGGATGGAATCTTGTCGTTTCTACCGGAAAGAGTGTAAGGTCATTCCATGGTGGAATCCGATTCTGTGCGTCAATTTTTATCCCCCAAGGGAGTATCGTCGGCTGGCCATAGAGTTCCTGGTTGATGAAGTTTGCGGGTCGAGCAACCGCCTGACCGATCAACAATCCCGGTGCAACGGCATCCAATGCCAGCCAAAAATCCAACCCCATCTTCTTTGCATAGATGTAAAAGGTGATTGCTCCAAACAAGATCGCTCCGAAATAATGTAGCCCCCCCTCCTTGATATTTAGAATCATGATGGGATCCTGGATATATCGCAGGTCACCGCCAAGCGTTGTATTAAGGACATACCACAGACGCGAGCCAATCACACCGGCAGGTATGATCCATAGAAGGCTGTCCCAGATATAATCAGGGTCCTGACCCCTCCATTTGAATTCCCTGGTCGCTATCCAGGAAGCAACGGCCACGCCAAACATGACCAGGACACCATACCAGTATAGGGAAAAAGTCAAGTTCCCTATTTCAATCGTAAAGATTACCGGATCGATCATAAAAATTCTCCTTTTTTCCGATTATTCTAAATAGCCCAAATCCCGCAAGCGCTGTTTGACAGCTTCATCTGTCAATGATAACTTACTTCTTGTCGCGTTTATCTTGCGGCCAGCGGCAAGTTCGAGATATGAGTCTAAGGCTCTCGTAAACTCACCAATCCGTTCAGTATCCTGATAGGGATTACCCTCAGATTCATCCCCTGCCAGGTCAAATAACATCCGAGATAATCCCTCAAGCATGATCATCTTTTCATCTCGCTGATAAACAGCCCACTGTGTGCGATCAATATTCAATCCATCAATCAAGTCTGGTGCATGCCGGTTGATGATGCGCATTGCATTTTCCGGAGCATACGCTTCTGAGATCATGAATTTAGCGGGAACTTCTTTGTTCTCCTTTATGCGCAGGAGACTACTCGCTTTGACGTCCACATCATCTGCATAAGGCATCCTCAGCGAGTCCACACCGAAATAGTCCAACACAGAATAAAACACCTGTGTAAGTGAGACCCGTTTCTCTACTCGCATCCCGCCGGGGACTTCTGGGACTCGAAGGAAAAGCGGCACCCTGATCAACTCTTCATAAACGCCGAATCCATGTCCCATATAGCCATGTTCACCAAGCATCTCCCCGTGATCTGCAAGAAAGATCACCATCGAGTTCTCCCGGTGATAATCCGAATCTAGGACGGAGAGCAGTCTGTTCAGTAAATGATCCTGATATGCGACTTCAGCATCATACATATCTGAAAGTGTCGCAGATTCAATTTCATTGAATGGTTCCACCAAAGGAATCAACCACTGCATTGCCTTGCGGTTGAACGCATGCATGAACCGCTGCGCTTCCGGCGTTTCATAATAATACGGCACGAATTTTTTGATAAACTCGTCTGGAGGAGAGTACGGGAGGTGTGTCTCCATCAGATTCAGGAACACAAAATGTCCACCCTCATGTTGTTCAGCGATCTCATTGAGAAATGCCGAGGTCTCGTTTATTGAACGCTCCGTCTTTCCCTTGAAGTTGCTCGTGCGGGTCCACAAAGGTACAAATAAGGGCTTGAGTGCAGCCATGAAGAACTTGTTTGGTGACGCGAATGTATTCTGAATGGGGTAGGAAAGCTGCCCCAGTAACTGTGTATATTTTGACCATAATTTCCGAAACGGCTTCCAGAGGTCATCTATTTCCTTCTGGGGGGTAGAAGGGACTACACCGCAATAATTATAAAAATGATTGAACCCACGCTTGAACCCATTCTGCAATACGCCTACAAGAGGATTGTTGCAGAACCCGGTGGTCTCAATCCCCATCTCTGAAAGTCGGGCTGCCAGGGTCTTGAACTCTTTTGGCAGGATATCATCCGCATCGACCGTCCCATGCACAGCCGGGACTTCGCCGCTGAACATGGAAGCATGAGAAGGGATCGTCCACTGACCTGGTGCAATTGCCCGCTTGAAGAATAAACTTTCAGAAGCAAAGTCATCCAGATTTGGTGTGGTTGGTCGTGCATGCCCATAAACTCCCAACCTGTCATAGCGATGTGTATCCAGGACAATGAGGATCACATTTCTATTCTTGTCCTTAATCACAATTGATTTCCATTATTCTTATTTTCTTTCACGTTCTCTATACAAACTTTCATCCACAACCTTAACCATCTGCTCAGGTGAGACGCTCCCCCCAAAAAATCGAGCCACCCTCTGGAAAGTCTCGGTAGGTTCACATAAGATATTATTATAACTGACATAAATTGTTTCAATCCAATTTTGGCCAGCCAGCCATGTACGGGTATCATCCAAATGCCTCTGATATGATTCCCGAAGCTCCTGATCCGATACCAGATGCTGGTTGTCCTTTCCTGTCCGCTCCAGCATGCGTGCCTGTGAGGCCAGGATCTCCTCCATGTCTCGTTCCATGAAGATGACGCGATATGCATATTCATCGGGTAGAAACGCCAGAAGAGCCGAGATCACCTTAACCGCCTTTCCTTGAGCATCTGCCAGCCATCTGGAGTCTCCCTCAGGGAGTTTTTTGACCCGTTCAAACTCAAAATATCCTTTTGGATTATTGCCATCTGCTGACCTGACTCGATCGTTCAGTATCGTCATCCCACCAGCTTCCAGGGCTGACATCATCATGGATGTCCCCGAACGCGGTAAACCCGAAACGACTGTAATGTAGTCTTGTTTTTGGATGATTTGCTTAATAAATGACCTCAAGGATGTCATGTT